>Ga0302120_10000872_pt1 | contig 14014 bp, 27 predicted proteins | sample AG5_Bottom_MG_FD_203118 | JGI IMG/M metagenome (GOLD analysis project Ga0302120, IMG submission 203118) | Marine microbial communities from Western Arctic Ocean, Canada - AG5_Bottom | ecosystem: Environmental > Aquatic > Marine > Oceanic | place: Canada: Western Arctic Ocean | collected 2017-10-01 | reverse complement strand
GGTTTTCTTTGCTAGCTGGATGGAATGGATTCATTTTTTTCGAAAAGAGCAAATTCTTGACATTTTTCTCTAAAAATCAATTCTGGAGAGGCGCTTTTAAGAACCAGTTCATACTCATCCCCCCTCATCAAGTTATTAAAGTTAGATTCCCACTCATCATAATTAATATTATGCATTAGCCACAATTTTGGCCGACATTCATGAAGAGTAAAGTTAAAAACCCAATCTGCTATAGGGGGATCGGGGTCATAACACACTAAATCTACTTCTTCTGGAATTTGTTCGCGCCATTGACCATGCTCTAGTACATTTTGTACCGAACCATATAAAATGTTAGCACTAGAATAACCTTCTAAATTTTTTTCTATTTTTGCCCGATGCTCTCGCGAGGCTTTCATCTCTACTCCATATAGCTTCTTATTGCCCCCAGAACGCTGCTGGGCGTGTGCAATTGTTAAAGATGACCCAGAGCCTGTGTTTGTGAAAAAATCTAACACGGTGTTAATTTCGGGGTGCGCGGCTATACACCATAAAACTTGTCCTATATGAGTTTGGCAGTCAAACCCATGTTCATAACGGTCTCCCCTAACCTCGGGGTACTCTCTCTCTTGTGCGGAGCATTCTATAATTTCTTTTATGTCAAACATTTGTATATTATAAGCTTGTATATGAAAAACATAGGAAAAAAAAGGGCCCCTCCGGTATTTTTAATTTTAAATAATTATTTATAATCTGAAAGCCTCGGGGAGAAAGAAATTGCCCTCCCCCCGCGCTTTTCTGTGCAGGAAAGCACTTTATATTTCATTAATCGGCCCCCCCCTAGGGGGGGTCGATACTATTTTGCGCTCGCGCGTTGTACCAGCCCCTCCCAGTAGTCACCGTCCCGCACTTCGATGGTCGCTGGTGGTGGCGGGAGTGGGTCGCCTTGGTCAATCGCCGACCACGGCAAGCCACAGGCCCGCTTGAAGAGGTCAGCGTCAAAGCGTGGGTTATCCTCGGTGAATTTGGCTGCGGCCATAGTGGCCAGAGCTTCGGGGCCAACGCCCTTGGAGGCGGCGTTGATGAGGGCTGCGGTGAACTCGAAGTGTTTTTTTGTCATGGGTGCTAATTATACAGGGTTAATGGTCGATGTCAAAGCAAAAGTTATTCACAATTTCCCCAGACTTTTACCAGTCGGGGTATTCGTTGGCATCGTGCCATGCGTCATCCGCAGGCGTGCCGTAGCCGTCGGAATAATCTGGGCCGCAGCAACCGCAGCACGGCGCGTCCTCGCATACTCCGGCAACTTCCTTGTGGGAAGGCTCGGGCTGGGGCTGCTCGGGCTCATTCGCCCAAGTCGCGGGGCCCATGTCGGCGGTGAAAGTCTCCTCGCAGGAAACCCGAGTCATGTCATGTAGTTCGTTCATCTGGGTTAAATATAACACGCAAACGGCCATCTGTCAATGGCTAAAATGCGATTGTGAATAACTTTTTCCGAATCGTCAAAAAACCCCACAAAAACAGGGCTTTCGGGCGCCGGGGGGCAGGTCGCGTGCCAACCTTGGAAAACAAGGCCCCTAGGGGCCAACGTGAATCACTTCGGGCGGTCTTCAAGTTTTTCTCTTTTCAATTCCGCATCTTCTTCGTGGGTAAAAAGTCTACCCGCTTCTACCTTGGCGATGATGGAGGGGGAGCGCATCCAAAAGTTCTCCCGCACGTTGGCGGGTGATGTACCAATTGCGGCCCAGCGTGTGCCGCTGGTGGTGGTTACGATAAAGTCGGTTGTTTCTTTTTTGTTTTCTTTCATAGTCTTTAATTCTCCAAAAAGTTTTTTACCTCTACGGCGTTCGCATAAAGCAAATGCTTGAACGGTACGGTTTTGATATCTCCGTTGTTATCATAATGGAATTCACCATCTGCACTCCCTACCCATACGCCTTCGCAAGGCCAGATGTTTAAGAGTCGCACTTTTTCGCAAGTACCTTTCAGTACATAAATCGCACCCAGCTTTAAGTTGAGAGCCTGTTTCATTTGTGGCATTGTTATCATTCCCATAATCTTTTACTTCCAGCAATCGGTTTCGTCAATCTCAAAATTCCAAGCATCTTGGTCGTGGTCGCGGCAATCGTTGCCGTGGCTATCATTGCGAACACCTGTGAAGGTTTCGTTTTCGTCATTGTGCCAACCTCCGAAGGTCAGCTCGTTCGTGTTTTCGTTTTTGTTTTTCATATCTGTTTCAATTATCATGCGTCTAGTATACCATAGAGGGTGGGACAATTGCAGTCCTACCTTGCAACTTTCTTTCTCTTGTCATCTGCGTGGTTGTAGTGCCACACTGTTTCTTTTTCTGCGCCGTCTGCGCTCACACAGCAGATCTCGATGCCGCCAACGCTTAACCCTGCTTCACGTCCGCAACGCATTAGCTCGGCTGCGTCAATCAGCATTGCGTTAAATGACTCGCGGCACTTCACAAGAGAGTTGCACCGGTCGCCCAAGTACCAGAGTTCGTAGGTTGGTTTGTTGTCTGTCATAATCATGTGCCTAGTATACCATAGAGGGTGAGACATCTGCCGTCCTACCTTAAAACTTCCTCAATAAACTTTTCGCCCACGCATTCAACGTGAAACTCATCACGAGGTAGCCAGCCCATCCAGATTTCCGTCCCGACTTTGTGCGGGGGCACGGCTCTCAAAAGCCATTGCGATGCCATCCGCTCGTCATCCTCGACTTGGAACACCGGCCCCTTCTCACGAATGCGGTTCTTTGTGCGTTGGCTTGCTTTGTTCGTCGGGCTTATCATTATCATTTTCATTGTAATTTAGAGGCAGTTTATTAACGCAACGAAAAGACTCACGGTCATTGCTGCGATAAATATGGTTTCAATTATGTCGTTCATCTGCAAGGAGTATACCACACTGACAGAGCAAGGCGATAAAAACTTATTCACAATCGCCACCGGGACCTTCAAAGAACCTCACAAAAACAGGGGTTTTTGCTTGACGGGGGGCAGGTTGCGTGCCAACCCCGTAAAAACAGGGGTTTGCGGAGGTAACAACAATCGTACCCCCAGCCATTGACAAGCACCCGTTTCTGTGTTACATTATACCAATGAGAGCAACAAAAACAAGCTGGAACAAGTTCGACAAGGGAACGCAAGTGCACCACCGAGATAACCACCAATGGAAAGGCGTTGTCGTGCGTGACCTTGATCGTGGGATGCCCGTCAATGGCGTGGTGCTAGTTAACCACAACGGGCGAGTAGCTCGGATGCACAAGGATCTGCTGCGCGTATCGTTCTACCTCGATGCCAAAAAAGAATTTGGAGGGTAGGACGGCAGATGTCCCACCCCCTGTGGTATACTAGACGCATGATTAAAACGAACATGAAACAATACAAAGCAACTTACACATCCACCGACGTCAACCAACGCCAAGGCAAGGTGACACTACACAGGCACAGCGCGGATAAGCGGGTGAAGCATCCCATCGCAATGGGAACGTATCACATTATGAACTGGCATTCATTTGATGATATGGGCGCGAGCCTTGAAACCGTGCAAGTGTGGAACCCCATCACCAAGCGACTGTTTGAGATTTACTCAAGCGACGAAGGTGAGACATTCACATTTGACATGGTGGAGGCATAAAGATTATGAAATTCAAAGAATTAAAATTTAGAAAACGCTTTGAGGGTGTGCAAGCATACGTTACGCTCAAAAATGGTTATGAAGTTTCCGTTATCAAAAACGGTTTATCCTATGGAGGCGAAAAAGGCCTTTATGAGATTGGCGTTTATCGACCTGTGCCTTTGGGCAATCTGGAAACGCCGCCCATGTGCGACCCACTCGGATGGGGTGATGATGTTAAGGGTTGGCTTACTCCAGAGGGCGTAGAAAAAGAATTAGAATTAATTGAAGCATTATGACGAAGACAGTACAAAAAGAAAAGAAGTGCAACCGATGCGGCAACCCCATTCGGTTCAAGAGAGTAGGCAACAAGTGGGTGTGTGTTAACCTATACGGTGAGCGGCATCGCTGTACGTCCTACGAACAAGTATCGACCGACCCCGTGTCGGGGCGCACCTTCCGTGTGAGAATGTACCCAGACGGAACAACCGCTGACATAGATTAAAGCCTTGCTTTTTCGAGCTTTACGCCGGCGGGGGGCAGGTCGCGTGCCAACCTTGAAAAACCCCTATTTGCGGCGAGGCCTTATTTGCGGCGAGATTTTATTTGCGGCTACTCACGATTCGATGAGTTTGCTGACAAGGATGGTGATTTCCGCCAATAACATCATCAAGACGATTAGAGGGAGAACGAAAATGAATCCGAAGTAGGTTATTAAGAATAGTGTTATCATTTGCAGGTTTTTTCTTTTTGTTTCAGTTCTAGTTCTTTCATGTTTGTCACTACGATCTCACAAAGATCATCACAATCTTGTTCAAGCTCATCACCATAAGGTTTAGAGTTTGCCCAAGACATCAGATCCTCTTGCAATTGCTCTCTCACCTCTGCCACCGTTTTCTCTAAATTGATTTCGTAGATGGAGTCGCCAATAGCTTCACCGTTGCTATCACAATCAGCAACAAAGTAACGCTGTTGCGCCTTGGGTTTATAGTTCACTAGGCCGTGCCAGAAATCACTCATATCAGTAGTCCACTCCCTGTGTGCATGGGTTAGTATCAATGTAGCATTCATTAGCTATGTCATCCACGGTAGAGGAAACGTGCCCCTCATACACACGCTCACGCCTCTCTGTGTCCTCTGGTGCAACGAAGGACAAGTCCTCATCACACTCACACCAAGCGTCTGCATATGGGTAGTCTGGTAGGTCATGGATAGAGCAGCGTAGCTTTGATTGTACCTGCCTGTCTACTGCGTCCTTGAAGTTGCTGAAGTTGTATGTTTGCATATCGTCCACCGATGGTTCGCTTATTCTCTCCAATTTTTTTTTTGTTTTTTAGAATCGTTTAGGGGGTGAGTAGGGGGGGTGAGGTAAACGACAAAACCCCCTCCCCCCCGTTGTTTGCTACGCTAGAGCAACGACCTGTTCGGTCTTGTCTAGGTAGGCGGAGACTTCACCACCACTCGCATAACGCAAGTCGGAGATCGAAGTAGCTTGTGGGCTTTCGCCTCTGCGCTGAGTCCATACCCTGCGCGAATTAAGGTTGCCGATTACTCTGGTAGTCTGACCCTGTACACTGTTGAAGTATAGTGGCCCGTTTTTAATGGTGTTGTTGTTTAGTTTCATAACTCTTTTAAGAGAATACCCTATGCTTAAACCGAAGTCAAGCACCTTTCTTCAAAAAATTGCATTCTGTTCTGGTCTGTGCTCATACGCCGCTCATACATAGCCGACGCCTTCTGACCTACCGCCTCGGCCCAATCTCGTGTGCTAGGAGCACCACGCCACACTATGTCATGGCTTAACGTGCTCTTGCGTCCACGATTCTCCCCACGTTCTGCTGCACGAATAGTTTTCTTTGGGTTGCTATACGTTTGCATTAGGTGACCCCACCCGACACCAGCCACGCGCACGTCATGCACGGGGATGAAATGTAAGGGAACCGCTTCAGTATCTAAAATATAAGTTTTTCCATTTCTCTCTGTTGTCTTGTAGCGAATAAGAATGTAATAATTGTTCTTGTTCTCCATGAAATAATCATAAACAGGCTTAAAGGCACAAATTCCATGAGTGATTGAAGGTATTCTGTCGATATCCGCATCCGCAATCTGACTAGAAGCCTTGGTGTTCAAAGTGATAAGATTCTCATTGTCATCATAAAAGCCTTGGTCAGCAAAATCATGATGCCCCGTAGCCTCAAACCAGCTTTGCATATGGTTTTTAATTAGCGGGGGCAGATAGGTGTTTGTTAAATCCTCAAACTCGAAAGAAAGTGAGCGCGGGGAACCCTTACGTCCTTTCTTAAAACGAGAATCGTTTTTTACAGCTTTAGTGAGTTTGGGTAGGATTGAATCCCACGTTGTTTTTTTAATGAATCTTGTCATGTCGTTTTCCTTCCACTTCTCTAACTCTACTATAAACTTAACACTGAAGCAAGCTTAAATTGTGCCACTGAAATACAAACGTCTCTTGCGTTCTTACGTTTCCTCACCGTTTGCAGAGGTGGCATCCGTGAGCAGTAGAGCCTTGCTAATACCCTCACGAACTGCTTAAATATAACACGAAAACGGTCATCTGTCAAGGGGCAACTTACTCACAGGCTGTGAACAACCTTCGCAAACCCCTGTTTTTCCAAGGTTTGCCGCGGCGGGGGGGCGGCCCGCGTCAAGCTTTAAAAACAAGGCGTCTAAGGCGGGCCCCTATTCAATAACGTTCTTTTTATAACAGTCACGGTCTTATCTTATTCTGCGCAAAACAAACAGCGCGATTATTAGCCATAGAATTTCCATCTATGCTTCGATTTCATCACCGACTTGTATTTTCATTTTTTGGTTTCTTTCTCTTTTGGGTTAAGCGGCTTGAGCTTTTCTAATTGCACTCAACGCCGCACTTGCTGCGCTGCCCTTCGGCTGTGTGCCGTGAATGAGCAATGCAAAGTTTTCTTTTCCAAACGCTGCGTGGGTGTCGTCGTGGTCGATTTCCAAACCACGCTCTTGCGCCTCTTGCTCGCTGTAAACCACGAGAGCTTCTTTCCATCCGTGCAACTCAATCATATCGTCGTGCTTGCCACCACGGGAAGCAGTCAAAACTAAATTTTCGGGAAGGGCAAACTCTTTGAAAAAATGCAAGCTCTTGGAGTAAGAGTAGAAAATCTTTTCTGGATTACGCTTGGCAACTTCAATCCACGCTTGCAAATACTGTTTGCTGAAATAGTCGCCGCCAACGTGGACGCGCATAATGTCAAACTTTTTGGGCAAGCTGTTGTGGATGAGGTCGGCGGTGTGCGGCATATTCTCAAATCCAGCTTGAGCGTCTAGCTTCAAAGCGTCCTTGAGCAATTCAAAATTGTGCCAAACCATTTTACGCAATGACGGATAAACGGCTTCGGCACTTGCGGCAAAGCAACGGAACAAAGTGTTTGGCCCATCTTTAATCTTGCCCGTGTTTTTATCCGCACAAGATAAACACTCGTTTGCGGCGGGGCAACTATGCCCAGCGGGAAGGGTGAAGGTTTTAAGTTTGAGCTTCAATTCCTTGAGCATCTTTTTCAGTTTGGCGTTTGGTTCGCCGAATTTTAATAGGTCGTTCATCTTTTGTAATTATGCCAGAGGGTTAAACAAATGTCAAGCATCCGTGTCAGATAGATTCTCCGCGCTTATGGTTCCCATTGAAAAGAAATCAATGTTGGTTCCGTGGCGCAGAATGTCGCGTGTCTTTTCCACTTGAGCAAACCAGCCTTTTGCAATCTCTTTTGCGTAGGGCATCGCGCCACCCTCGCAACCTTTAAGACAATTAGTTTCTTCTGCCTCGTTCAGCAATCTGAATAGGGTTGCATTGGTCATTGCCTTCAGCAGTTTTTCCTCGGTTGTCCAAAAGTATGCGCGAATATCGGTTTGCCAATGTAGCTCGCCAGCAGTCGCGCCGTGATTCCAAAATGAATTGAAACGGTTTTCGATGTCACTAGCATTGCCTTCGATAAGTACGGCCCAGCCAGCGGTTCCACAGTCTTGATAGGATAGTTTGGTGTTTTTCATTGAGTTGATTATAGCAGTTCAGTCGCTCCTGTCGAGCTTTTTCTGATGTTTTTTTCTACGATGAAATGAGCCTCTCCCCTTGCCCACACGATGCGGACGCGACGCGCTGCCCATTAACCCGTGCTTGTTCACACGAGCACGAGGACGGCGGCGACGGTTTGGCTTTTTCCCTTTCACTGCTTAAATATAACACGGAAACGCTCCCGTGTCAAGCATTGTGAATAAGTTTTTTTCGGGCTTCAGAATACCCCACAAAAGCTTGACTTTTCGGCGGCGGGGGGCAGGTTGCGTGCCAACCTTGGAAAATCAAGCCCGTCGCGCGATTAGTATGAAAGCGAGTGAGATTGATAGCATCGAGATTATTAAGGGCAGTATTTGCATGAGACAAAAAAATCCCCCCCTTATTGGGGGGGTTGTATTTATTCGCAGGATTTTTATCCTAGTTGTTTTCTACCTTCACGCTTTCGCTTTTAATCGGCGTCCAGAGTTTTTCCAGACGGTTTTTGTTGCGAGAGGCGAGGTCGAAACGCTTCAGCACGTTTGTGGTCACGCGATTGGCGTATTCAAAACGCTCGTCTGCCACCTCGTGCGTGAGGTGCTGCGTCACGGCGTTGTTGAGGTTGTACAGGTTCCGCGCACTGTCCTCCTCGTGCGTGGGGCTATTCCAAATTTGCGCGATGTTCTCGCGCACCTTTTCAGAAAACACCTTTGCGTTGGTTAGGTTTTGCAGAATGGTCAAACCCTGCTCCTGCTCCAGTTCAATCTCGGCGAGGCGAGAGTAAACGCTTAATCCGTTTTTGAGCTTCGCCAATGCGGAGTCTAGCGCATCCTCGGTGATAAGATCACCAATGTTAATGTTGCTGGAGTGTTTTTTAACCATCTCGATTTCCTTCTCGGTGGTGGTCATACCGTTGGTGCAAACCAAGCGAACCAAGCCCAGCGCAAACGAAATGCGGAGAGAGCGGTCATAAGAGTTTTGCGCCGTGAGACGGTACGCCATCACATCGCCAACCGCAGGAACTTCAGCCTTGAACAAGTCTCCCTTGAGATCGTACTGGGCACGCATCTTTGCGCCGTTCTCGGTCACATAGACCTTACGTTCAACATCAATGCCGCGAGCCTCAAAAGCCTCATCAGCACGATCAAGGACGTCAGCGTGATGCACCAAGCCATAACGCTCGGTTGTCCATCCAAGTATCTCATCATTATCCTGACGGATATTCATAAAATAGCCTGACTTGCCCTCTTTGGTGGGGTGGGGAACCTCGACTTGATCTACTCTGAAGTCGTATCCGGTATTGATTTCTTGTTTTGCTATAATTGGCATAAGCCTGTTTTTTCCTTCTGTTAGTTGTTTGTTTCCCTAACGCTTCCCAAGTATCTCACTTCCTTAATCCAAAGTCAATCACTTTCTTTCGATTTAATTGCCCTAATTAATCGCGTTTAATTAGCCTAATTGTTTTGAGTGGCAAAGTGGCTTGTCGATCAAAAATCCCCTAAAATGAGCGACAAATAGGTTTGTCAATCACAAATGAGCGACAAAAATTTCTTGTGAGAGGGAGTTTCTCCGATGCGAAATTCGTCGTTTTTACGAAATTTGTGTCATAGGGAACTTTGTGCTTGCAAGGATTTGAAGGGCGGGGGGGCGGCTGCGGAAAACCTTGGAAAAACAAGGTTAAAAAATGGAGCGAGTCTTGCCGTTGGTGGCCAGCACTACTTTAATGGATTGTTTCCAACTCCAGATTTGAGAGTTCTCGGTTTTGCGCCACGGCTTAACTCCTTGCCGACAGAAGGATTGCTTATCTGCGTCCGGTTGAGGCGCAACCGTAAATTATGGCCTATAACCCAGCACCACAAATAGCGTGTCCGTGCTGTGCCACATGACTGCACCCAGCTTTATGCAAGTTGCGAACTCGCTGTCTTGAGTTTGACCCCAAGGCTGACACGGATACGTAAATAAATGGAAAGACAGGATTTCTTGATTACCTGCAACTACTCTCGGGGCCAGATCAAGTTCAGTGACCCTACAACACTTCGTACCCTACTTACTTCATAGCTTTGCCCTCACAGGCGGTGCTACTCGGCCCACAGAGATTGGTGATCTCCTGCCTCTCGTTTCGGTGCGTTAACCCTCTTGCAAAGGTTTATTACGCTACTTCCCTATGGAGCAACCGTCGCTACTCCAAAATTATTTCAAAGATCGGTTTCTCAACCGACTTCACTAATGTTACAGCACCCTTAACACGCTGTCAATCATAAAATCGCTTTTACCTCTCTGCCCATTTTGCCACAACCAAAGACAACCACCTTGGCTTTATATACTGGCTTGCCCGTATCCATACGCACAAACGTCTTATACTTGTAAGGGTCGTAGGTGATAGTGACTGTGTTTGGGTCACTAACGTAGTCAGAAAACGGGCCGATGTATTCCCAGCGTTGTTCTTCTTCGTTCCATGCTTCTCTGCCTTGAATGTAAGCGTGAACATTCTTACGCTTCTCACCACGCACGCGTTCATTGCCTTTATCACTCACCCGAAACGTGCAGTCATGTAGCACGAAGTGGCACAAATGCTTCTTAATTAGGCCATCACTGCCACGCACACTGTACACGGGTTGGTCACCGACTACCTTGGGGTCGATTCCATTGCCGAGCTGACTTTGCCATTTAAGCGATCCTTCGCAGCACTTAGCTTCTCTCAACTTTTTGTTGAGATTGCGATATACTTGGACGTAGCCTTTCATTATTCGCCCTCCTCCACACCAAAGGTTTCGTCTTGGCAGCACTGGCACATACCAGAGATGCCGAACTCCTTACGAGAGAGTTCGTCTCGGAAATCTACCGCGCTCAAACCACAACTCACGCACCCGTTGCCAGCGATGGCAAGTGTGCGACTGCGACCAAATAGCTGAAAAGCCATTTCCTCTTTGAATTTATCCATGTCGTTCATCTGTTATAAATGTAACATCCATTTAAGGTGAAGTCAAGCCCTAACTTGCCCACGGGTTATGCGCGTCACAAAGTCCTTGCTTTTTCAAGGTTTGCCGCGGCGGGGGGGCGGCCCGCAAAATTCTTGGAAAGTCAAGCTTTTTTTTTGATTATCTGCCGTAGAATCCCGTGCCAAATGCACCGCCCGAATATTCGTAACGACTGATCGGGTATTTATAGGGCCACGACTTGGGCCAAGGGTCAGGCATTGGAGACCTGTCAATCTCGATGGGCTTTCGTAACGCCACCCACGGTTCCCACCGAGCGTTTGGCTTGGCTGATGTGCAAGAGCATTGAGTGGCGACAATAAGTACAAAAGCAATAAAACAGAATAACCTCATTAACCTATCTTGACACACTTTTAATCGAAAATCAAGAAAAATTCAAATCCAGCCTAAATAGTTAAAAATTACTTTTTTATTCAACTCTGCAATACCTGTATAGTTTGCCGCTTGATTTCTCTTGTGCCTTTATTTACACCGCTTTATTTAAAGTGGCATTTATTTCAGGCCATATTTGGGAACCTAGAATTATTTGGCTATAACATTCTTATTTGAGAAGACACAAAAAAACCGCCGAGGGTAGAAAGAAAAACACCCCACGGCGGCTCTTGTTATTTCGCCTTTATTTAGGCGATTGCCCGATCTTTTTCGACTTGAACCACGTCGAAGCAATCATTCGGGACGTTATGCAACACCCAGCCATTATCACAAAGGATGGTAGAAAGCTCCCCGTCTTGTTCAGTGACCTCGCCAGCAATCGGTTGTGCCGCGCCGTAGGTCTTTTGTTCTAGTTCTCCATCGGCTACTTCAACAGTTAGCTCGATGGTTTGGTTCAGGTTAATCATGTTTCTCGTCATCTTTATAAGTATGCCACGGGGTTAAGCGGGAGTCAACTCTAATTTTTCCATCATTTTCAAATACTCGCAACCAATTTTAGTTAAGGCGCGACCAGCAGTTGTAATCTCCATCAGGTTGTTCTTCTGGAGGTATATCTCGAAGTCTCTCTGCACACACTCCTTGGTTAAGCCTGTCTTGGCCGAGAGATGAGTGAGGGAACACTCCTTCTTCTCTTGCAGCACTCCTAGAATCTGCAACTCGATAGGACTCAAGCCGAGAGGCAGTATGCCCAAGTGGTACTTCAGCCTACCCCAATCCGCATTGCTAAAACGCTTCTTCCTCATGCGTTTAAGATAGATAGCGATGTTGTTTGCCATCTTTTGAGCCTGACGCGCATTGCCGCGAAGAACAGTAGATACTTCTTTAAGAACATCCTTATCAAACTTAATGCCTTTTAACACCTTGCCAATGATCTCTGCTAATTCATCCAGCTTATATTCTTCCAAGTCAACACGCTCGCACCTATCCATTAGAGCATGGAAAATCCTCTGCGCTTCAGTAGTGGCGAACATAAAGGATTGCCGACTAAAATCGAAATCAACCGTATAGTCCTCATAGGAGAACTCGTTGCGGTTATTCTCATTGGGGTTCAAGCAAGTAAGCAACATCATCGTTACATCCTTGGGCAACTCACTCGCCTCATCAAAGAGAACGGTACATTCTTTGTCAGCAATATGAGGGATGACAATTTGATTAAAGAACTGTCTCACATTCTTAATCGTGGAGCAGTTAATCTCAATGAACGTCTTGTGACCTGTTTTGCCCTCTCTGGACATAAGGTTACGCCCGACTGCTTTGGCTAACATCGTTTTGCCACACCCTTTGGGTGCAACAAACATAAGGTGAGGAATGATACCGCTTGCATCATGCCCATCTATGTAGAATTTTAGCTTGCGCTTTGCGGCATCTTGTCCGACTATTTTAGGGAATCTGTTTTCTTTCTTTCTCATAAGTTACTACCAGTCAATTTGAACATGACCTTCATCTTCAGTCAAGTCAGAAGTCTTTATGTTGATGGTGTTAGCGGCAGCTTCAACAACCGATGTGGTTGCGTCTACTGCCTTACTGTCTAGGTTTATTGCTTCAGCGTACTTGCGTGATACCATGATTACGGCATCCTGCTTTAAAATGCGATTAAGTTCACCGAGAGTAACCTCGACAAACGAAACTGCGCCTTTAGTACGACCTGAACCTTTCTTTCTGGGGCTACCATTCTTGTTCCGCGTCATCTTCTAATAATGCCTGAAGATTTAAATCAATGCAAGAAAATTTTAAAAAAAAATAGCCCCCTATGAAGGGGGCCATAAAAATAACAATCTTAATCATTTTTCATATCTGGAATTTCTCTATTACTCTCTGCTAGCATGGCTACTTCGTGAGAGAACTCAACTGCTTGTTCTTTGACCATCCTGCATTCACTATCTGGCGCTTCAATCATCAATTTCTTTTTCCATTTAGGAAGCTCTTCAAAGAGGTGATTGTAAGCACACCTGTACCTGTATGCTAGTAATTGTTGCTTCTTACTTTTATTTTTGGGCCTCTTGGCTTTATATGTTGTCATGGTTGTTACTCTTATATTAGGGTTAAGTTTGAGTCAATGCGAAAATTTAAAAAAATTTTAAAAATCTTCTGTTCTATCATTATTACTTTCTTGGCGGCTGAAATGTTTGAAAATCTTTCAAAATATTCAAGCCCTCATATATTTGGCCTTATTTCCTTCAACCTACGTTTATTTCGCCCAAAATCCGACAACCTACAAATATTTACATACAATATATCTATATTATGTATATTATTTCGCAAAATATGCGCCATCCTACATATATTTACACTCGTTTATGCTGAAGCTAGAGTCAAGTATATTTCCGAAAATAAATGACAACCTACAAATATTTATTATTATTTTTTAAAATCTCGCGCCATCTCTTTATTTCGCTTATGTCTAATCAACCTACATATATCTGAATCATGTTCATTTAAGTACCTGTATATTTTAGTTACTTTTATCTGGCTAGAGTCATCGTTATTTAATGTAAATTTTTTGTCCTTTACGCTGCTGTTCCAATGGCTTACGTTATCAACAATAAACTTACAAGCTGAACTAAATTCTGTTTCTTTTTCTTTCATATATCTGACTAAATTCATAATAAAGGTATATTATGGGTTTTTAAAAATTTTAACTTGAATAAATAAATATCTTAACCACTACCCAAGCAAGAGCTTTTAAAGTAATTTATTATATCTTTGGGGGTGCTATATTAACCATGTATCATTATCCTTCTTTGTATCAGTATCCTTATGTAATGTGCTGTTTTCTTCCCTTTTTCGTGAGTTATACTCTGAATACTCAATCCTACCCAATATAACTAAACCTACAAACATCCAAAATAACATCTCCATATATACCCTCTCTCTTGATATATGAGAAAGGGTAGGTCTTATATGTAAATAAGCCTGACTCATGGAGAAAACATAAGGGAATAAGTTAATAA
>Ga0302120_10000871_pt1 | contig 14029 bp, 8 predicted proteins | sample AG5_Bottom_MG_FD_203118 | JGI IMG/M metagenome (GOLD analysis project Ga0302120, IMG submission 203118) | Marine microbial communities from Western Arctic Ocean, Canada - AG5_Bottom | ecosystem: Environmental > Aquatic > Marine > Oceanic | place: Canada: Western Arctic Ocean | collected 2017-10-01 | reverse complement strand
TTTCACGGTTCGATTAACCGTTTGTTTCAATACGTTCTTGAGTCGGAATATATTGAGGCGTTGGCGTATGAGGCTTAGGGCCAGGGCAAGACCAAGACGTCGTAACCATAAAACGAGGCTGTACAGGGCCACACCTGCACTGAATGGTCGCCATCATCAACGCCTCACAAATATGCTAATTGGAGCATCATCAATGTCAACGCGAAACGAGAATTTCGACTGTAATCTTCAAGTAATGCAATACCTGTCTCTCACGAATATTCGACCTGGCCTCTCCAAAACAACACGCGTTTGACTTCCAAGGCGCTGTCAACACTTCCGAGCACCATCGCGCTCGGCCAGTAGCAGGGTTCTTCCTTGTATTTGCCGAATTTTCAGTCAGCTAGCAAGTGCCATTAGGCATCTCACGAGTACAGCGGGTCACTCGCATGATCTACGATACATTTCTGAAAGTGGAAAAAGGGTGGTTATTCTTCCTAACCGCGAGAGGCCTTTATGCGTTTTGATGAACCGGGAGAAAAGCTCGTGGAGCTTTTTCTTTAAAGCGTCGAGAAAACCTTTTCAGCGGTCATCCCAAACAGCTGTAGGCCAGTAGATCAGTGACCCTTCAGACACCGGCCATCCGCTGCCGATAAGCTGCTTTCAGAGACTTTTAAGCCAATAAATTCTAGATTAGGATATTTTTGAAATCCTGGAAAAGTGTGGTTTGTAATTTCTATTCTCTCAGATGTGTCGCGCCGGCAGTCAGTCAATCAATCAAGGCAGGTTAAGTGTCAGGGTGCTTAAGATCAAATAATAGATGTTTTGATAAATCGCCAATTAGATCGGGTATCGATTGTCGCTGCCGAAAACGCCAGTGGCCATTAGCGCGCTCGAAACTGTCCTTATAACGACCCGCTATGATAGGTTGTAAAGCAAAATTTTCAGTTGATTGCAACACTGTAAAATACGATCTGGCTGTTGCCTTATCCGAGGATTCATCAACCTCAATGATAACGTTGGTAGTGATATGTTTTGTATGGGGTGTGTTGGTTTTTGAATCTATGTTGACGGCTCGGAGCTGCAAAGCAAGAAATTCTTCAGCACCACGGGTAACCAGTTTCCCGTCGGGCCCAATAAAATCGGCATAACAAAAAAGTTGAGCCATCCCCTCCAGGTTTCCAGAATCAATCAGCTCTGCATACGCATAAATCAGATTTTCAATTTCACGATAACTATCCATGCAGACTCTTTACCTTTCTTTTGTCTATAAGTCTACTTATCTGGGGAGGCTCGACTAAGATACGGGTGCATCTTCTTTATGCTTTTAGGGGGTTCCAGGAGACTGTAAAAAACTTGTGAAATGCGGTTTTTAATTCCCATCCTTCTGGAACGGCACCTGCTTTACCGGTGATGTGATTCCGTAGTCGTGTCGCGTAACAGACGGGGTGTTGCTGCAAGACATCAGACATTGAACAATGCCCTGATGTTAATAAATCATGATGAAACTAAACGGGGAATACTGGTTGTACTATTTGAAACTTATCGGTGTCATCGTCGGCACCCTGATCACCTGGTTGGTGTTTGTAACTTATTCGACGCTTAACGGCTGGTGGCATCAACCCATGGTGACTGATTCTGATCCAGCGGCTTTCATGGCGGCAGCAGCGGAAGTCATTGAGGCTGAAAATATGGGTAATGTCGCACTGGTACTCATTGAATCAGGAAATGTTCACCAGGAATTGTTCGCTGCCGCAAGCGAGGAAATTGATTCTGATACGATGTTTCCTGCTGCATCAATGAGCAAGTGGATCACTGCGCTTGGGGTTATGAATCTTGTGCAGGCAGGGCGAATTGACCTTGATGCACCGGTTTCCAATTATCTAACCCGTTGGCGGCTTCCGGCGAGCGAATTTGATCATAACAAGGTGACAGTCCGACTATTGTTGAGCCATATGTCGGGTCTTGTCGATGGCCTCGGGTTTGGTGATTACGAACCTGAAGAGGTTCTGCCTTCGCTGGAAGTATCGTTGTCAAAGCCCAGAGCATCATCGGGTCGTGATGTTCAGATAACACTGGGGCGTGTCCCTGGCAGTGAATGGGATTATTCCGGTGGCGGCTACCTGATACTGCAACTCGTGGTTGAAGAGGTGTCGGGCATGACCTTTTCAGACTACATGCAGGCTGTACTGTTCGCCCCTCTGGCCATGTCCCGTTCATCTTTCAGGTACATAGGAGAATTCGAAAATAGATCATCTTCATACGATAAGGAAGGGCAATTGGCGACTTCATATCAGTATGCGGCAAGTGCTGCGACCGGGTTCTCAAGTTCAATTTCGGATATGACAAAACTGATAAGAGCACTCGTGTCGGATGATCCTGGGCCTCTGGAGATCGATACAATTATTCAGATGCAGCAACCTCAAGCGAACCTCTATGGTTTCGACATTTGGGGATTGGGCACGATTTTGTACGCCAGGACAGAAACTGGTCTTTTCATCTATGGTCACGATGGTCAGAATGACCCGGCCATAAATTCTGCTGTCCGGATTAATCCCGATAGTGGTGACGCTATCATCGTTTTTTCTTCAGGCAATCAAGCTCTTGCTACCACCCTGGGATTTGAGTGGGTATTCTGGCAGACGGGGCAACCTGATTTTCTGGGGTTTGGTTCCCTCGCCAACGCCGGAATCCAGCTCATGGCTTACGGCAGCATACTAATCGTGATGGTCATCTCGTTACTTGCCTGGTGGAAAGGGAGTGGGGTTTAAGGATGACCATGGTCTTGCCGCGGGTTCTAACCAGGCCCTGGTTTTCCGGCGTCTTTAATACTCTGCCTGCCATTTCTCTAGAACGACCTGCTATTCGACCCAGTTTCTGGCGGGTAGCCTTGATCTGTAATCCATCAGGATGAGTCATGGCATCGGGCTGTTTGCTCAAATCAAACAAAGTGCGGGCTATACGTCCGGTGATGTCCAGAAATGCAAGTTCGCCCACCTTCTGCGTGGTTTTGCTAAGACGCTGTCAACACTTCCGGGCACCATCGCGCCCGGCCAGTAGCCGGGTTCTTCCTTGTATTTGCCGAATTTTCAGTCAGCTAGCAAACGCCATTAAGCATCTCACGAGTACAGCGGATCACTCGCATGATCTACGATACATTTCTGAAAGTGGAAAAAGTGTGGTTATTCTTCCTAACCGCAAAACCAATGAGCACTAACGCGGGTTATCTATTTATCAGTTTAGTCCAATTCTCTAGTTTGCCATGTTCGTGGTATAGAACTGTGATGGGGCCTTTCTTCAGTCCTCAGGCCGCCAACAGGTTCTGACAAGTTAAGTATTTGAAAAGTAGAAAACCCAGTCGGTGCCAATCAAGCAACTGCCCTACTCCATTCAGTGAACGCTCTCTCCCTGAGATCCCGATAATTTTGAGCCCTGACCGGGTAGCTGCCAGGATTGAATAGGTTGTAGCCTGCGGCTTGTGTACCAAAAAGCTCCCGATAACCCCTACATCGATGGCGTTTGTATGTGTTCATAGGCCGAGCCTACCAATATCAGTTCTTTAAATTGGCACTGCCTAATCAGGCCCTGTTGGTGAGAAATGTGAGGGTAAATTTCGCACCGCCGCTCTCACTAACACCCAAGGTCACCGTGCCGCCGTGTGCGAGCATAACCTGGCGGGTTAGCGCGAGGCCAACGCCGGAACCTTCCCGCTTGGTTGTGAAGAACGGCACAAATACTTTCTTTGCGACATCGGCGGGAACGCCTGGCCCGTTATCCGATATTTCAACGCAGGCGTGACCCTGTCGATTGAGGTTGCCAACCACTTCGACCCGGGGTGATTCACGGTCAACCAGTACCTGTTCGGCATTCTGCAACAAATTGAACATGACCTGTTCCACCATGCCGGAATCCGCGGTTATTTCCAGGGGTTTTGGCTCTACAGTCATCGAAAGTGCTATGCCCTTTTTTTCCCATTCCGAGGCAACCAGGCGCTGTACATTATCGAATAACTCAAGCAACGGGAACCTCTGCTTTTCCGGCTGTGGTAAGCGGGTAATACGGCGATAGCTTTGAACGAAATCCCTCAGACCATCTGAGCGGCGGGAGACTGTTTCCACCGCACTCTTTACATCCGACAGGTCTTCTACGATGTCCGGATGGCTCTCCAACTTTTCGATGGCATCATCTACCAGTTCGGCGGCGGTTTTGGCCAGGGAGGCGACTGGCGTGATGCTGTTCATTATCTCGTGGGTGAGCACCCGAACCAGGTCCTGCCATGCCTGAAGCTGTGCGCCGTCCAACTCGCTCTGGATATTGTTAAGGCTGATCAGTTTCTCCATCTCGGTGGCGATGACTATCTCCGTCGCCGAGATCGTTAGTTTTTGCTCCAGATTGTCGAGGTGGAAAGTTGCCAGTCGGCGTTCGCCTGGCTCCACTGCCAGTACTTGCTTTGAAAAATCCTCGCCGAAGGGAAGCAGGTCTTTCAGGCGAGAGATGCGCGCGCTGCCAAAGAGCTGTCTCGCAGAGTTGTTATGCAGTTTTATCCTACCGTCCGGATGCAGGGAAAGAAGGGGAAGAGGTACATGCTCTGTCAACGCCCTCAGATGCCTGAGGTCCTCCTCTCGATGGACGCGCTCGGCCTTAAAACGATCGATGATTTCAGTAAAGGCTGAACCCAGCTCTTCGAAACCTGCGCCCACCTTTGGCATCTGGAAGCGTTGGCCAAAGTCTGAGTAACGCAAAGCCTCCAGAAACCGGGTCAGCTCTACATTGGTTCGACTGACCAAACGAAATATTTCAACAATCTGAATGGCGACCATTACAGTCAGAAGAAAATGAATTGTCGGGTAACCCGGCAGCATGAACAAATAGACCCACGCAACGAGTGCCAGCGTAAGAAACGCAATTCGCAAACTAAGCTGAAATGAAAAGCGTCTAAAGCCCATGCTTTTCCATCCTGCGGTATAGAGCGGCGCGGGTTAGACCGAGCTCTTTTGCGGTCTGGCTAATGTTATAGCGGTGCTTCTTCAGTGCCGCCTGAATCATGCGGGATTCCATGCGTTCGAGGTTCAGGTCATTGCCAGTTGTATCTACAGCCGATGGGCCGCCGGGTGCGGCTCTGCCGGTCGAGAAATCGAGTTGGAGGTCCGCTGGTTGTAGATACTCTGTCTCTGACAGAATAACCGCCCGCTCCACCGCATGTCTCAATGCCCGCACGTTGCCCGGCCAGCTATAGTCGCGCATGAGAGCGAGAGTTTCATTCGTGAATGCCTTGTCCGATTTGTGATATTTCCGTGCATACAAGCCGGCATAGTAGATTGCGATCTCCTCAATGTCCTCTGATCGCTCCCTCAGCGGAGGCATTTTAAGTTCGACAGTATTGAGCCTGAACAACAAGTCCTGCCGGAAAATACTCTCGTCGGACATCTCCCGTCGCGAGAGATTGGTGGCGGATATTACCCTTACATCGAAGGGCAGGGATTCATTCTTACCCACCGGCGTGACCTTCCGCTGCTCCAGCACAGACAACAGTTTGGCTTGCAAATGCGGGGGTATGTTGCCGATCTCATCCAGGAACAGGGTGCCGCCGTTCGCAGCCTCCAGCCGGCCAACCCGATCTTCCGTCGCACCGGTGAAAGCACCTTTTCGATGGCCGAAAAGTTCCGACTCGAAAAGCGTCTCGGCGACAGCACCGAGGTCGACCGCCATGAAGACGCCTTCGGCACGCAAACTTTGTTGGTGGATTTGCCTCGCAGCCAATTCTTTGCCTGTACCATTCTCACCAGTGATGAGAATGTTGGCTTCCGTGGGCGCCGAGCGCTGGATAAGAGAAGAAACGCGGGCCATGGGTCCGGAATGCCCTATTAAAGCGTGTTCAGTGGCCAAGCTGGCAGCTACAAGGGCTCGATTGTTGCGCTTGAGGGACTCCGCCTCTGCGCGGCTGGCTCGCAGTTTAACCGCAGCCGACAGTGTCGCTACTACCTTCTCATTTTCCCAAGGCTTTGCGACAAAGTCAGTGGCACCCTGTTTCATGGCTTCCACGGCCAAATTGACATTGCCGTGCGCCGTGATCATTACAACCACTGCATCAGGGTCCAGATTCAGTATTCGCGCGAGCCAGATAAATCCCTGCTCGCCGGTGCTCTCGCCTGGGCAAAAGTTCATGTCGAGGAGGATTACATCAAAGCTGTTCGCAGCTAGTAGTGCCGGTATTTGCTCGGGGTCACTGGTGGTTTGAACCTGACCAAACTTGCGCTTTAGTAATAGTTTGCCAGCAGTCAGGATGTCTTCATCATCGTCGACCACCAGTATTTTCTGAACTTTTTCACTCAAAAGCCAATCCTCTCAATGTGTTCGTTATCGTACAGTGTGTGTTCGATTTCGTACACCTTTTATTGAGCTGAGCATCAGCGGTCTCCACATAAGTACATATAAAACAATAGGTTATATAGTTGGCTTGATCTTTGCGTTAGTCAGGTATATTCGCCCCCGCCTCACGGTTTTAGCGGGGTAAACACACAGGACATGATGGGAACGATCAGCCCTATGGGTAATCCCCAGGAAACGGGAAGCAAGGTTAACCTGCCTAAGGGCAGTGCTATGGACCGGAAAATCGTAAAGCCGCGGTTTTCAGCCCGGCTTTTGGTTGCCGGTGCAATACTGGGGGCAGTGTTTTTGGGAATCTGGTTGGCTTTTCTGTCGCCAGGTGGTCGCAGCCTGACAATCGCCGACAATCGACTTGCGTTGTCACCGGTTACTGCGGGTGTGTTTGAAGACACTATTCCTGTTCGCGCCCGTGTCGCGCCACTGAAAACAGTTTTTCTCGATGCCATTCAGGGTGGTCGAGTGGAGTCGATTCTAGTCGAGGACGGCACGATGGTAGAGCCTGGCCAGGCAATTGTTCAGCTGTCAAATTCCGATTTGCAATTGAGTGTCATGAGTACCGAATCCCGGATTATGGAACAGCTCAACAGCATGCGCGACCAGGAATTGAGACTGGAACAGAATCGACTGTCGCATAAGCACACGCTGGTGGAGATTAACTACCAGATCCGCAGACTGGATCGTGAAATTGAACGCCAGCAAGAACTGTTGACCAAAGGTTTGACCTCTCAGTCGAACTTTGATGACCTCACAGACGAAGCGCAGTACTATCGCGACCGCCGCACGGTAACCCTGGAAAGTCAGGCGTCAGACGAGCGGTTAATGGCGAATCAACTGGCTTTTTTCAAGGACAATACCACCGTCATGGAGGCGAATCTGACCTACGCTCGGCAAAGCCTTCAGGAGCTAAATGTCCTCGCTCCGGTAGCGGGCAAGCTCTCGGGCTTCGACATGGAAATCGGACAGAGTGTCTCCCGCGGAATACGAATCGGCCAGATCGACAACGCCAACGAGTTTAAGCTGGTCGCAAACATAGATGAGTTTTATCTCGCCAGGGTAGATATCGATCAGCCTGTGGAGTTTGAGAAAAATGGTCGCAGATACGAATTGCGCATCGCTAAAGTTTATCCGAATGTCGAAAAAGGGCAGTTCGAAATCGACATGCAGTTCATCGGGGGCACGCCCCCTGATCTACGCCGCGGTCAAACCATTCAGTCCAAGTTGACCCTGGGTGACGCCAATAAAGCACTGCTGATTCCCAATGGCTCCTTTTATCAGGACACCGGTGGACAGTGGATATTTGTCGTCAGCCCCGATGGAAATACCGCCATAAAACGCACAGTCAAACTCGGTCGGCGCAACTCCGATTTTATCGAAGTGCTTGATGGCCTGGAAGTCGGCGAAAGAGTCATCACCTCTCCCTACAGCGGTTTTCGAGATATGGATGAACTTACACTTAACAAAAAAGAAGCCCCTTAAGATTAAAAAAGGAAGGAAACGACAATGCTGAATCTCAACAACCTGTCGAAGATATATCGCACCGAAGACGTTGAAACGGTTGCACTCAATGCCGTCAACATAGGAATTGAGCAGGGCGAGTTTGTCGCCGTTATGGGGCCCTCGGGCTGTGGCAAGTCCACGTTGCTCAATGTAGTGGGAATGTTGGATCGCCCCAGTGACGGTGAATACCTGTTTTTGGGTGAAGACGTAGCAGGATACTCCGAGAGAAAATTGAGCGCTATTCGCAAACACAATATCGGCTTTATCTTCCAGAACTTTAACCTGATCGATGAATTGAGCGTACGGGAAAATATTGAACTGGCGCTGCTATACCACGATATCAGCGCCAAAGAGCGCAAGGCGCGAGCGGAAGAGGTGATGGACAAGGTCGGTATCGCTCATCGAGGCAAGCACCGTCCCAGCCAACTCTCGGGTGGTCAGCAGCAAAGAGTGGCGGTGGCGAGGGCGGTGGTAGGTGGGCAGGGGTTAATACTGGCCGATGAACCCACAGGTAACCTGGATAGTGTGCACGGCCAGGAGGTAATGGAGATGCTTCAGGGTCTCAACGAAGAGGGCACAACCATTGTTATGGTTACCCACTCTTCATCCCACGCGGATTATGCGCGCAGGACCATCAACCTGTTTGATGGACACGTTGTTACCCAGAGCCTTCGGGCAGCTTAAACACTACGCAGGACGAGGCTATGTTTTCAAATTACATCAAGCTGGCACTTCGCAATATGCTGAAGAATCGGCTCTATGCAGCGATCAATATCATCGGTCTGGCCATAGGGCTGGCGGTATTCCTGTTCGGCTCAATCCTGGTCGACTACGAGCGCAATCACGACAGCATGTATTCGAAACGCGATCGAATTTTTACCGCCGGTAGTGTTTTTGGTCCCGATGCGGATATAGGGGTGCAGGAAACTGACAGCATTTATACGTCACTTGCCCCTCTTTTAGAGAATGAAGTGCCAGATATCGAGGCGGTAGTCCGAACCGTTAGCATAGAGTTTCTCCTGTCAGTCGAAGGAGAAAACGATGGCTACTATCAGAGCATCACATTTGCCGACGAAGAGCTGACTCAGGTATTCGATTTTGAATATCTGCACGGGGATGCCAGAGCCCTGGATGACCCCAGCAGTATTATTTTGAGTGAATCTATCGCGCAGAAGTTCTTTGGCAGGACGGACGTGGTTGGCGAAGTCCTGACACTGGATCACAAAGACGATCTGCGGGTCGCGGCCGTACTACGGGATATTCCCGCAGACAGTCACTTTAACTCGAACTTGTTTGGTGATCGCGAGCCCCGAGTATTTGCACACTTGATGACGTTGGAAACGATCAGGGATTACGATCTGGCCGAAAACTGGGGCAATCTGTCAATGGGGGATTTGACCTACATGCTGTTACCGGCTGACAGGGACCGGCAGTGGTTATCCGAGCAGATCAACGCAGTATATCAGCGCCACGCACCGAAGGATCAACTGGAATTCATCCCCCGCCTGAAAGTCCGTCCCCTGGTGGAGTCCAACACCATGATCTGGGAGGCGATCGGTATACCGGCTATCGACACGATCTGGTTGCTGGGATTTATGGTACTGGTTATCGCGTGCGTCAATTATACCAATCTTGCGACTGCACAGAGTCTCGGTCGAGCACGAGAGGTCGGTCTGCGAAAAACATTTGGTGCAGGCCAGGGACAGTTGCTGGTGCAATTCCTGGTAGAGAGCCTTACCACTGCGGTGCTGGCCATGCTGATAGCCGTCGCCTGTCTTGAGATGGTAATTCCGGCATTCAACCAGTGGGCCGACAAAGCCCTTACGCTGAATTATCTCGATGTGGCACCGTTCCTGCTGCTCACTACCGTTGCAGTGGGTATTACGGCCGGCGCCTACCCGGCGTACCTGATTACGCGGTCCAGCCCGATTGACAGCCTTAAAAACGCAATGTTGAAGGGCGGCCGTGGCATCCTGTTTCGCAGCATTATGATCGGGACACAATTTGCCATTTCGATCTTTATGCTGGCGAGCGTGTTGGTCATGTACTTTCAGAACCAGCAGGTCGAGAAATCCAGCAATATTTTCCCCAAATCCAATATTCTGCTGCTGGAACGTGTGAATGTTGATGATATCAAGGCGCGGCATGTAACCTTGCGTCAACAGCTCAAAGCCATTCCGGGTGTTTCCGAGGTCACCTATTCAAGCCAGGTTCCTTTTGAGCAAAGCAACTCCGCCGGTATGGTCAGCCGGAAAAAGGGCGATGAGGCGGGGAGTATATTGCTTGGCTACATGAACATTGATGAGGGCTTTCTCGATACCTACGACATAGCGCTGCGAAGTGGACGGTCCCTCACCCGGGATATCACCAACGACGTGCGTGGGGAGGACGCTGAGCAGGTCAATGTTATTTTGAATCAGTTAGCTATTGAAACCCTTGGCATGGGAGACGCGCAGGAAGCGCTCGGGCAGAGTTATTTCAGCGTACCCGATGAGGACGACGAGGATCCAATCGTCCAGTTTACCGTTGTCGGTACAATACCGGACCTGAATATCAAGGGGCTACACAATAAAATCAAACCGATGGTGTTTATCCTCAACCCGAATTTCCTGCGGACAGCATCGATCCGAGTCGAAGGAGAGAACCTGAGCGATACCCTTGCAGAAATTGAACAGGTCTGGAAGCAGGTGAACCCGGAATACCCGATCCAGCAGAAGTTCCTCGATGAGGTGTTCGGTGAGGTCTACATAATTTTCAAGACCATGAACAACGTGCTCGCAGGTTTTGCTTTTGTGGCACTGTCACTAGCGTTGATCGGCTTGTTTGGCCTCGCGGCCTTCATGGCGGAGCAGCGCACAAGGGAAATTGGCATTCGCAAGGTGCTGGGTGCCAGGGTTGACCAGATTGTACGCCTGCTGGTCTGGCAGTTTTCCATACCCGTACTGTGGTCGCTGCTGGTTGCGATGCCACTGGCGTTTGCAGCGTCCGGACAATATCTCAATTTTTTCGACGACCGCATCACTATGTTGCCGCTCATCATAATCCTGGCCAGTGTCATGGGCCTGGTAGCAGCCTGGTTGATTGTCGCGGGGCACGCGGTGAAAATCGCCACCGCCAGTCCAATTCAATCATTGCGTTATGAGTGATGGGGTAGCTACTGTGTTCATGGGCCGACTCTATCAATTTTGGCGAATTAACTTCGCAATACCGTTTGTCCAGCAATCCCTTCCCTTTCGCTTATAGTGCGCCAAACTTACCCACTCTTGTTCTTCGATCACGGTATAGAAATTTAAAACCTTTACCGTTGATTTCTCTCTCGATGCAAACCGTTCTGACGGCCTGCAATTCAACACCCTCGCCAGAATTTATTGGTCACTGGCAGGGCGAAGCTGCCGTCATCTCGAGTCGTGAGAACTTGGCGGCGTTTCGCCAGCAAACCCGTTACCTCAATACGTTTGCCTCGAGCCCGTTACCAGCAGCGGCCGGGATGGCGGTGCTGAATGAAATCGAAGGGCGGGGTATGCGCGAAGCGAGTGCGGCGACTGGACGGGTGTATTGATAAATAATTGGGGTATGCTAACAGCAGCACTGGAACTGCCACCTGGAGGCATGACATGGGGAACTTAAAGCCGCTACGTCAGATTAACGATGAAGAAATTACAGCCTTTAATCGTGACGGAGCGGTGTTGCTTAAGAATATCCTTGGGCAGGAATGGACAGAAATGCTGGCCGAAGGGTTGGAGTATACCCATGACCATCCGGATGGCATGTCATTTGGTGTCTCTCTACCACTGCGGATCGACCAGTTTCCTGCGTCTCATTCGCCGAAGCTCAAGCAGCTGATGGATGAATCCCCAATCGCCGGGATCGTCGGCACTGTTCTGGGTGCCCCGGTAAGGTTCTACATGGACCAGATGTTCTACAAACCAGCAGGTATGATTGTGCCCAGTGCGTGGCATCAGGATACCTGTTATTACAATGTCGAAGGTCATCAGCTTATTCGTGCATGGGTTTGCGCTGACCCCGCCCCTCGCGATGTGAGTATGGAATTTTTACGTGGATCGCACTTGTGGAACATTACCTACCGTCCGCCCGTTGGCATGGATCCTGCCACTGACCCGCAAGGTGCTGTTGAATTGAATCAGAGATTTGCGGAGGGCGAAGTGCTTATCGGTCGCGAGGCTCATGAAACCTGGACTTATTTTGACTCCTTCCTGGATCCCAGCCTCCCGGCGCTGCCTGTGGTTGAGCAATGCCGGGACTCTTTCGATATTTTGGGGTGGGATTATGTGCCAGGTGACGTAATATTGTTCCACGGGAACATAGTGCACTCAGCCAGGGGCGGGGTAGAACTTGCGCATCCCAGAAGATCCCACGCATCGCTCTGGGCAGGACCTGATGTCCGCTATGTGAGGCGCAGAAGCCAGGCTATTCCGGACCCCCTGGCGCTTTATGACCACAATCCTCATGATGGCCAGACTTTGGGCGAATTCCCTGAAGTTTTCCCGGTCGCCTGGGCGCCGAACTGATATCGAGTTGAGAAAGCGGGGCGTAAGGATAGATCGAGTTGCCTGGCCCAGTTAGAGGCGATATCTGCATCAGCGATTGTTTGCTGAAATGCGCAGGGTTATAGCATCATCTGCGTGATGGCTAACGCTTTCGAACGTCAGCTTTTTTGGCAACCACTCGTCGAAATTCACTTTAAAACTGGTCACAATATGTTATTTTTGTCTGGTCTAATCTAGACGGAAATTGTGACGTGGAAGGACGTGCATACCCGTTATCGGAAGATACCGACATCCGGTCAGAACCGACTGTGGAGCGGTCACATCCGTCAGTTCAGTTACCGGATGCATCTTTTCTGCTGCACGGTGCCTTCGAGCAGGATGGTTTTGATCTCGTCGTAACCAATCCCAGTGGTGAAGTGGTCGTCGTTGATGACTACTTCTCTTTTAATCCCCCGCCCAATCTTGTTATCGCTAGTGGCTCAGGCATGTCACCTGAAATGGTGCGCGCGTTCTTGCCACAGAGGTTTGGCGACGATGTGCAGTTTGCCGGTCCGGCGACATCAGCGGCCAGCGCCATCGAAATCGGCAAGGTAACGCTCGCCTTTGGCGATGTTCGGGTCAGGCATCTTGATGGCACAGAAGAGAAACTGGGTCGTGGCGATATCCTGTACAAGGGTGATGTGATCATCACCGGTGGCCGGGGATTCGTTAAGGCACAAATGCTCGACGGCACACGTTTTCACCTTGGCAAGGATGGTGAGGCAGCGCTGACGAATTTTGAATACAACGAAGCGGCCAAGATTGGTAATTTTGAAGCCACGGTACGGGTGGGTGGATTCCACTACAAGAGTGGCAAGATCGGCAAGCTGTTTGCCGGCAGTTCTCGATCCCACTCCACGATCACAACTCCGAGCGCCATTATCGGTATTCGGGGCAGTGAACTCAATGGTGTGGTAGATCAGACGGGCCATACGTTTGTTACGCACACCTCAGGCATTCTTGTGGTTACGGATATCAATTCTCAGAATCCGGTTACCCTGGATGTGGCAGGTCACACGTCTGACATTCCCGTGGGTGCACCGCCAACCTTTACCATTGCGCCCTCGGCACAACAATTACAGCAACTCAGTGCCAGCCTGCCACCGGCAGACACTGACGATGAGGACACGGACGACGACACGAATGACACGCAGGATGATGATGCGGGCGACGACGAGGCCGATGCGTCCGCGGCAGACGAGGCGCCGGCAGATGATGATGTGGCGGTCGAAGAGGCAGAAGGTGAAGGTGAAGGTGAAGGTGAAGGTGAAGGAGACGGCGAAGAAGACGCTGAGGACGGCGGAGAAGAGGACGATAGTGAATCAGACGATGAGGATAGTGCAGAGGATAGTGCAGAGGATGTTGAAGACGCAGAAAGTGATGTTGCAGAAGGCGATACGGGCGAAGGCAATGAAGCAGAAGATGTAGCCGCAGACGCTGCTGCAGAAGACACTGCTGGTGATGCTCCCGCGGGTGATGCCCCGTCGGGTGATGCCGTGACGGCAGATGCCCGCCCCGACCGAGATGTGCCCACGGCGGATGCCGCTGATGGAGATCCGGGTTCGACAGGTGACAATGCTGCTGCAGGAGATGCACAGGATCAGCCTGAAGCTGAATCG
>Ga0302120_10000870_pt1 | contig 14029 bp, 10 predicted proteins | sample AG5_Bottom_MG_FD_203118 | JGI IMG/M metagenome (GOLD analysis project Ga0302120, IMG submission 203118) | Marine microbial communities from Western Arctic Ocean, Canada - AG5_Bottom | ecosystem: Environmental > Aquatic > Marine > Oceanic | place: Canada: Western Arctic Ocean | collected 2017-10-01 | reverse complement strand
CCTAATGCTGGAGGCCGCTCGCTCTGCAGGCCTTGATGTACTCGACGTGCGACCGGCACTGAAGTCCGCTGCGGCGGATGGCGAGGACCTCTACTTTCAAACGGACTGGCACCTGAACCCTCTGGGAAACCGCGCCCTGGCCCGCGCCTTGCACGATGGCCTGGCAGATTGCCCAACACTGCCCGCCGCCACGACCGAAGCTCAGTTGCCGGACACCAGCCCCACCGGTTCCAGCCTGCCCGGGTGGTTGCCCTGGTACGCAGGCCTTTGGCTGGCCCTCGGCAGCCTCTTCGCCCGCGTCTACTCCAAGGTCGAGAAGCCCCTCGTGGGCTTCCTTAAGGTGGGCGCGATGCTGGCCGTGATCTTCTCCATCGCCCTTGGTGCCACGCAGTTGCTGACCTCATTGAGCCCCGAGATGGGTCGCATCGTGACGCTCAGTGCGGTGGTCCTCATCCTAGGCTTCGTCGCCTACAAGCTGGGGAACCGCATGGACACCATCGTGGAACTCCTCAAAGCGTTTATCGGCCGGGGCCACTGGTACCTCATGCCCTTGGTCACCGTACTGCTCACCGTCGGGAGCCTGCTGGTCGTGGCCGCCAGTTCACCGCTCGTCGCCCCGTTCATCTACACTCTGTTCTAGCCCCATGAGCTCATTCCTCAAAGAAAACTGGATCTGGATCGTGGCCCCCATAGTGCTGGTGGCCTTCGGCGTGTTCGTCATACTCAAGATGAGCAGCGGCGACCCGGCTGCCGCGTTCACCTATACGCTGCGCTAGATTCGACGCCTCAACGCCGGGACAAAACACTCCTGGCGAGTAGTTCACCCAGGGCGACGATGCCCGCCGTGTCCAGGACGAGCTGCTTCTCCTGCGCTGGAAGGTCAAATGCCTTGACGTGGATTAGATTCGGGTCGGCGGCCGCAACCTTCTCGATCGCCGCCGTGACGTCGATCTCATTGACTTGCTCATCGTCAGTCGGGGATTGCTGGCTGACGAACCACGGCAGTTCTGGCAGCTCCAGGTCCAACCGGCTCTGATTCACCAGCGCCTGCAATCGCCCGGGCGCGCCGCTTCGAAAAGGCCCCCAGGACATGTCGTTCTCGCCTAGGTGATAGAGAATCCCCGCCAGCTCAACCTCCTGGCCGTGGTCACGGATATCCTGCACAGAGTCGCGCACAAACTCGATGAAGCCCGAGTAGAGATTACGGGTAATCGCCTCACTGCCCTCCGGTGTCCAGTCAATGATTTGTGAACCGCTGTGGGTGAACTTGGCCACCGCCACGCGCTCCTTGAGCTTACGGCTGACAGCCGCACCAAAGCTCAGCTCGGGCCCGAAGGTGTCGTAGAAACCAGCAGGCCCCATGGGCTCCCAGCCGTCGGAAGTCTTGTAGCCCCCACCGATGCTGTAGCGGTAAGCGATACGTGGGTTGTCCTTGAGCAGAGACGACTTGCCCCTCAGCGTTTTCAAGTCCTGGACGAAGGCCCGCTCGCCCTCCATATTGCGATGCCCGGCGAGCACGAAGAGCTTCACCTTGTCCCCCGCTTTGTAGGGCCAAACCTTAAGCGCGCGGGGCTCCGCCAGCCGCTGCCCGATAGTCTCCAAGTAAGCGTTGGCGTAATTGACTCCGTGCTCAAGTTGGCCCAGAGTTCCGTAGTGGTAATGCAGACCCACCCCTCCTCCAACTTCCACGCCCACATGTGATGTGGGAACGTAGTCGGCATGGGGATCGACTTCCGTGACCGCTCGCTGCCCCACGCTGATAGCGTGCATGCGCGGCCGCAGATCCATACCCCAGACCGTCTTGGTGCAAAGCTCACCGATATAGAAGCGCAGATCGGGCGCCCCAAGATCCCGGCGCCAGCAGGCCAGGAAGCGGCTCAGGTTTTCGCCGTAGGAGGCCATGTAGTCCTCATTGAACATGTCGTTCTCGCCCTGATGCCAGCAGATCCCCTCGAGGCGGTACTTCGTCCCCTGCGCGTCAAGCGCGGCCAGCGCGGAGCGGATCCAGTCCAGGGCCAGGGGGTACATCTCAAAGCCACTGGGCTCATCGGGGTTCCAGTCGCCACCCAAGTGCGTGCCTCCAGCGGCCACCTTGATCACTGCGATGGGCGCTTTGATGGCTTGGGTGACCTCGCGGGAGAAGCTCAGTTCTGGCCCCACGACATTGCTGACGGGAGCCAGGGGCACCCACCCCCGTGAGCGGTGCTTGTTTTCACGACCGATGCAGTAGGAGAACAGCACGTCCTCTTGCGGCTCGCCCAATCCTGCGAACGGTGGAAAGCGCTGGATGTCCGCCACCTTCGAATCCGAGCCCACCATGTTGGACTGGCCGGCGAAGATGAATACACGCAGGGTCGTGTCGTCCGCCTGAACCGCTGCCGCGGCGGGGATCCCCCAGAGAACCGTCAGGGCGAAGAAGGCCAAGCGCAAGGTCGATCGGTGCATGATAGGTGCCTAGGGGGGCCACGGAGGTAAGGTGACTGCGGACCGCCATGGTGCCAATGCCCGAGTCGAAGCGCCCAACTCTTTGCCAAACAACTCCCGCCAATCGCATCAGAGCACGGCCAGCTCTGGCATCACATGATGTTTTCAAACCAGGCGATCATGTTGTCATACGTGGATGCCGAGATCACATCCTCGTCTCCATCACCGTCCAAATCGGCGGAGAAAACGCAGGCCGCGCCAGAAATGTTCCACGTGATGACCGTGCCACCAGTGAACCCATTGCCGAGATTCTCGTACCAGATGACATAGTCCGAACCGTCAGCCGCCGCGAGCACATCCATGTCCCCGTCCTGGTCCAGGTCTGCGGCATGGACCGAGCGGGCGCCAAGCAACGTGCTGTCAATGACCTGTTGAGGCCCAAAATCCCGCTTGGGCAAATGCAACCGATTCCGATACCAGGCAACCTTTCCAACCATCCAAGATGCAGAGATGACGTCCGGAGCCCCATCGCCGTCCAGGTCCGCGACGCAGACGGATCGGGCCCCATCCGCAAAGGGGGAAATCACCCGCTGAGGACCGAACAGCCCGCCAGTCCTTGGCCGTGCCCCGAATCCGTGGTTGCTGTAGTTCTCGTACCAGGCGATCTTGTCGTCATCCTCGGAAGCCGAGAGTACGTCCGCATCGCCATCGCCATCAAGGTCCACCGCATAGACGCAATAGGCGCCCAACGCATCCTCGGTGATGATGGTCTTGGTCCCGAAGACGCCACCACCAAGGTTCTCGAACCAGACGATTTGGCCCTGGGTGAATGAGGTGTTGGACGCGACGAGGACATCCGCATCTCCGTCCCCATCCAGGTCCGTGGCGAAAACACAGCGTGGATTCTTGGCAGTCGTGCTTATGATCTGTTGCGGCCCGAACGACCCGCCACCAAGGTTTTCATGCCAGAGGACCTTGTTGGCAAGTGACGTCGAAAGCACGTCTGGATCTCCATCACCGTCGAGGTCGGCGGCAGTCACCCAAGAAGCGCTGTCTGCATCTGTCGTAATCGGCCGCTGCGGCCCAAGCAACCCTCCGCCCAGGTTCTCATGCCACGCTACCTTGTCGTCATCTCTTGACGCCGAGAGGATGTCCACATCTCCATCCCCGTCCAGGTCCGTCGCGAAGACGCACAAGGCATGCTCCGCAGTGCTCGTGAGACGCTGCGGCGGTCCAAAGACCCCCTTGTTCTGGTTCTCATACCAAGCAATCTTGTCGTCATTCTCCGACGCCGACAGCACGTCCGGGTCCCCGTCCCCATCCAGATCGGCAGCATGGACGCACAGCGCGCCGTTGGCGTTGGTCGTGATCGCCTGCTCCTTTCCGAAGGATCCACCACCCTGGTTCCGGTACCAGGCGATCTTGTTTTGACTACGCGACGCGGAGAGTACATCCGCATCGCCGTCTCCGTCGATATCCGCAGAGTAGACCGAGAAGGCGCGGGATGCATTGGCATTGATTGTTTGCTGTGGGCCGAAGCCCATGAACGCGCTCCCGAACATCCCCAGGTTCTCATGCCAGGCGATCTTGTTGCCAAAGAACGCAGCCGTGAGCAGGTCTGCGTCCCCGTCACCGTCCAGATCCGTGGCGTAGACGCATTGGGCACCGTCCGCTTGGTTGGTGATGACTTGCTGCGCACCGAATGACCCGCTGCCCAGGTTCTCGTACCACGCGATCCTGTCGTCCAGATACGATGCCGACAAAACGTCAGCGTCTCCGTCCCCATCCACGTCGATTGCAAACGCGGACTGCGCACCGTCCGCGCTGGTGGTGATCACCCGCTCCGGGCCAAATGTGGCCCCGCCAAGGTTCTCATACCAGGCGACCTTGTCCTGCCCGTAGCAAGCAACGAGCACGTCCGGGTCTCCGTCACCGTCCAGATCTTCCGTGAAGATGGATCTTGGGGAGAGCGACGTGATCGAAATAACCTGCTGGGGCGCGAACGCCCCCCCACCAAGGTTCTCATACCAAGCGACCTCGTTGTCATACATGGACGACGACAGCACGTCCTGATCTCCATCACCATCCAGGTCCGCAGCGTGTACGCCGGTCGGCGCATCGGCAGCGGTCGAGATCACCTGCTGGAGCCCGATCACTCCATTGCCCTGATTCTCATACCACGCAATCCTGTCGTCCCAGAAGGACCCGGAGAGCACGTCCATGTCTCCATCACCGTCCAAGTCGGCGGAGAAAACGGACCTCGCCCCACTCGCTTCAGGCACGAGGGCCTGCTTTGGTCCGAAATCCTGGCTCGACGCCAGGGGAAGAAAAACAGATGCACACAAAACGGTAAGCGAGCCATGCATGAACAGGTCCATGGCCCCCATCGTCGCATGAATCTCCATCGCCGCAAGTGAGGTCTCCTTGGGGCCCCCTGAACCCATATCCTGCCCCTCATCCCCTCTTGGATCGAAACTTCAGGAGGCTTCGAGCCTCACTCCACCAGATCCAAGCCCAAGCGACGGAGAAAGTCGAACCCACCGCAGAGCTCCGTCACGAGTAAGTGCACGGGCAGGGTATCGGTCAGCATCCAGCGCTTGAGCTGGAAGGAGTCACCGGCGGGAAGGTTGAGACCGGCGTGGGTGGTGACTGCGCTCTGGTAGCCGGCGGCCTCCACGGCTTGAGCGTGTTCAGCGGATTGATCCCAGCGCCGACCAAAGGGATAAGCGAAGGACTCCCCGCAGTCCGCTCCGAGAAGCTCCTCCAGCGTACCTCGACCACGTACGATCTCCTCGCGAGCGACGTCGGACTCCAGGGTCGTGAGTACTTCGTGGGACCAGGTGTGGCCGCCCAATTCCACACGTCCCGAATCCCGCAGCTCGCGGGCATCTTGGATGCAAAGGTAGAGCTCTTCGCACAGGGCCGCTTCGTCGCCACCCGCCTGCTCGAACACGGCATGAACGGCTCGATCCCGAGGCTCGGCGTCCAAGTCGTACTTGAGCCGTCGCTTGAGCCCTCTGGCCGCCGCATCCGCGCCTGCGGCGAGAATCTCGTTCAGGACGGCCGAGTGCCCGTTCAACTCCAGGGCGCAACGACGGCCCGCCTCGATCGTGCCCAGTCTGCGCTCCAACCAAAACCACTTGTGCAGCCAACTGACCCGGCGGATCTCCAGCGGCCGGGCTTCCAGGTACACCGTGCAGCGCGCGTCGCAGGCTTCCAAGAGGGGGAGCAATTGGGTGCGGTTGTCCAGATAACCATCGTCCATGGACAGCGCAACAAGCCCGCGGCTGTGACCGGAGTCCAACCGGGCCACGCCCTCCCCCACGGTGACCGACTCCCCGTAGCGGCCGAGAGCGCGCAGGAGTCGTTCAAGGCGGGCGGGTGAGATCTTGAGATCGGCTGGCATGCTCGCGCTGCCCGCGGCCCCGTCCACACCATGGCCTGCCAGTATCAAAAGGCGCGGGCCACCGCAGCGGGCCATCAGCAAGGCCAGACCCGAGTAGACGAACGCCCGGCTGTACAGATCACGCAGAGTTCGCTTGAGTCGGTGGCGCAGGCTCATGTCAGTGCACCAGCTCGTCGTCCCGGTCCCCGTCGGTAAAGAACCAACTGGCTGGGTCGCGAGCCACGGCGGCCAAGGCATGACCTTCATCAAGTGGGTGCACGATCACGATCTTGTAATCATCGGCCTTGGAGCCGGCGAAGCCCGCCGAACGCAGCCGCTTCTCCCAGTCCGAGCCCTCGATAGCGTGGGCCCGGGCCACGGAGGCTCCCAACTTGGCGAGGTGCCCAAGAGCTGCCTCCATGGCTCCCGCCCAGGCCACCGAATCCCGCGCGACGAGATCCACCACGTACCCCACCCTTTCCCCGGATCCAGGCAGTTGAATCACCACGAACGCCTGCAGCGCGCCCTCGGTATCGAACACCCCGTGGGCCCGGAAGCGGCCCGAGGGTGCGTCGATAAAACGCCAGTTGAGATAGTCCGCATTGCGCTCCACCATCCACGGCCACTGGGCCGCAACCTTTTGCATCAAGGGCTCCAGGCTCTCATCGAAACGCGGCAGAGCCACGCTGGTCAGAGTGTCGAAGGACACGTCGCGTAGGTGACCACGCCGCATGTTCCCGCGCCAAGCTCGCCAGGATGTGGCCATGGCAGCCAACCGCCCAACCTTCATGCGCTCGGCACGAGCGGCGGCATCGGCGTGCAGGACAAACGTAAAGGGACGGATGCGGCCTACGGACTCCCATCCAAGGTGCTCCACGAAGATGGGCGCCGACTGGCGGTTGGGTAGGCCGAACACGAAAGCCCAGCCGCGCTCGGCGGCCTCACTCATGGCACGCCGATCCAGGTCGCTGAAGATCCCCTGGCCGCGGTGCTCAGGGTCGGTCATGACATCCCCGGTCTGGCCCACCGTCCCGACCACCTCGCCCCGGGAGAGAACACGGCGCGGAGAACACGCATAGCCGGAGACGGCTTGCCCGGAGGGCGTGCGCGCGAGGAGACTAAGGGCCTGCCCGTGGGGGCTGGCGTCGTAGCGCCAAGGAAGCACCCGCTCGCCCTCTTCGGACCCAAAGCAACGGTTGTAGAGTGCCGCCTGCTCGGCGCGATCGGATTCAGCACAAGGTGCTACGGATAGGTCCATCGAGGGCGTTGTATGCCCCATGGGATCGTCAGAAGCGGCCATGGACCGTACTCTACCCTTCCCCACCTCCCGGGGTACAGCACTCCGATTCCTCCAATCCTCCAGACCTCGAGAAGCCCTGACATGAGCCGCCTGATTGAATGCGTTCCCAACTTCAGTGAGGGACGTGACCCAGCCGTGATCGAAGCCATCACGGCCACCATCGAGGCGAGCGAGGGCATCAACCTGCTGGACGTGGATCCGGGTTTTGCCACCCATCGCACCGTCGTTACCTTCGTCGGAGAGCCGGAACGGGTACTGGATGCCGCCGTGGCCGCCGCCAAGAAGGCCCTCGAGCTGATCGACATGAGCCAGCACCAGGGCGAACACCCGCGCTTCGGCGCCATGGACGTCTGCCCCCTCGTTCCCGTGGCGGGCATCACCATGGAGGAAACCGTGGTGTACGCACGCGCCCTGGCCAAGCGCCTAGGTGAGGAAGCGGGCATGACCATCTACTGCTACGAGGAGGCCGCCCTCTGCCCCGAGCGCCAAAATCTGGCCCACGTTCGGTCCGGTGAATACGAAGGACTCGCGGCTCGCTTGGCGACACCCGAGGGTGCGCCGGATTTCGGCCCGAGCGAATTCAATCCACGGGCCGGAGCCACAGCCGTAAGCGCAAGGGATTTCCTGATCGCCTACAACGTGAACCTCAACAGCACCTCGACTCGACGCGCCAATGCGCTGGCCTTCGACGTGCGCGAGAAGGGTCGCATGCGCCGCGAGCCCGACCCCCTCACCGGGAAAATCGTGCGCGACGCGGCCGGCAATCCAGAGTGGATCCCCGGCAGTCTCAAGAGCGTCAAAGGCATCGGCTGGTTCATCGCGGAGTACGGCATCGCCCAGGTCTCCATGAATCTGACCAACACGCGCGTCACCCCCTTGCATGTGGCTTTCGACGAGTGCGCCGACAAAGCCAACGCGCGCGGGATGCGCGTTACGGGCTCGGAAGCTGTGGGACTCATCCCTCTGCAAGCCATGTTGGACGCCGGACGCCACTACCTGCGTCTGCAACAACGCTCCACAGGCGTCCCCGATGCAGAGCTGATCAAGATCGCCGTGCGCTCCATGGGCCTCGATGAGCTTAGCCCCTTCGACCCACGCGCCAAGATCATCGAGTACGCCATCGAGGACGCGGGCGCGAATCCCCTGATACACGCGAGCCTCGCAGGTTTCACCGAACAGACGGCCTCCGAATCCCCGGCTCCCGGTGGTGGCTCCGTGGCCGCTGCCGTGGGCGCAATGGGTGCGGCCCTGGGGACGATGGTCGCCAACCTCTCAAGCCACAAGCGCGGATGGGACGAGCGCTGGGAGGAATTCAGTGCCGTGGCCGAGCGCGGTAAGGCCGCCTACGTGGAGCTGCTAGCCCTGGTCGACAAGGACACCGAGGCATTCAACGGCATCATGGAAGCCTGGAAGGCAGCCCCCGAAGTGCGCGACGCGGCCATCCAGTCCGCCACACGGGTCGCCATCGAAGTGCCCTTGCGGGTGATGGAGGTCAGCGCCGACTGCATGCAGGTCTGCGCGGAGATGGCGGAGTCCGGTATGGAAGCCTCCCTGTCGGATGCTGGCGTGGGTGCCCTGTGCGCACGCACCGCCGCCCTGGGTGCCTACCTAAACATCCGCATCAACGCTTCCGACATCCATGACGAAGGCGAGCGCAAGGCCTACCTCGATCGCGCCAGCGACCTGCGATCCAAGCTGGAAGCACGGGAGAGTGAAGTGCTCGCCCAGGTGGAAGCGAAGCTGAGCTGAGTCTCACTGCCTCCCCGATCCGCCCATGGCCACAATAGCGATCGCCCGCCCCCATGGCCGCCTAGGTGGCAACCTGAGCACGGCTCTACGCTGGGAGCGCATCCTGACCAGCCTCGGGCACCGGGTAAGCGTGGAAGAGGGCTGGACGCCCAGCGCAGCACCGGCACCCGACCTCCTGATCGCCCTGCACGCCCGACGCTCAGCCACGGCCATAGAGGCCTTCACCGCGGCGCACCCTGACGGAGCCCTGATCGTTGCGGCAACCGGAACAGACCTCTACGTGGACCTACCGGCCGGAGGCGCGCAAGGCCTCGCGTCCCTGCCCGGCTTTGAACTCGCGGACCGCATTCTGGTTTTGCAGGAACTTGCAGCAGCCGCGTTACCTGAAGGTCTCCTTCACAAGACCCGGGTGATCCATCAGTCCGCCCAGGGACTTCCGGCTACACACGGCGCTCCCCCAGTGAACACCCCCCCTCTACAGGTATCGTTCCTGGCTGAATTGCGCTCCGTGAAGAACCCTCTACTCGTACTCGACGCTTTGGAGCTTCTCCCTGCTCAAGTGGACCTGCTGGTCACCCACGCTGGGACGGGCGAGGACCCCCTGTTGGTCGAGCGAGCCACGGTGGCGTCGAAAGAAAACCCCCGCTACGAATGGGTCGGCGCCCTGCCCCACAGGGACGCACTGGAACTCCTCGGCCGCTCACACCTAACTCTCAACACGTCGCACTCGGAGGGGGGCGCAGCGGCATTGAGTGAGGCCCTAGCACTGGGCGTCCCCATCGTGGCCAGCGACGCAGCAGGCAACCGCGGCATACTGGGGCAAGACCATCCCGGCTTGTTCGGCGTCGGCAATGCAAACGCCTTGGCGGAACGCCTGCAAGCAGCCTACGAGAACCTAAGTTACCGTGAGGCGTTGGCCGCTGCGGGTCGCGCGCGACTTCCTTGGGTACAACCCGAACGGGAAGTAGCCGCATGGATCGAACTTCTCAAGGAAGTCCTACCCAGCTAAATCCGGCGGGACGGCCTAGCCGAAACCGCTAGTGGTGGCTCGTTACCACGTGCCGCTTGGGCGGCGGAACCAGACCCACAGCTCGGCCCAATCGCTTGCGGCCAAACACGGGGTTCTCCATGTAGTAGAGCGCACGCTCGTAGAATCGCTTGGTGCGCTGGGGCATGGAGTAGTACCAACGCTCGTAGGAGCGCACCATGTTCTTGCGCATCTCCTCGAGACCCACCTGGGTGAAGTTTTCGTGCTTGTAGCCCGAGCGGTTGGAGGACACGTAGTTCTCCGAGAGGTCGGCAATATCGATGTTGGCCTGGTAGTTATCCCAGGACTCGGTGCCGATCAGTGGATTGAAGACCGAAATGCGGATCAGGTCCGGGCCAGCGAGGCGCAACACCTTCTCCGTCTCCTCGATGTCGGCGGCTGTCTCGCCCGGTGAACCCACGATCAGGTAGACCTTGGCCCAGATGCCGGCGCGCCGGGTCATCTTGGCGGCGTTGATGATCACTTCGGGGGTCAGGTCCTTCTTGAGCACGTCGAGCATGCGCTGAGAGCCAGACTCCCAACCGTAGTAGATGCGACGGCAGCCCGCGCGGTGCATGTGCTTGAGCAAGGGGTAGTCCACGCAGTCGGCGCGCGTGTTGGCCACCCACTCGAACTTCAGGCCACGGCGCAGGATCTCGTCACACATCTCGTGGATGCGTTTCTTGCGCAGGGTCAGAATCTCGTCCACGAACAGGATCACGCCCGGATCGTAGGTCTTGATGATGTGCTCAAGCTCATCGACGATAGCTTCAGTGGATCGCACTCGGAAGCCGCGACCGGTGAGCTCCTTCTGGCAGAAGATGCACTTGAAGGGGCAACCGCGCGTGGTGAAGATGTAGCACAGGTGCTCGGGGTTGTTCTTGAAGTAGGTCTCCATGGGCAGCAGGTGGCGTGCCGGAATGGGGAGATCGTCCAACTTCTTGATCAGGGGCGGCGCCTGGCTATCGAAAGCCAGTTGTCCGTCGCGCCAGGCAGCTAGACCCGGAACCTCTTGAAGCGCCGCGTCGTCATTGCCGTCGATGGCCTTCAGCATCTGGGGGAAGGTGTATTCAGCTTCGCCCTTGAGCACGTAGTCGAAGTGTCCGGTATCCAGGAAAACGCCCTGGTCCACAGACGCGTGGGGCCCCCCCATGACCGTGATCTTGCCCTGCTCCTTGGCGTACTTGGCCCAAGCGATGGCTCGCCGAATGTTCGGGGTCAGCGCACTGAAGCCGATCACCTCGTTGCGCTCAATGGCGGCCTTCATCTCCTGGTCCGTGGCCACTCGCTCGTCGTGCAATTCGATCGGGACGCCCTCGCGTTCGAGCATGGCACCCATGTAGCCGATCCCCAAGATCATGGAGAGCGGGTCTTCCTGCACGTGAGGCTTGACGTAGGTGAGGAGAGTTTTGCGCATGTGAGAGTGGGGTGAAGAGCTCTGGGAGCCCGACATGAGAGTCCGTAAGACTCAAATCTAACCCACACGGAAGGTTTCCGCAAAGGAGAGAAAGATACAGGGGCCTGATCGACCACTGGGGCCTGGGTCCTTTAGTACATCCCCCGGGGGGGGGCCCAGGCCCCCCTATCAGGCAACGCTGTCCCCGCCCACCGCCTGACGAGCCCCCTCGTACACCTCTATGAACTCCCTGTGCAGCCGATCGATCCCGAAATGAGATTCCAGGCGCTCTCGACCCGCCCTCCCCATACTCTGGCGCAGGTCCGAATCCGCCAAAAGGGTCGCAATGCGATCTGCATAGGCAGGCACATCGAAGGGGTTGGCGATAAACCCGGTCTCCCCATCCAGGACCACCTCACGCGAGCCCCCCATCGAGGTGGCCACCACGGGCAACCCGTGCTCCATGGCTTCGAGGTTGACGAGTCCAAAAGTGTCGAAGCAAAGTGAGGGCGTAACGAACACGTCACAGGAGCTGTATGCGGCAGCCAACTCAGCACCTTCAAGCCAGCCGGTACTTACGATCATGCGCTGCACGCCCAAGTCGTGAGCGCGTTGCTTGAACTCGCGGTCGTACACGTCGCGCTTGCCCATCAAGAGTAGACGCAGATTGCCGTAACGTGGTTGCAACACCTTGAGCATTTCCAGGAGCTTACCCACGCCCTTCTGCTCGTGCAGACGCCCGCCCAAACCCAGAACCAGCTTGCCATTCAGATCGTAGCGAGTACGAAATGTGCTTTTGACATCGGGGTCCACGACACCACTGAGAGCCAAGGCATTGTGGACCGTGCGATCCACACGTAATTCATTGGCGCGCAAGACCTCCCCCAACGCATCTGAAACCACCGTCAAGCGGTGGACGTCGCGCTGCAAAACATCTCGGATACGGCCGTTACGCCCGGGGCGGAATCGCAAACGCTGACAAGGGATGCACTTGGCCAGCCTGGCCTCCACATCGTTCAAGGTGCCACCGTGCTCTTCTCCACCGTGGAAGCAAGTCAACTTCTGGTAGCAGAAGGTCATCACGTCATGGGCGGTGAACACCACCGCTGCCCCGGAGCGGGCAGCCTGGGTCAAAGCGTGGTAGCCGATGTGCGTGTGTATGAGATGAGCGTGCACCACATCGGGCTTCCACTCCGCCAGCAGGGCCTCGAGGGGTTTATCTATCACCTTGTTGTGGAGGGATTTCCAGGCCCGGAAGCGCACGGGATAGTCCGACCAGACGCGCGTGACCTGCACGCCCTCGATGGTCACCTGGCCCGCATCCGCTTTAGATCGAACGCATGACAGCACCCGCACCGTATGCCCGTCCGCAGTCAGGCAGGCGGCGTGTTGGTACATCTGACGAGTGGACGAACCCACCCGCGGGTCGTCGATTTCACACAGGAAGAGAACTTTCATGAGAGTAGGGCGGCCTCGTACAAGCTCAGCACCTTGGCGGCATTGTGGTCCCAGCTGGATTCGGATGCGAACTGTACCCCTTCGGAGCCCATGCGCTCGCGCAGGCCCTCGTCGGCCAAGAGCCGGGCCAGAGCGGCTTGCACGGACTCTACGGTGGGGTCGGCCAATAGCCCAGTGCGCTCATGCTGAACGGCGTCCTCAGCTCCGGACTCCCGGGTCCCCAGGCAGGGCGTGGCGGAGGCCGACGCCTCCAGGTAAACGATGCCGAAGCCCTCAAACCCCCCATCTCTCGCGGTCACGGGTGTGTGAATGAACACCTCGGCCCGCTGCAGCAGGTCGATCTTCTCTTCCTCGTCAACGTTCCCCAGAAAATGCACGCGACCCTCCATACCTTGATCGAGGACGAGTTCACGCAAGCGTCTCGCGTAGCCACTCTCATCTCCCTCCTCAGCCAGGTTACCCACGACAAAGTGCTCCAGCCCGGGGTGATTGCGGGCCACCTGGCACCAAGCCTCCAGGGCGAGATGATGCCCCTTGCGCTCTTTCACCTCGCCAATGGAGAGAGTGAAACGCTTACCGGCCCAGGCCCGCCCCTTCAGTTCCCGTGGCTGGCTGTAGCTGGCAGCATCCACACAGTTTGGAAGAACCTGAACGCGCTCGGCCATGTCCTCGACCTCTTGCATCTGCTCAAGGAGTCGCGCACGGGTGTAGTGACTGACCGCGATCACCTGCTGGAATCCGGCCAGCACCCGCCTCGCCCGCGACCCGTGCCGCTTTGAGAGCAGGGGCTCAATGGTATAGGTGCCATGTGCTGTGGCCAGGCAGGGTTTGCCCGCCAGTCGCGCCCCGGCGAGGGCCAGGTGGTTATGGGGATAGTCCTTGATGGCATGGACAAGATCCGCATGACGAGCAGCGCGCCAGGTGCGCCAGGTGCCCAGGATGCGCCACACCCAGTAGCGCAGCGGCGTCATGTAGTAGAAGTAGTCCGGAGGCAGCGCCACCTCGACCTTCCAATGCGCAGGTATCTGCGAGGAGGTGGGCCGGTGCTTACGAGCCAGGAGCACGTGCACCTCCAACCCCGGGCTGGCGGCCTCCAGGGCCGCTAGCAGGCGCATCCCATAGCGTCCGACCCCATCGAGGTCGGAGAGGGAGTCAGTCAGGTACAGAACTCTCAAGGGCGTAGCGGCACGGGTCGGTGCGCAAGGCAAGAGTAGCCCCTGTGAAGGGCCGATGCAGTCAAGATCCGTCCGACCTCGTGGCGGTTCTCAGGGCTTCACGCTCGTCCATCCA
>Ga0302120_10000866_pt1 | contig 14042 bp, 10 predicted proteins | sample AG5_Bottom_MG_FD_203118 | JGI IMG/M metagenome (GOLD analysis project Ga0302120, IMG submission 203118) | Marine microbial communities from Western Arctic Ocean, Canada - AG5_Bottom | ecosystem: Environmental > Aquatic > Marine > Oceanic | place: Canada: Western Arctic Ocean | collected 2017-10-01 | reverse complement strand
AGCAGCGGGATCCATGCGCAGGCGCTCGTCGGTTGAAATGAGCCTCAGGCCTGCGGTGGGCAAGCCCGCTAGGCGCGCCGACTTAGCGATACAGCTGTGAGCCTGCTCTGATGTGTAGTAAGTGGCACCGACCATGTCCTCACCGAGCCGCACCGTGCGCGCAGTCACCAGCGCCACCAGGGTCGAAAGGGTGCCGCCTGTGGTTAGCAGGCCCTCGGCTCCCTCAGGGTAGCCAACGAATTCCCGCAACCAATCGATAGCCATGCGCTCAATAGCCACCAAAGCCGGCGCGGCGTCGTGCATGCCCACGTAGCGATTGGCCGTCAAGGCGATGTATTCGGCCAACGCAGCCGGATACAAGCCACCGCCCGGAATGTAAGCCATGTAGCGGCCCGACGCGGTGTTGTAGGACTTGGCGATAGCCCGCCCCATGTCGTGCAGGGTCTCCTCGAAGGGACGGCCGGCTTCGGGTAGAGGGCGCGTTAATTCTTCACCCAGCTGCTCCGCCCCCTCCGTATCCCAGGAGGGTTGCTCACCAAGACTGGTGAGATGGTCAATGACGAAACTCGTGGCCCCTTCCGTAAGACGCTTCATCTGGTCAGCGTCAAGGTCTAGGGAGGCACTGGGTCGGGGCAGGGAACGGGTCATGGCGGGAGGTTACGCTACCCCGGCGTGGTATCGTAGTGCAGGTATGTGGTGTTCCCTTCTCATGACGCTTGTACCCCTAACGGGCTTCGCCCAGGACGGGGCAGCGAGCGAGCAGACCCTCAACTGGCCGGGGTGGCGCGGCCCCCTGGGAAATGGTTCGGCGCCCAGCGCAGACCCGCCGCTGTCGTGGAGCGAGGACAAGAACGTGCGCTGGAAGACGGCTCTGCCCGGAGCCGGCCACAGCTCGCCGGTGGTCTGGGGCCAACGCATCTTCGTGACAGCAGCCGTCCCCGTGGGCGAGGAGTTGCCACCCGTTCCCGATAATGCGCCGGGGGCTCACGATAACGCGCCCCTCACGCGCAAGCAGCGCTTCGTGGCCCTGTGTCTGGACCGCGAAACGGGTGAGATTCTCTGGCAGCAGACGGCACGCGAGACCCTTCCCCTTGCGGGCGCGCATGTCTCCGGCACTCTGGCCTCCAGCTCACCCGTGGTAGACGGCGAAGTGTTCGTGGCGTACTTCGGCTCCAACGGCATCTTCGGATACACCCATGACGGCAAGCTTCTCTGGTCACGCGATCTTGGGCAAATGCAGGTCAAGCATGGGCACGGTGAGGGATCTTCCCCCGTACTCCACGGCGGAACCCTGGTCGTCAACTGGGACCACGAGGGCGCCTCGTTCGTTGCAGCTCTCAACCGATCGAACGGCGAGGAACTCTGGCGGGTGCAACGTGATGAGGTCACATCCTGGGCGTCGCCCGCCATCGCCCAGGTAGGCAAGACGACTCAAGTGATCGTGAGCGGTACCAAGCGCGCCCGCGGCTACGACCTGATCACGGGCAAGCAGATCTGGGAGTGTGGCGGCCTGTCCCACAACGTGGTGGCCTCACCCGTAGTAGGCGAGGGGATGGTCATCCTTGGCAGTAGCTACGAAAAGAAGTCCCTGATCGCCATTGGGATTGAGGGAGCGACCGGGGATCTGACCGGCGGCGAGCACGTGGCCTGGACACGCAAGCGTGGCACGCCCTACGTGCCCTCGCCCTTACTGCACGGCGAGTGGGTGTACTACTTGAGTCACTACCAAGGGGTCCTCTCCCGAGTGCACGTGCGGACCGGCTCCGAGCCCGCAGGACCTTTCCGCCTGGAGGGCATGTACAACATCTACTCCAGCCCGGTGGCGGCAGCGGAGCGCATCTACATCACCGACCGCGATGGCGCCACGCTTGTCTTGAGCCACACCGATGGCGATCTAGAGGTGCTCGCCGTCAATAACCTCGACGATTCCTTCAGCGCCTCAGCCGCGCTGGTGGGACGCGACCTTCTCTTGAGAGGTGAGCAACACCTGTACTGCCTCTCGGAAGACTCCTCGGGGAAGTAGGCCGGGGGAAGATGGCTTGAGATGGAAGAGGTAGAATCCCCGACCGGGGCTCTGCCTCGACCTGGCCATGGATTCCGATCAAGACTCTCCCGACGACGGTGCGCCCTCCGCAGCACAGCAGGAGCAACTCCTAAAGTGGCTCGAGGCCTGGGCGCAGGATCCGGGCCAATTGGCAGGCTTGGACGAAGAGATGCTCAATCGGTTGCGCATGGCTGCCGGGTTGATCGCTCTTCCTGACCGCAAGGCACGGCGCGTCTTCAGCAACGCGCGCCGCAAGAAAGCGCGCGACCAGGTGCGCAGCTTGGACGATGCCGCCCTGAACGCCACAAGCAACCGCGCTCTCAAACGCTCCCTGCGCTACCCGGTGGCGCCCCCCAGCCTCGACATCAGCGAGCGGGATCGAGACCTTTTGGAAAAGCAGGCTTGGCAGCCGAAGGAAGGCGAACAAGCGACCCGACGGCTAGAAGAGCCGGCGCGCTGCTACATCTGCAAGGAGGACTATCAGGACCTGCACCCCCACTACGACGCCATGTGTCCGCAGTGCGCCGAGCTCAACTGGGCCAAGCGCCATCAAACAGCGGACCTGGCCGGGCGCGTGGCGCTCATCACCGGATCGCGGGTGAAGATCGGCTACGAAGCGTCCCTCATGCTCCTGCGCGCTGGAGCGAGCGTGATCGCCACGACCCGCTTCCCTTGCGATTCAGCCAAGCGCTTCACCGCCGAGCCCGACTCCGCTGATTGGCGAGAGCGCTTGCACATCTACGGCCTGGACCTGCGCCACACGCCCAGCGTTGAAGCCTTCGCCGTCCACATCAACGAAGAATTCCAGCGCCTCGACTTTCTCATCCACAACGCCTGCCAGACCGTGCGTCGACCGCCGGCCTACAGTGCGCATCTGATGGAGTCCGAGATCTATGAGAATCTGCCTCATGAGGCGCGGGCGCTGGTGCGCAAGCACGAAGGCCTGGTCCATGACCTGAAGAGTGCACCCCAGACAGCGGGCCAGCTCCCGGCTGGAGAACAGAAAACTGCACCGGCTGACACGATTCAAACAGCGGACTCCTCAAAGGAACTCCAGGGGCTGACCCGTGCGGCAGGAATGAGCCAGCTCGACCTCCTTGGCGAGGCGGACCAGGCGGCCCTCTTCCCCCAGGGCATGCTGGACGGCGAGGGTCAGCAGCTCGACCTGCGCCGAAAGAACTCTTGGCGCATGGAGCTGAGCGAAGTCCCCACCGTGGAGTTGATCGAGGTGCAGTTGGTGAATTCTGTTGCTCCCTTCGTTCTGACTGCGCGCCTGAAGCCTCTGATGGCCAAGATCGAGAGTCCGGACAAGCACGTGGTCAACGTCTCTGCCATGGAAGGCCAGTTCTATCGCACCTTCAAGACCACGCGCCATCCGCACACCAACATGGCCAAGGCCGCGCTCAACATGATGACGCGCACCTCAGCAGCGGACTACTTCAAGAGCGGCATCCACATGAACAGCGTGGATACCGGCTGGGTCACGGACGAAGACCCCTTCGAGCAAGCCGTCGAAAAAGAACACTCGCAACGCTTCGCACCGCCCCTGGACTCCGTGGACGGAGCCGCGCGGGTCCTCGACCCCATCATCACCGGCTTCAACACCGGCGTGCACTGCTGGGGTCAGTTCCTGAAGGACTACGAGCCGACGCGCTGGTAGGGACGCACTATTCGGAAGTCACATTCCGCACCCGGCAGATGCGCATGCAGGATTGCTGAGAGAAAGGCGTTAGGATGAATCGATGGCGACTGTCCATCGACTCGCGGAGGCCCGCAACATTTCAATGCCAGTGAAGGCCTTGTGGCTTGCTGCGCTGACCCTGTCCTCGACGCTCAGTGCCTGCGCCACAATGCAGAACGGGTCGGCGGCGGCCCAACCTCTGGCAGATGAGGTGGCCGTCAGCACCACACTCGATACGCTCTACCGCGCCTTCTGCTTCGATGCGAATGCGGAACCGGACTGGGATACCCAGCGCGGACTCTTCGCAGAGGGCGCAGCCTTCGCGGCCCCGTTCCGGTCTGGAGACACTCCGCGCGCAGTGAATGCTGAGCAGTTCATCACCGACTTCCGGAAGCATGTACAGACCTCACCGCGGGGAGAGACTGGTTATCACGAGTCCATTGTGCACGCACAGATCCAAGTGTTCGGCACCATCGCGCACGCATTCGTGGTCTTTGACGGGTTCGTCCCAGGCGATGCCCCGGACGCGCGCGGGGTGGACAGCATCCAGCTCGTGCGCGGCCCAGAGGGCTGGCTGGTGGCGTCATTCACCACTCAGTACGAGTCCGCGGACACGCCGCTGCCGAAGTCCTTCCTGCCGCACTAGCTCGAGCATAAACTGGCAAGCATGAATCTCATGCGCCACCTGCCATTCGTCACTCTTCCGCTCCTCGCTCTTGCGGTCTCCCCGCGCGCCGACCTACCCGTCGCGCACATCACGGGCGAGGGCTGGAGCGAGCTCACGCTCGCAGATTTCGTCAACGTGAATGGTGACGAGAACACCTGGAAGGAGGCAGACGGAGTCATCCTGTGCAGCGGCACACCCGTCGGCGGCGCACGCACGCAGAAGCAATACACGAACTTCGAGATGGTCCTCGAGTGGAAGCATGAAACGCACGCCGGCAACTCGGGCGTCTTCCTGTGGTGCCCCGAGTCCGCGTTCACCGACCTGCCACCGGGCTCGCTGCCACGTCAAGGCATCGAGGTTCAAGTGCTCGATTTGGGCTACGAGGAAAACTGGGAGAAAAACCGCAAAGGGGCGCACTCCGACTGGTTTACGAGCCACGGTGATGTCTTCCCCGTCGGGCCATCCTCTATGACGGCATTCACTCCGATGATCGACTACACGGCAGGCGACACGACCTACACCGTCGGCAATCCAAAGAGCTCGCGCTGCTTCCCCACCCAGCGCCTCGTGCGAAAGCACAATGAGTGGAACCACTACTACATCCGCGCCATCAATGGCGAGGTTCGACTGTGGGTCAACGGCGAAGAGGTCAGCGGCGGAAACGAGTGCAAGCCCGCGACAGGCTATCTGGCACTCGAAGCGGAGGGTGCACCCGTCGCGTTTCGCAACATTCGCATCCGCGAACTGCCTTAGCCCTTGGCCAGCACTCGCCCCGACGGCGCTACATTTAGAGCTTCAGCTGTAGGTAGGAAATCGTGCGGCCGCGGTCCAACCAGCGCTCTTCATAGCGGGTCTGAATGGCCAACCACTCCTCCAGAGCCGGTTCGCAATCGGCGCTGGATATGGCATACAGGTCCTCGATCTCATGAATCACTGCCGCACCGCAGGCGGCGGCGCTGAGCAGGGTCTGCTCATGCAAAAACGGACTGTCCGTCTTCACGTGCACGATGCCCCCTGAGCCGAGCAGTCGCCGGTAGCGCTCCAGGAAAGGCGCGCCGGTCAGGCGCTTGGTCCCGCGCTCGTCCGTGGGCTGGGGATCCGAGAAAGGCAGCCAGATCTCGTGCGCCTCGCCAGGGGCAAGATGGTTCTCAAGGAACTCGATCTTCGCGCGCAAGAAGGCGGCGTTGGTCAATCCTGCCTGGTCCGCAGCATGCGCTCCATGCCAATAGCGATGCCCTTTGATGTCCACGCCGATGAAGTTGCGCTCGGGATGCCGCCGCGCGAGCTCGACGGTGTACTCGCCCTTGCCGCAACCCAACTCCAGGGTGATCGGATGTGCGTTACCGAACACGTTTGCGTGCCACTGGCCGCGTAGGTCGCTGGGCCCGTGGACGGCATCCCGCACGGAGGGCTCGTAGACTCGTTCCAGGCCCAGGTTGGAGGCCCATTTTTCTCGTTTGGTACGCGGCATGACGGGCTGAGGAGGATAGCGGGTTCGGCGTGAACTCGCTCGGGTAGAGGCGTATCCTAAACCCATGCAGCGTCGTTTGTTCCTAGGTCTGATCTCACTGCTCAGCGCAATGGCCCTGGCCGAAGGCGCCACACGGCTGTGGCTGAAGGTCGAGGGGCGGAGCTACGAGAGGGCCTCAGCAGAGCAAGCCATCAGGAGCACCCTAGATGCGGTGAGCGGCCTGACTGCCGGAGTGATGACGGAGGCGAGCGCACCGGGCAAGCGCCGCGGCCCCGAGTACGAACTGCAGCCCTATTCGGGTTACGTCCACCGCACGGTGGCCATGCGCACGGCGAAGATCGTGGAGCGCTTCCGGTCGGAAGAGAAGAAGGACGCGTACGTGGTTGTGGCCCAGGGCGGGTCGGTCGCGGCGGGCTTCCAGGGCGAGGGGCTGGAGATCCTCCTGAAGTCCCTGGCGGACTCAGGCGCCACAGGCGGTCGAGAGGTGCGCGTCTTCGGCCTCTCGGTGCCGGGTTACAAGCAACCCCAACAACTGACCCAGTTGGCCTACCTCCTATCCCAGGGCTGCCATCCGGACATGGTGCTAAACCTGGATGGCCTGAACGAGTTGCGCATCGGCAGCAGCAACCTGGGGTCGGGGCTGGAGCCGAGCTTCCCTTCCCGGGGGCACTGGGGTTCGCTGCTGGCGGCCCAAGAGATCGATGGCACCGGATTGGACGATCTCCTGCGAATCCATCAAGCCCAACAGGAGACGTTGGAGTTGGGCAAGCGGATCCTTGAGCGGGGAGACTGCGCCAGCGCCCTGACCGGAACCCTGGCGCTTTCGCGCCTAGCGCGGTCCCAGGAGCAGTGGGCTCTGGCCCAGGCGGACCTGATCGATTCCCGCACGGAACGCCAGAAAAGCAAGGGCTCGGTGGGCTACAAGGCCAACCCGAAGGGTCGCGACGCTGTGCTTGAGGCGGTTGCGTGTTGGAAGCGCTCGTCGCTGGCCATGCACCAGCTATGCGAGGCGCGCGGGATCCGCTACGTACACGTCTTGCAGCCGACCCTGCACGACGAAGGCTCCAAGGCCATGACCGAAGAGGAGCGGCGTGTTGGGGTCGATAAGGACGGACTCCATCCGGCCGTGGTCCGCGGCTACCCGCTCCTGCGCGAGGCTCTCGCAGAGTTGCGCGGTAGGGGTGTGGAGGCCCTGGACGCCTGCAGCGCTTTCAAAGAGATGCCCCAGACTATTTACGTGGACAGCTGCCACTTCACGCAGGAGGGCAACAGGATATTGGCGCGCAACATTGCACGGATGATGGGACTGCCCGAGCCATCCGAACCGCCCGACAATGAAAGTGACGCAACCAAGAACAAATGACTTCTCTGGATATTCGCAACGAGTCAGGCGAACGCCTCGACCACGTGTTCACGCCCGCACAGGAGGCTGGGCAGAACGCTGACCGCAAGGTGGTCATCGTCGGCCACGGCGTCACCTCTCACCACGACAGGCCCTATCTGACCCAGCTCTGCGAGGCTCTGTCCGCCAAAGGCCTCGCTTCTCTTCGCTTTTCCTTCTCGGGCAACGGGGATTCCGAGGGCTGCTTTGTGGACTGCTGCATCTCCAAGGAAGTCGCGGACCTAGGTGCGGTGATCGATGCCCTTGATGGGTGGAGCGTGGCCTACATGGGCCACAGCATGGGGGGTGCGGTGGGAGTTATGCGCGCGGCCGTCGACGAACGCATAGGTGCCCTGGTTTCCCTTGCTGGCATGACCGAAGTGCACGGTTTCATGCAACGCCACTTCAGTCACCTCACGCCGGGTGAGGACTGCATGCTCGATCGTGAGCACGCGCTGCTCAGCGAGTCCTTCCTTCAAGACGCGCGCGAGATCCAAACCACTCTGCCCCAGGCGAGCCAGGTGGGAGTCCCCTGGCTTCTGGTCCACGGCACCGAGGACGAGCTCGTTCCCTTCGAGGATTCGGTGCGCTGCGCGCAGGCCTGCCCCCAGAACGCTCAACTGGCACCCATAGAGGGGGCAGATCACTGCTTCACCGATCGCCTCGACGAAGTCCGGAGCATCGTGGTGCCTTGGCTCATCGAATCCCTCTAGAGGCGGCATGACCCCCCCGGGGAATATTCCGGACCACGGACCCGGGATGGATTTTGCGGAGGACGCGGCGATTCGTTTAGATAGCCCCGCTAGGGAAGGCCGTGTTCCTCCCCCAAGGCTCCCCCCCCCCCCGCGGACCCCTCGCCCCCCCGAAGGAAAATCATGAAAGGTGTCGTGACCGGTAGCGATCTCTCTACCAAGGAAAAGAAACTCCTCTTCTGGGCCAGCTTCCTCTCCCTCGCCGCAGCGGGTGTGGGCTTCGCCTTCCGAATCGCAAAACAGGGCGACTACGGCAAAGAGTTCACCCTGACCTACCAAGAGGTGGGCCAGATAATGGGGGCCTCTTTCTGGCCGATCGCAGTGACAATGATCGGCTTCAGCCTGCTCGTGGATCGCACGGGCTACAAGCGCCCGATGTACCTCGCCTTCCTGCTACAGGCGGGTTCGGGAGTACTCTTCTACATGGCGGATGACTATTCAGGGCTGTACTACGCCTCCGTCTGTGCCGGCCTAGGCCACGGTATTGTCGAGGCCGTCATCAACCCGGTGTGCGCGGCCGTCTATCCCAAGGACAAGACCACGCGCCTCACCATCCTGCACGCAGCCTGGCCCGCCGGGCTCGTAGGTGGAACCCTCCTGATCATGGGAGCAGATTGGGCGGGCTTCACGGACTGGCGCCTTCACGGCCTGTTCATCCTGATTCCGGCCGTCGCCTACATCCTTATGTACCGCCCGTGCCGTCTGCCTGTGGACGAGCGAGTTCGAGCCGGCGTGACCTTCAAGGCCATGCTCCAGCAGATCGGCTTCCTGAGCGCAACCCTGGCCTCGATGCTGCTCGTTTACGAGTTGGGCAATGCCTTGGGCTTCAGAACCGAGCAGGACTGGCTGCGCAACAGCGTGATCATCGGTGTCGTCATCGGCGCGGCGTTTGGTGCCTACGTAAAGTCCCTTGGCCGCCCGCTGTTCTTCCTAATGTGCCTCCTGATGATCCCGGTCGCCACGGCCGAGCTGTCCACGGACTCCTGGATCCAGAAACTCGTCGGGCCCTCCGTCAAGGATCTAGGGATCAATGCCAGCTTCGCGATCGTGTTCTCAGCCGGCGTGATGCTGGTCTTGCGCGTCTTCGCGGGCGGAATCATGAAGCACATCTCGCCGCCTGCGCTCCTATCCATTAGCGGTCTGCTGTCGGCCATCGGGCTCTACTGGCTCTCGGAGGCGGAAGTGGGTCAAGCGGTGTTCATCGCCTTCCTGATCTACGCCATTGGCCAAACCTACTACTGGCCCTGCATCCTCGGCTTCACGGCGGAGCGCTACCCCGAGGGTGGCGCACTGACTTTGAACACGGTGTCTGCAATGGGCCTGCTCTCGCTCGGAGTCATCGGAAACCCGATCCTCGGCGTGGAGTTCGACAAGGAAATTCACGCCGCGATGTCCGAGAAGGACGCGGTTTTCGCCGAAATCGCCACGGCTCAGAAGGATTTCCTGGGGACGCCTCATGACTCGATCAACCCGGTCGTGCTTGTAACGGCGAACGAGGACGAGAACGGGAATGGGATTCTCGACCGCGACGAGAACTCCGGGGGCCTGGACACGGATGCCAAAGCCAAGCTTGCTGCCGCTTGGGCCTATATGGACGGGCTGAGTGAGGGCGAGAACGTGGAGCTACGCGGCCTCTACGACGTGGAAGATGAGAAGGCTGGCCGAAGGGTTCTGGTCTACGCCACGCGCTTCCCCATCATTCTTGTCATCGTCTTTGGCATCATCTTCCTCTACTTCCGTTCGAAGGGTGGCTACAAACCTATTGAGCTAATCGAGGAAGACGGCACCTGACCTCCCCCTGAGTGACGCGGGGCGTCACATCCACTTACAGTTGTCGGTCACGACAATGAGAACCGCAGCCCGCATCCAACCCATGCGGGCTGCTTCTGTATCAGGCGTTTCGAAGGGAATGCCCACGGCCAAAGGGGCACTCCCGTAGGATCGGCACAATGCCCACGGAGACCAGTCCCCCCCGCGTCTGTGCCTACGTCTACCCCGGCTGGCACCCGATCCCCGAGCGGGATGCGTCCTTCCACCCGGGCTTCACCGAGTGGGAGTTGGTGCAAGGCTGCAGGCCGCGGTTCGAGGGACACTCTCAACCACGCCTGCCCCTGTGGGGCACCTACGATGACCGTGATCCCGCAGAGGTCGAACGACGGATTCGACCGGCGCTAGACCACGGCATCGACGCCTTCGTGCACGGGTTCTTCTGGTGCCGAGGTAAACGCGTTTTTGAAGACGCCCTCGATCAGGGTTTCCTTGCGAGCCCCAGCGGTTCCCGAGCGCCCTTCGCTCTCATGTGGGCCAATCGCATGCCGCGCAGGGTCCTGCCCGTGCGCCGCAAGGACCTGCCGGTCATTGATGAGACGCGGCGCGTCCCCAGCGACGTGGAGGACTTCGGCGCACTGATCGCCCACCTGGCTGAGCACTACTTCTCGCGATCCAACTACATGCTCCTCGACGGTCGTGCCTACTTTTCGATTTTCGATTCCACCTTCTTCCTGCGAGAAATGGGACTCGACAACGCCCGAGAGGCCATTTCCCAGGCACGCGCATGGCTGTCCAAGAACGGCTACCCCGACCTGCACCTCGCCGCGATCGATCCCTCGGATAAGGTGATAGGGCAAGTGCGCGAAGTCGGTTTCGACAGCGTGACGCACTACGTGCTACTGCCCGAATGGAAGGGGCCTTCATTGCAAGACTACAGCGAATGCACCCGTCGCCGCGCCGAGCAATGGCCGGGATTTGGGGAACGCGCAGGCCTGCCCTACATGCCCTCGGTGGCCCCCGGTTGGGACGCTTCCCCACGCGCGGCGGACTTTGGCCAGGAACGGCCGGGCAAATACCCCTGGTCTCCTGTGGTCACTGGCGAAGATCCCGCCCTGTTCCAACATGCCCTTGAACAGGCCCTCGCTTTCGAGCAACAAGGGGATTCTGGCTTGGTTTTCGTAGCATCCCTGAATGAGTGGGGTGAGGGACACTATCTGGAACCGGACGAACGCTTTGGAATGGGCTGGATGGAAGCCGTGCGGGACGCCCGGGTAACGCGCTAGGCTGCAAGTCTCCATTTCCATGCCTACTCCTCGAACAACCCCTCCGGCCTTGGCTGCTGCCATCACTCAGGCCCGCCGACGTGCGCAGCAAGGCGAGAGCTTCAAAGAAATCCTTGAGCAACTTCTGCTCGAGTTGACACATGAGAGCGCTGATGCCTTCGCCTTGTTGTTGGATGCAGGGCGCGGCGCATTCACACCCCTACTTGAGGCCCACAGTGGCCGGGCCCTGTTCATCGGTGATGCATGCTCCGGTACTCCCGTGGCTCTCGGGCACATGGGGTTCAACGTTCTACGCGTGGACACCTGCGGGCTCCGTCTGGCCTTCGCCAATCTGCGGGACGCTTCGTTGGACCACCCAGGTCAGAGCCTCCTGACAGGTACCGATCCCCGGCTGCCCTTTGCCGATGACAGCTTCGATCTCGTGGTGCAGGAAGAGGGCCTTCCCCACCCCGCGCTTGGCTGGGGGCACGACATGGATGAGCTGTGGCGTGTCTGCCGAGGAGAGTTGTGGATCAGCGCGGACAATCGGCTGGCATACAAGCGCTCCACGGGAATGCGCGGGCAGCACAAGAAGGCTGGCGCCCTCGCCTGGATGAATGCGGCGCTCTTCCCCCGATCCGGTGAGCGCACCTGGGCCGGAACTCGCTCGGCTCTGCAAGCGAAGAGTGTGGCCCTGCGCTCGTACGCTCTCTACCCCCATTCAAAGGACTTCAGCCACGTAGTGGCCCTCGACGCCGAGTTGCCCCGCCTGACGATCGGCCCCATGGAGCGCAAGAATCGCCTTAAGACCCTGGCAGCAGCAGCGGGCCTGTTTCCCTGGTTGACACCCTCCTTCGCGATCCACGGATCCCGAGAGAAGGCCGGCACCCAACGCTTGGATCGAATCCTGGCCGTCATCGCCGAGCGCATCGATGAACCCGTCCCGCAGGTAGAGCACGTGGTCTCAACCCGTAGCAACAACTGCCTGGTGCAGACCCGCCCCCAGGGTGCTCAGCCACATGCTCTCTCTCATCTGGAGAGCACGCCGCCCGGCTACTGGATCCTGCACATCCCTACCAATCCCTCCACCGAACGAATGCTGCGCAACGACGCAGACTTCTTACGGCACATCCAGACGGCACACCCCAAGCTACCGATTCCCGAACCCCTGATCGCTGAGCGCATCGAAGGTCTGTTCTTACATTGCGAACGCAGGCTCACTGGACTGGCGGCCCCCCAGTTGGCAAGCGACCCCTCCATTGAGAAGAAACTCCTGATGGACGTGGCTCTGGATTTCTGCGAGCTGATCGTGGAGCCCGATGCCCTGATCGATGAAGCACGGTTCGCTGAACTCGTCAGCCCGCGATTCCAACTAGCACGTAGATTGTGCGGTCACGAGGGAACAGCAGATGCACTGCAGGCCATGCATGAGGATGCCCGCGAGTGCCTCGTTGGTCGGCGCATTCCGTTGGTCCTCTATCACGCCGATCTGCGCCCCAAGCACCTGCAAGTTCGATCCAACGGGAAGGTGGTGGCCTACCTCGATTGGGGTGCAAGCGAACGCTGCTTCTTGCCCTACCTGGATCTCCTGCACCTGATCGTGCACTTGTCCAAGGGGCACAGTCCCGACGCTGCAGCGGCATGCGCCCGGGTCCGAGACGGCCAATGGCTCCCCCACGAGCGAGCCGCCCTGGACCTTTACGCCAGCTACCTTGGACTGGAGGAGGAGGTCCAAGCCTGCCTCGAGCGCACCCTGCCGGGGTTCATGGCAGGGATGAGCGAACGCAATTGGGACTACAGCCGCCCACAGTGGGTGCGACGGCAGTTTGGGCTGGCCTAGGCCCCCCCAACGCCGATTCTGTGCCCACTTTGCCCCCCAATTCAGGCTATTGTTCAGGGGCCAGCCAGTACCAATCCTGACCGCTCCCGCTCCCTCAGCCGGAATTGATCACCCCTCATGCTCCTGACCGTCATTCTGCCGCTCCTCATCGCGTTGGCACTCCTCTTCACGGGCCGTGCCTTCTGGGCTTGGTGTCTCCCGCTCGCATACGTGCTCTGGCAATGGCGGAGTGGATCGGAGGATCCCTCTTTCATCTTCTGGGTGGTCACCAGCATTGCCGCCGTATTCGTCGTCATTGCCGGCTTCCCGCCCGTGCGTCGCTTGCTGGTCACAAAGCACCTGCTCAAGCTGATGAAGCCCATGTTTCCAGTCATGAGCGAGACAGAGCGCACGGCGCTCGAAGCAGGAACGGTTTGGTGGGACGCAGATCTATTCACGGGTAACCCGGACTGGAAGAAGCTTCTCGACTTTCAAGGTCCTGGATTGAGTGCGCGCGAACAGGCCTTCCTAGATAACGAAGTCGAACACCTCTGCAAACTCGTTAATGCTGAACAGGTGGATACGGAAGGCGACCTGAGCGCGGAAGCATGGGAGTACCTGAAGGCCAAAGGCTTCATGGGCATCATCATCCCCGAGGAATACGGCGGGCTTGGATTCTCAGCGGAAGCAAACTCCGCCATCGTGACCAAGGTCTCGAGCCACAACATCACCCTTGCCGTCACGGTCATGGTCCCCAACTCACTGGGCCCCGCTGAACTGCTCGCTCACTATGGCACCGAGAAGCAAAAAGACCACTACCTACCCCGTCTCGCCAAGGGCCTGGAAGTCCCGGCATTCGCCTTGACGGAACCCGGCGCAGGATCGGATGCGGGCGCGATGACCAGCTCTGGGGTGGTCTGCCACGACACGTGGAAGGGGAAGGAAAAGGTCCTCGGCATAAGGCTCAACTGGAACAAGCGTTACATCACTCTTGCTCCCGTCTCGACCCTCCTCGGACTGGCGTTCAAGCTGAAAGACCCCGAGCACCTGCTGGGTGACGAGGTCGAACTGGGCATCACATGTGCCCTGGTGGACACCGCTCTGCCCGGCGTTCACGTTGGCGATCGACACGACCCCCTGGGCGTCAAGTTCCTCAACGGCCCCACCCATGGAGAGGACGTGTTCGTGCCCCTGG
>Ga0302120_10000859_pt1 | contig 14093 bp, 2 predicted proteins | sample AG5_Bottom_MG_FD_203118 | JGI IMG/M metagenome (GOLD analysis project Ga0302120, IMG submission 203118) | Marine microbial communities from Western Arctic Ocean, Canada - AG5_Bottom | ecosystem: Environmental > Aquatic > Marine > Oceanic | place: Canada: Western Arctic Ocean | collected 2017-10-01 | reverse complement strand
TAATATTTGTGTTTTCGAGAATATTATCTAAATTGTTTATTTCCTCTTCTGTAAAACAATCTATTATTTTTCTCCCAGTAGCTAAATCTCTATATTTTTTTTTTTTGTCAACATATAGTTTTTTATATTTGTATTGTGATAAATATATAGGTATTTTATATTTTGAGTCTGTATTAGAAATATTATCATCTTTTTTGGAAAAAAAGAATCTATATTTTTTTTTTTTATTTTCTTCTTCTACATTGATATTATGGATTTTTTGAAAAATATTATGAAGAATTTTTGTATGTTCTTCTAAATTAGTGCTATATATATCTTCTCTTTTTAGTCTTCTAATCTGATTCTGAATTAACATATTAATTTATTATATTATTTTATTATTCTATTTTAAGATATAATTGTTTTTATATACTTTTTAAAATTAATAAATAGATTTTTAGTTAAATTAATCTATTTATTTATTTTATACATCTATTATATATATAAAATGATAAATAATTTTGGTTGGGATTTCGCTGCTGCAAATAGTGATTCTAATGCTGGACTTCATCCATCTTTAGCATCACGAAATGATTTAGTACAAAAAAACATTTCAATTCAACAAAAACCACAATGTAAACAACCTTCGAAAATTAAAAAAGTAAATAAAATATCAAAATCTACTGGTCAAACATATAATATAGTACACAAACATGTTCATTATTTAAATACTGAAGCACAACAACAAAAAACTTTAGTTTCAAAAATAAATCAATCAAATAGTGATATCATTTCAGATATTAAAAGTTTAAAATCTGAATTCAGAAAGAAAAGAGGAATGTTAACTCGTATTCGTAAAATTTCGAATGAAGGTGCAATCCAAAAAAATATCCCATTTGTTAAAAAACAATTTTTAAAAACAGAAAGTGCAAAATCAAGTTTAGATGAAAAAATTAGAACAGGCGAATCAATTAATAAACAAACTTTGTCTGAATTGACTGATAAAATTAATGATTTAGTAAATTTACAAAATAATGTTAAACAACATAGTACTACAATTGATAGTTTACAAAAACAAATTGGTTCATTAAATGATGCTCAAAAGAATGAACTTGTTAAATTTAAACAAATGTATTTTAAAGAAAGAAGTCTTCTTAAATACAAATCTGATCAATACGACAAATTAAAATCGATATGTAATAACCAAAAAGTTCTTTTGACTCAAGCTCAAACTGAATTAGCATTAAAAAGTTCTAATACAAAACAAAAAGAGACTATAAATCAAATAGCATCTGTTAAACAACAAAATGAAAAAAATTTGGTAAATCAAACAAAACAAATTCAATCAGAAACAAGTAAATTAACTAATACCAAACAAGACATTATTAATAATAAAATAAAATTATTAAACACCAAACAAGAAGTTGAAAAAACTAAAGTTGTAATTGCTGAATTAGAAAAACAAGGAGGTAATACATCAGCATTACGAGCAAAATTAGCAGTATTAGATAATAATAATAATGGTATTGCCAAAAATATTGTAGTAGGACAAAAAAAAGTCGTCCAAAGTAAACAAAGTATTGAATCCAATATCAAAAAAATTGAACAATCTCAAAAAAATTTACAAACTATTAATAACAATTTGAATAAACTTCAAGCAGTCGCAAAAACAGAATCCCAAATACCAGTTGAATCTAAAAAAATTATTGTTGAATCTAAAAAAGCAATTGTTGAATCACAAAAAGTAGCAGTAGAAGCTGTAAAAGTAGCAGTAGAAGCAGCAAAAGCAGTTGAATCAAGACCAGAAGTTGAAGCAGCAAAAGTTAGAACTGAAGCTGTTGTACAAATACCAACTGAACATCAAAATGCAGCAGAATTATTTAAAAATGGTTCTATTATTCGTCTTAAATCTAAATGGGGTGCTTATATTTCAATGAATTCTGATGGTGTTAATGTTGATCATGGAAAAGCAGATTCAAATTCTTTTTTCATTGTTAAAAAATTACCAAAATATGGACCAAATGCAATTGGTTTATTTGGTAAAACTTCTCGATATCTTAGAGCTCGTAATAACAGAAGACAAATTGATCAAAGTGAAAAAGTAGATAGTTTTAAAGTTTCTCCATCTGATGTACTTTCTGTATTTACATTAGAAAATGCTGGAAAAGGTCAAGTAGCTTTAAGAACATACAATGACACTTATATTCAAGCAGGAAAATTTAAAAGAATTCGTCAAGGAAGAATTCTTGTAAAAGGACAACCATTACCAGACAACTGGGTTAGAGAAAGATTTACACCAATATTTGTTTCTAGAGTAAAAACAGAAATAGATATAGATATGTCTGTATTTGATAATAAATTGATTAAATTAAAATCTTCCAGTAATTATTTTGTAACTGCTGGTAGTGATGGTGCTTATGTTCTTCAATCTAAAGAAGCAACACCATATTCAGTATTGAAAGCAATTAGATTACCACTATTTGGTAAAAATAGTATTGGTTTATTATGTAAAACAAATAGATTTCTTCGTTCTCATAGAAATAAAAGGGATATGGATCAATCTGGTTTAATTACTAGTGACAATGCTGCAGATCGTGCTAATGCATGGACTTGGATTCGTTTTTTTGTAGAAGGACAAGAAAATGGAACTTATGTTTTCCGAACATTTCATAATTCTTACTTACAAGTAGCAAGTGGTTCTCGTATAGTTCAAAAATTTTCAAATATTGGTGGTGAAAGAAGTGCATCACAGCAATTTACAGTTATAAGTCTTGACACAGCAGTTGAATCATCAGTTGAATCAGCAGTTGAATCATCAGTTGAATCATCAGTTAAATCAGCAGTTGAATCAGCAGTTAAATCATCAGCAGTTGAATCAGAATCTAGAGCAGCAGCAGTCGAATCTAAATATGCATTAATTGAATCTAGAGGAGTGGCAGTTGAAGCAGAATCTAAATTTGCATCAGTTGAAGCAGAGTCTAGAAGAGCAGCAGTTGAAGCAGCAAAAGTATCCGTCTTACCTGAAGCATTAACAGAAGGTGTCAAGAAACCAGATATTATGGATATGTTATTAAATGGTGTTAGAATTCATTTGAAAGGAGTTTCTTCAAATGATTATATTTCAATGAACGAAAATGGTATTAATGTTAATAAAGATAATAAAAGTGATAATACCGTATTTATTATTAAACGATTAAAAAATATTGCCAATAATGCTGTTGCTTTATTTAATAAAAAAACTTCTAAATATCTTAAAGCTGGAAATAATAGAAAGAATATTAGACAATCAGAACGTAAATTTGATGATTATAATGCTTTTCCTAATAATATGGCTTTAGTATTTTTAGTTGAACAATTTGGAACTAATACAATTGCATTGAGAACAAATTATAATACATATCTTCGTCTGAAAAAAGTATCCGCTGAACAAACTTTTTCAAGTAATGAAAAATTAACTGGAGTAAAAGGTAAGGGATATAGAGGAAAACAAAATAAAACAATATCCGGAAAAACTTGTCAAAAATGGACAGACCAAACACCACATAAACATAGTAAAACACCTAAAGCTCTAAAAAATCAAGGTCTTGGTGATCATAATTATTGTAGAAATCCAGATAATGAACCAACAATTTGGTGTTATACAACTGAGAAAAGTAAAAGATGGGAACGATGTGTTCCTAAACAAGGTGCTGTTGCTAGAGATGTCGTACAAAGTGTATTTTTCAAAAAAGGAAGAACAATAACTGAATCAATGACACTGAAGTTGTTCAATCCATTAATTGATGGAAGAGAAGATCAAAAAGTTGATATGACATTGTTTCAAGATTCAATAATTAGAATAAAAACTAATAAAGGCAATTATCTTACAATGAATGCTGATTCCGGAAATGTCTCACAAGAACAGATTAATGAGAATGGAGTATTTTATGTTCAATTATTACCTAAATATGGATATAATTGTATTGGTTTATTAGGTAAAACTGGTAGATATTTACGAGCTCATGAAAATAAAGAAATCATAAGTCAATCTGGACCAGTTCCTGCAGATAGAAAAGTTCCGGATAATTGGACATGGGTAAGATTTTTTGTTGAAAAACAAGATAACAAAACTTATGTGTTAAAAACAGCACATGGTACATATTTACAAGCAAAAGAAGGTGGTAAAATTTTTACTCAGACCGAAAGTAAAGGTAATTTCTGGCAACAAAGAAAAGAAATCGACCAATTTACAATTGTTTTCCTAAAAGAAAAGCAAATTGGAGATCCAATTGGAAAATTCGTTGCTGAAAATTATACAAATAACAAAATGTGGAAAAATATTGCAGGTAATCAAAACGCAACTCAATGGAAAGGTAATCCAACAGTACAAACACACAAAAATGGAAATGTTTCCTTCAAAGCAATTAAATTTGAAAGAAATGATGGTTTAAGATTTCATCCAACTCTTTCTGGTCCAAATTATACATTTGCTGTTGTTGGTAGAAATAGAAGAAATACTGGTCGTGTTATTGATGGAACATCTGGTAATGTATTACATGGATGGTGGGCAAATAGAACCGGTGTATTCCATCAAGGAGGATGGCTAACATCTAAAAATCGTGGTTCTAATAATAATTGGCATGTTATGGTTGCCACAAATAATGGTAAAGCATATTATGATGGAAAAAGTGTAAGTAAAAGTACAAGAAAAGGAGCTTCGCCAGCACAATGGACTATTAATTGGGGACAAACTGTTAGAAATGAATGGACTCAAAGTGATATTGCTGAAGTACAAATGTTTGACAGACATTTAAGTCATTCCCAACTTACAAATTTGAGTAATATTTTAGCAAGAAAATATGGTGTAGAATCATTAACACCAGTTATTGAAACTATTGGAAAATCACCAGCAGTTAATAAACCAATTGCTCATTTTACAGCAGAAAATTATCAAAACAATAAAAATTGGAAAAATATTGTAGGTGTAAAACCAAATGCTACTCGTTGGAGAGGAACAACCAAAGTTGAACAACATACTAATGGTAAAATGAAATTTAAAGCAATTAAATTTGGACGAAAAGATGGTGTAAGATTTGATGAAGCAATTTCCACTCCAAAATATACATTATTTGCAGTAGGAAGAAATAGAAGAAATAATGGTCGTGTTATTGATGGAACAACTGGTAATGTATTACACGGATGGTGGAATAATAGAAATGGTGTTTTTCATCAAGGTGGATGGCTAACACATAGAAATAGAGGTTCTAATGCAGCCTGGGGTGTAATGGCAGCAACTAATAATGGAATATCATATTTTAATGGTAGACTTACAAGTAAAAATAATAGAAAAGGAAGAACACCAGAACAATGGACTATTAATTGGGGACAAACTGTTAGAAATGAATGGACAGAAAGTGATGTTGCTGAAATGATATTTTATGACAAACATTTAACTGATGCTGAAATGTTAAAAGAAAGTAATAGATTAACAGCTAAATATGGTATCACATCATTAACACCAGTTATTGAAAAAGCAGGAAAATCTCCAGCTGTTAATAAACCAATTGCCCATTTCACAGCAGAAAATTATACAAATAACAGAAATTGGAAAAATATTGTAGGTGTAAAACCAAACGTAACAGAATGGAGAGGTAATCCAACAGTACAAAAACATAAAAATAGAAATAAAATTTTTAAAGCAATAAAATTTGAACGTAATGATGGTGCTAGATTTGATGAATATATTTCTAAACCAAATTATTCAATTATTGCTGTTGGTAGAAATAGAAGAAATAATGGTCGTGTTATTGATGGGACAACTCATAATACATTACACGGATGGTGGGGAAATAGAACCGGTGTATATCATTACGGAACCTGGTCTACTCATACCAATCAAAATGGTGGCGCAAATTGGTCTGTAATGGCTGCTGCTAATAATGGTACCGCATTCTACAATGGTAAAAAAGTAACTAAATGGATGCGAAAAGGAAGAACTCCACAACAATGGTCTATTAATTGGGGACAATTCCATCGTAATGAATGGACTCAAAGTGATATTGCTGAAATAATTTTCTATGAAAAACATTTAACAGATGCTGAATTTTTGGCAGAAAGTAAAAGATTAACAACTAAATATGGTATTCCATCATTAACTCCACTTATTGAAGCAGCCGGAAAATCACCAGCTATTAATAAACCAATTGCCCACTTTTCAGCAGAAAATTATCAAAATAATAAAAATTGGAAAAATATAGTAGGTGTTATTCCAAATGCAACACAATGGATCGGTAATCCAACATTACAAACACATAAAAATGGTAGTAAAACATTTAAAGCACTTAAATTTGAAAGAGCAGATGGTTTAAGATTTCATTCATCCGTTTCTACTAAAAATTGGACACTTATTGCTGTAGGAAGAAATAGAAGAAATAATGGTCGTGTTATTGATGGAACATCCGGTAATGTATTACACGGATGGTGGGGAGGTAGAACTGGTGTATATCATTATGGAAGTTGGTCGACACATAAAGATCAAGGAGCACATCCAAATTGGCATGTTATGGCTTCAACAAATGTAGGTCATTCGTTCTTTGATGGAAGACAAGTCGCATCTAAAATAGCTAAAGTCAGTAGAAGTCCAGCACAATGGTCTATTAATTGGGGACAACACAAAGGAGGCGAATGGACTCAAAGTGATATCGCTGAAATGATTTTTTATAATAAACAATTATCTGATGCTGAAATTGTAAAAGAAAGTGATAGATTAGGTGCTAAATATGGCATCCCATCTCAAAAACTTCCAAAAATAATAAAACCACCAACAACACCTGGATGTTATGTATATACAAATACTACTTGTCCAAGAATAAAAACTCATAATAAAAAAGGTAAATGGCATCGTGATGCTTGGGGTGAAAAACACAGAGGGGCAGGAAAAAGTGAGGCTGCTTGTAAAAAACGGGCTGGTGATTATAATCGTTGGTGTGGAGTAAAAGACCACCAACATAAACTGAATCTTGTAAAAGCAGCCGCAGGTGTAAAACCAGCACCCAAACCAGCACCCAAACCAGCACCCAAACCAGCACCCAAACCAGCACCCAAAAAAGTAGGTGTCTATGGTGGCGCAGCAGCATAATGAGTCAATTCAAAAATGGTCGTCGTCTTCGTCTTAAAACTTGGAGAAATAATTATGTTCGTATGAGAAGTAATGGAAAACATGTTCATCAAGGAGGAGCAGGAACAGAAGAAATATTTACAGTAAAAGTATTACCACAATTTGGTAATAATGTAATTGCTTTATACGGACACTTTAAAAGATATCTTAGAGCACATAGTAATAAAAAAACAATTGACCAATCAGGAGCAAGACCTAATTATAATTCATACCCAAGTGGTTGGGCATGGGAAAGATTTTGGGTTGAAGATGTTGGTGGTGGTAAAATTGCTTTAAGATCATTTCATAATACCTATCTTCGTACTAGAAAAAATGGTTGGATGGATCAATCTCCAACTATTCCAAAAGGAAAATCAATTCCTAAAAATTGGGCGTGGGAAAGATTCACCCCTACATGGATTTAAACAATTATAAATAAAAAACAATTTTTTACTTTAATTATATTATATCGAAATATATCAAATAATTATATTTTCATATAATATAATATACTAAATGGTTAATCAGAACAAAAAAAATTATGAACAAAAGTATGGTGATTTATATAACCCAAGAAAAGATGTTCTTTCTCAACCACAAGAGTCTAAAATAGTTAAGCAATCCAAAGAGCTTAAAGAGAAAGTGATTAAAGAGGAACCAACTAGTAGAACAATTAATGTAATACATAAACATGTTCATAATGTTAATAATCAAAAAAGACAAGCAAATATAGTCAAAAATGAAAATAATATCGTTTCGAATACAGAAGATATTATAAAATTATTAACAAAATTAAGAAAAGAATCTCAACAAAGACGTAGAGTATTATCTTCAATTGCTAATGCGGCAAACATTAATCAATCGACAAACGTTGATTCAATTGCTAAAAATTTAGAACAAAAAGTTCAAGAATCAATTAAACAACAAAAAAAAGTTACTCCAATTGTTAATGATCAAAAATCTGAATTAACCGAATTAAAGAATATCCTTTTATCTCATAAAAATATGATTCAAAATTTGGAAAAGAGAATAGTCCAAACTCAATCAAAAGCTCCAGTTATTAATGTAAGAGTTGGTGGTGAAGCAGAAAAAGAAAAAAGTGAAGCAGCAGCAATGGAAGTAAAAAAATATAAAGGGGCGATGAAAAGATATCAAGTATTATTCAATAAATATAGAAAATTATATATGAAAGAGTTATCTCATTTTAAAAAATTAAAAGGTTCTTGTGCTAGACAAAGACAAGTAACCCAAGTTGCTAAAAAAGCATTACAAAAACATGAAGTTGAAAGTGCAATGAAATCTGAAGGTAGAAATGCTACTGAATCTCAAAGAGTTGAATCTCAAAGAGTTGAATCTCAAAGAGTTGAATCTATAGTTAAAAATATTGCTGATAATCCACAAGCAATTAAGGCAATTGTTAAAAAAGTTCGTAAAGTACCAGTCGAACAAGCGGTCGAAAGTGCGGTAGAATCATGTCCAAAAGGAGATAAATCGTGTCCAAGTGAATTAGATATTGTTTTGAAAAGAGTTTCTCGTAAAGAAGTAAAACTTATTACTAAAATCAAAAAAATTGAAGGAATTATTAAAAAGATTAAAAACAAGAAAGAAGCAGCAAAAAAAGCAGCAAAAAAGGCAAAAAAGGCAGCAAAAAAGGCAAAAAAGGCAGCAAAAAAGGGAAAAAAAGCAGCAAAAGCAGAAGGATTTAAAGGTTCTAAACCAAAGAATAAATATTTTAGTAAAATTTATCTTCAAAAATTAAAAACAATATTACTTAATACAAAACAAGAATTAAAACAAGTTAGACGTGAAAAAGGAAAAATTTTGGCAGAAATTGCTAACAAAAAAAGAGAAGATGCTGCCAAAAAAGCAGGGAAAGTTCCAAAACCAAAAATGTCAGAAGAAGATAGATTAAAAATTCAAGCAGAAAAGGAAGCAGAAAAAAAGAGAGGAAAAATTCAAGCAATTGAATTAGATAAGAAAAAGAAAACAACTGAAGATAAACGTTTAGCATTATTACAAAAAAAACGAGAAGCAAGACAACGAAGATTAGACGCAATTGCTCGTAGAAAGATAAAAGCAGAAAGGAAAAAACGAGCGGCATTGAAAAAAAAAGCAGCAAAAGAATTAAAGAAACAACTTGAAGCAAAACGATTGACAAGACTAGCCAAGATAAAAGCTCTTCAAAGAGCCAAATTAGAAAGAGAGGGAAAAGAGGCTGAAGAAGCAGCAAAAAGAGCAGCGGAAGAAAGTAAAAAAATAGAAGAACAAAAGAAAAAAGCAGCAGAAGTAGCAAAAAAAGCAGAAGAAGCAAGAAAAGTAGCAGCAGCTGCAGCAGATAAAAAAGCAGAAGAAGCAAGAAAAGCGGCAGAGGCAAAAAGAAAAGCAGAAGCAGCAAGAAAAGCAGCAGAGGAATTGGCTAAAAAGAAAGCAGCAGAACAAGAAGCAAGACGAAAGGCAGCAGAAGAAGCAAAAAGAATAGCAGCAGAATTAAAAAAGAAAGCAGAGGAATTAGCTAAAAAGAAAGCAGATGAAACATCTAGAAAAGCAGCAGAAGCAGCAAGACTAGCAGCAGAAAAAGCAGCAAAAGAAGAAGCAGCAAGAAAAGCAGCAGAAGAGGCAGCAAGAGTGGCAGAAGTAGCAAGAAAAGCAGCAGTGGCAGAAGAAGCAAGAAAAGTAGCAGCAGCAAAAAAAGCAGCAGATGAAGAAGCAGCAAAGAAAGCAGAAGCAGAAAGACTAAGAAAAATAGCAGCGGCTAAAGCTGCCGAAGAAGAAAGACAAAAACAAATTCTTGCAGCTAAAAAAGCAGAAGAAGCAAGGCAAAGAAAAATTGCTCTTAAAAAAGCAGCAGCGGCAAGAAGAAAAGCAGCACAAGAGGCAAAATTAAGAAAAATAGCAGAAGAAAAACGTAGAAAATTAGTCGCCCAAATTAAAGAATATTTAGTAACTGGTTCAGTTATATTATTAAAAGGTAATAACAATGATAATGGATACTTACGAAATAGAGGTGATTCCTCGTCATCTTCTAATAAAATTGCATCCGCATCAGAATGGTGGGTTATTAATTTAGGAGGTGATAAAATTGCTTTATATAATCAGTTAAAAAAAAGATATTTACGAGTTCATCCTAATGGTAAAGTCGATTTAAATGGACACGGTGGTCCCTGGTATCATTATCCAAATGGTTGGGCATGGGAAAAATTTACATATTCTATCTTGGATGATGGTAGAATTAGTATGAAAAGTCATCATAATACATATTTGAGTATAGATACTAGTAAAGCATTAAATGCTAGAGTTTCAGTTACAAAAACAGTTACTTCATCTAAACAAAAATTTAGAATCATCAAATTAAAGAATATTGCTCCAACTAAGAAGAGATCAAGTTCTCAACGTTCTGTTCCAGTAGTGAAAAATGGATTAATAGGTCGTTTTGTTGCAGATGACTTTTTTATGCAGAGTAGAAAATGGGAATCATCTTATGGAAGTATTAATTCTACATATGGTAGAGGAAATCTATCAGTTAATAATCATAACAATAATGGCAAATCTTTTAAAGCTATCAGATATGAAAAAGGTGATGGTATAAGATTTCCAACAAGTTTATCTAAACCAAACTATACATTGTTTGTTGTTGGTAGAAATCGTAGAGGAAATGGTCGTGTAATTGATGGAACATCTAATAATGTATTACATGGATGGTGGGCTGGTCGAACTGGTGTATATCATCAAAGAGGTTGGATTACTCATAAAGATAGAAAAGGTGGCTCAGCATGGCATATAATGGCAGCAACAAATAATGGTCTTGCTTATATGGATGGTACTCGCGTAGGTAAAAATAATCATAAAGGACAAGCACCAGCACAATGGACAATTAATTTTGGTCAATACCACGGCGGTGAATGGACTACAGGTGACATAGCAGAAATGTTATTTTATGATAGACATTTATCGGAATCAGATATTCAAAAAGTAAGTACTAAATTGATATCAAAGTATGGTATTAGAAAATTTGTTGATTGTTATAGTAAAAATACAGGATTTAATTATGATGGTAATGGAAATTCAGTTTACTTAGATCGTCATAATGTAGATTGTGGAAATAGTTTAATAAGTTCATTAAAATTAAAACGAAGTGGTAATAAAATTAGATACGATTATAGTTGTTGTCCTAATCCAAGTTCTGCTGAAAGTATAAATAGACATACCCCATTAAATGATGATGGTAAAGGAAATACTATATATTTAGATCGTCATAATCTAGAATGTAAAAATGGATTAATAAGTAAAATGCGTCTTACAAGAGGAGGAAAAAATAAAAAAATTGGATTTGCATATACATGTAAAGCTTCAGGTGTTAAAGCATGTACTACACATAATACTGGGTGGAATGATGAAGGACAAGGAAAAAATATATTTTTAGATAGACATAATCTAAAATGTGCTATTGGCAAATCATTAAAAAGAGTAAAATTAGTAAGAAATGGTAAAGGTAAATATCGTTATGATTATACTTGTTGCGAACCAGGTGATAATTCAAAAGCACCTCTTCCAACAAAAAAAGTATTAATTAATGGATTACATCATCTTAAAAATCAAAGAAAAATTCCAGGAAATCAAATTCCATGGAGTGAAGCTGAACATTATACCATTTCATTTTGGATTAAAACAAATGAATCAACAGGACATTGGAGAAATATTTTCAGATGGGGTAATCACGGTCATCATCGTGCCCCAGCAGCCTGGTTATGGTGTTGTAGAAACAATAACAAATATCATTACAGACAAAGAACAGCTAGATGTTGTGGAACTAACGTTTGGACTCATGGAGGAAATGATGGTGTAGATGCTCATAATTTACAAAATAGAGGTTTCCAATATCATAAATGGAATCATTTTCTTACAACCGTTGATGGACGTTTAATCAAACATTATATTAATGGTAAATATCATACAAGTGGATATTTACCTGATAATCCATCTCAATTAAAAGGCGATACAATGTATATTCCAGATTGGACAGGTGATCATAAACAAACTTATATACAAAATATGTGGTGGTTTGATGGTAGTGTTAATTCTCGTCAAATGAAAGAAATTTACAATTCTAGTAAATTTAATGGATGGAATAATCCAAGAGAAGTTCCTAGTAAAGTATTAATTGAAGGAGCACACATTTTAAAAACTCAAAAAAAAATACAAGGAAATACAATTCCTTGGACAGATCCACATCATTACTCTATTATGTTTTGGGTAAAAACAAATCCAACAACTCAACATTGGAGAAATCTTTTCAGATGGGGTAATGCTGGTACAAATAGAATGCCTGCAGCCTGGTTTTGGTGTTGCGGAAATCAATATAAATTTCATTATAGACATAGTACTGCTGCAAGTTGGAATGATGGTGTAAATGTTTCTGGTTTAGATAATCATGGATTTAGATTTGATAAATGGAATCATATGACAATTACAGTCAACAATAGAAATGTAAAGATTTATCTTAATGGTAAACAAATTAAATCTGGTAATTTAAGGCATAATCCAAAATCTGCTACAAATCACGTAATGCATATCCCAGAGTCGACAGGTGATCATGAATATACATATCTTAAGAAAATGATATGGTTTGATGGAACTTTAACTAATGGTGAAGTAAGTACATTGTTTAATAAAAATAAATTTAGTGGTTGGAATAGTTTAGATTGGAGACAAAAATTAAGTGCTCCAATAAATAATATGTTCAAAGATGGTAATATGATTGCTCTTTATACTCATCACGGTTATTATGTTGGACATAGAGGGCATCGTCAAATGTATCAACATGATAGAGTTGTTAAACCAAGAGATGTTTACCAAGTTAAACGATTAGCTGGTAATCAAGTTGCTTTATATAATGTTCAAATGAAAAGATATATTCGTGCTCATAATAATAATCAGATTGATGTATCTGGTGTAAGATCTGATTTTAGGTCTCTTCCTGCAGGTTGGGCTTGGGAAAGATTTGAGATTGAAGATGTAGGTGGTGGAAAAGTAGCATTGAGAGGGTATCATAATAAATATCTTAGAGGTCATAGTAATAGATATATGGATCAAAGTGGTTCTAGAAAAAGAAATGAAAAAATTCCAGCTGGTTGGTATTGGGAAAGAATTAGACCAATTAAAGTAACATCTTCAAAACCAAAAGCAAGATATCTTAGAATTCGTTCTAGATGGTGGAATTATTTACACATACGAGAAATTAAAGTATGGTCTGGAGGAAAAGTTGTTTCACATAAAAAACCAACATCTGGTTCATCCCAAGGATGGGGTGGTAGAAATAAGAAAGTAGTTGATGGGAAATTCCCAACTAAATGGCCAAATTCAAATCATACTTTCCAAAATGGTTGGTGGATGGTTGATATGAAAAAAGAATATCCAATTGATAAAATCGAAATTTGGAATAGACCTGATTGCTGTCAAAATCGTTTACATACATCAAAATTATTCCTTCTTAATGCTGAAGGATTTGAGACATGGGAAAAACTTTTAAATGGTAATAAATATCAAAAATATAGTGGAATGAAAGTATACGATTATAATAGTTCACATGAAGTTGGTGGTAAGAATAATAAAAATAAATTTATTGGCGGAATTAAGGTTGGTCATTTTGAAGCTTCAAGTTATACAAATAATAAAAGTTGGAGAAATAATGTATCTGATCAAGAATGGGCTAAACAATGGAAAGGTAATCCAACAGTTAATTCACATTCAAATGGAGGCAAAACATTTAAAGCAATTAAATTTGAAAAAGCAGATGGTGTAAGATTCCATCCATCTTTATCTAAAAAGGCATATTCTGTTCTTATTGTTGGTAGAAATAGAAGACGAAATGGTCGCGTTCTTAATGGTACAAGTAATAATGTATTAGTAGGCTGGTGGGGAGGTAGAACTGGTGTATTCCATATGGGAAGTTGGCAATCACATACTAATACTGGTGCTGGTA
>Ga0302120_10000858_pt1 | contig 14093 bp, 10 predicted proteins | sample AG5_Bottom_MG_FD_203118 | JGI IMG/M metagenome (GOLD analysis project Ga0302120, IMG submission 203118) | Marine microbial communities from Western Arctic Ocean, Canada - AG5_Bottom | ecosystem: Environmental > Aquatic > Marine > Oceanic | place: Canada: Western Arctic Ocean | collected 2017-10-01 | reverse complement strand
GAAATGCTTAGCGATAATGCTGATATTATTGATTTGAATTTTGGTTGCCCTGCACCAAAGGTAACCAAGATTTGTGCTGGGGCTGCTTTGATGGCCGATCCTGAAAGTTTGGTTGATATGTGTTCTCAAATTGTTGATAGAATTGATATCCCCGTTACTGCAAAAATGAGACTGGGGACTGGTCAAGGAGAAAATAATGCCCTTGAAATTTGCAAAGAATTAGAGAATGTCGGGGTTCAACGATTGTGTATTCATGGTAGAACACTCAAGCAAAGGTATTCTGGTGAAGCGGATTGGGATTATATTGCAAATGCTGTTCAAGCGGTTGAAGTCCCTGTGATTGCAAATGGTGACATTGTCGACGCAGCTTCTGCTTCTGCCTGCTTATTGCAAACACAGGCCGCCGGATTGATGGTGGGAAGAGGGGCTATTGGCCGGCCATCCATTTTTGCTGAAATGAAAGTAGAGTTGGGATGGATGGATGCAGACCAATTACCTTGGATAGAAAACTTCGAAGGAAATTGGAACTCTCTATCACCAGTAGGTCAGCAATTTGAGACCAGGAGGTGGTGTTGGGATCGGTACATCGAATTAGCAGCAGAAACTACTGGTTTGAATTTAAAAAATCTACGCGGTCATGCAGTATCCTTTACGAGAGGGTTACCTAGCGCCAAAAAAATAAGGTCGATTATGCATGGAAAGGTAAGTGGGGCAGAATTCGCCCAAGCAACATCAGATTTTCTTTCATCCTACAAAGAATTAGAAATCCGTTGAAATTAAATTAATTCAAATGTGGAAGACGCCAGTTTATTGGCTGTTTCTATACCATTTAGGCTTGCGAGATAATCTCCATTTGCTATTTGTTCAATTTCATCCTCTACTACCAAATTACCATTTAGATCGATAATCTGGTATCCGGCATCAAACAAAGGTTGTAGTACTTGTTGTGAAGTGCGATTTATTGAATGAAGTATTGTATTTTGTAATTCAAAAAGAACATAATCAATTTGCTTATTTGCCAGTAACTTTTGTGCCCCTAGTAAGACATCTTCCTCGAACCCTTCAACATCAATTTTTAAGAAATTGATATGATTGATTTCAAGTTCTGCTACAATATCATCAAGGCGTCTGACATCGACATCGATTTGATTGATTGTCGGGCTATTATCTACATCACCTAAAGAATGGTGGCCATGGAATCCCTTAACGTGTAATTTCATTGTAGTATTTTCTTTTCCGATTGCAAAGTGGTGCAAAGTGATATTTTGCATATTTCTCAAGGTGATTTGAGTATTGATTGTATCAATGTTAACCGGATGTGGTTCAAAAGCATGGACTGCTTCGCATCTATGAGCGAACCAATTACAAATAACACCCATATTTGCTCCTATGTCAAATACGATATCATTTTCATTTACAAGAGGGCTTATCCGATCTAACCAAGGTACTGCATCGCATGCTTTTCCTGAATTGAGACTCCAATGTAAGCGCTCTGCAAAGTTTAAGCTTCGCAATAATCCCCTTTCTTTATCATGAACATAAATTTCTAGTTCACTGTTTGCAAGTTTTTTATCCAACAGTGGATATGTAAAGAAATGGTTGAATAATTTTCCCGGTATTCTTAATCCAAACTTTATTGCCCGGATTGGAAAACTTTGCCTTGAGGATGATTTAGAAATATTGACTCCCCCTGTATATAGTGGCAAAACCTACTTGCTTATGATATCTCTATGCAAAAATTAACCTTGCAACATTAAAACAATATGCCGATAAGGCACATACATTCTATGATGCTCAGAATGTTGATTGCCACTCTTCGAGTTCTTGTTCCTTAGCCCAATCTTCATCTGTGGTTTTTCCACGAAGTTTGAGTACTTCACGGGCCAGTAGCCAGTAAATTTGAGCAAGAGAACGACGACCTTTGTTATTTGCAGGAAGTGCGATGTCAACATTACGAAGATTATTATTTGCATCTACGATTCCTACGATTGGAAGACCGGAGTTAACCGCTTCGATCAATGCTTGTTGGTCAGCAGCAGGATCTGTTACGAAAAGAACATCTGGTTCGACGTATGAACGAAGAACTGGATTGGTAAGTGAGCCAGGAATAAAGCGACCGACTGCGGAATTTGCGCCGATTGCTTCTGAGAAAAGACGGGCTGGCCTTTGTCCGTATTGACGAGCTGATACAACCATTATACGAGGGGATTCAAAATTATTAAGGAAAGCAGCGATTGCACGGATACGAGCATCGGTGATATTGACGTTCAAAAGGTATAATCCATCCTCACGAACGCGTTCAATAAATCGCTTCATATCTGCACTTTTCTGTTGAGTACCGATGTTGACGGCGTTCTCCTCATAGTCTTCAAACGGTATCAGTAATGTTGCTTCTTCATCGGACATAGATAAACCTCAGCAAGCCGCCCACATAACCCCCATATTAAACCGCTTCGCACTGACTAGGAATTACAGAATTACTGTATTTGGTGAAATCATCATAATCGTGACGGCGGAGAATAAAAGAAAGAGCCCGCCCCCACAGTGCCTGCGGGGAGAAATAAGATGGCTCAAGATTCTCCAAAATCAGACCACTTTAGTGGTGCTGAACTCCATGAGGACGGTGTTTGGCGATTACAAAATGGTGAACCGTTAAGAGTTAGTGCCAGTGATTTGGAACGCCACGAATATTGTCCTCTCTCTTGGTCGCTAGCGCGAGAAGGGAAACGTGGCCAAGGTGAAGCAATTACAGCTGGAGTTGAAAAACACGCCACAATTCACGGCCAAGTGAAAGACTATCAAGAGAAACACGCAAAATTGCGAATGGCTATGGTCATCTGGTCATGGTGGTTTGCTATCATCTTAGTTTTCACCATAGATGCTATTGTTTTTTCATTGATAGACGATGCTGTTTACACCCCTTTAGTGATTGCTAGATACATGGCACTCTGGGCATTATCTCTTCTAATTACTGGTATTGTGGCAGTTTATCTGCCGTGGAGAGAATGGATTGGATGGACTAATACTATTGCAAAATCAAAACGTAATTTTAATGCAGATGATACATATCATATTGAATCGGTATTACAGCCTCAAGGTTTTATCGGTGGATGGTTTGAAGCGGGTCGAGTAGAGGCCTCATTATTTATGTCTGCAATAGCATTGGCTCTGCATTCAATCGCCCTCGTAGGTGCAGAGGACAAAAGTCAAGCAGGTTTCTTGTTGGCTGTATTGGCAATGGCTTGGACACTGATCGCTTCTTGGCAATTGCAAAAAGCCCTGCTCGTAGAAAACGCATTAGAAATCGCAAGGGAAATTGTTGGCTTGCATGAAAATACAGAAATTGCATATTCTGATAACGAAGATACTTCGAGTCTATTGAAAGATCCAATAACCGGCCTTCGAGGAAGACCAGACCAGATAGTGATTGTAGATGGTGAATTTATTCCGGTGGAACAGAAAACTGGAAGAGTACCAAAACACCCTCACCGCTCTCACAAGATACAAGTTTTGGCGTATTTGCATTTAGTAGAGATTAATACTGAAAGAGCCACTCCTTATGGGGTTCTGAGATACGGAAATGAGGATTTGCATCAAATCTCATGGGATGATGAGAATAAAGGTATGTTGTTCGATGCTATTGCTGAAGTCCAGAGATTAATGGTCCACAACGATGCCAAAAGAAACCATGAAAGGCCAGGTAAATGTAAAAACTGCTCACGCAATTATGCATGCCCTGAAGCATTGGTTTGATTCAAGCTGCTGAACAATCTCTTTCCATTGGATATTGAACGCATCTCTGTGTAATGGTCAATTGGATATTGAAATTATCATGGACTAATCCTAGCGTTTCTTCACCAATGCCTCTCGCTTCAACATCTAATACCCAATCGCCCTTGGCAAATACAGGATTAGGTTCGAGTTTTTCTTCAATCGGTGCTGAATCCGAACTAACATCAACAGACCATTGGATTACTCCTTCGGAATCAGTTAATGTTGCTCGAACATATCTCGTATTATTTTCAATTTGTGGAAATATATCAGAGAATGTAAATGACGCCTTAAAATAAATCGAAATTTCAGTAACAGAATCATCTACGATAAATACGGATTTATTTGTATATGGCTGTATTTCCACGGAAGTATAGGTGTGTGAGACATCGATCTTGTGGTAGGTCAAATCATCTTCAGCTGGATCTCTAAAACCCTCAATCGCCTCACGGGCTGGAATCAAACCCAAGCAACCAACAGTTGATGTCAACAACATTGTCAAAACGACAAGCATTGCCAATACTCTTTGTTGCATCAAATATAGCCAATCCCTCTTTTGTTTTCAATACCTCCCTCGCTTGAGGCACTTTGAAGGCGAGTAGTGGGTTGGTTCAAATCGCCTGGATGACGCACATGGTGGCCGAGCGAAAGCGATGACGAACCCTATGAAAGCCGACGGGCACATTCAATTCATTCAATTAATACACAGTTCATTCGAACTTTGCACCGCAAGTACCACATTCATTGGCTTCAACTAGAATATCTGCTCCACATGCACCACATTCGGCTACTTGTGGAGTTTCTTCTCTTCGCTTAGTGGCGCGACGTTTAGGCTTCTCCGCCTCCCTTGCAGTTGCAACCTCTGCATCGGACTTCGTCGATGCTGAAAGTGGTGCATCATCCTCTTCAAAGGAGAAATCTGTTGTTGAATCTTTGACCTCGTTTCCTGCTAATGAATTATCGGTTGCACTCATTCCAACTTCAAACTTGTCTCCTGGTAGAACTCCATCTTCACCCGTAACATTGAATATTTGCTCTCTAATTCCTGCATCACTTGCCGATAAGTCTTCTCCATCATCCAAGTGTGCATGGAGTTCACGACCCTCGAGCATCTCGTCAATTCCGACGCCAACTGCGGCCTCTTTAGCGCTCTTGAGTGTCGTTGTAACCTCGCTCTTCAGTTGTTCAATCTCTTCTTCTGTGAGGCCTTCAAGTGCTAACTCATCTGCATGTTTTCTATCGTATGCAGCTTCAACTTCTTCCTCAGCACTCTTCAAATTCTTATCCCATTCTTGCCCGAGATCTTCTTCATCATAACCAAATTCTTGAACTGTGGATGCAAAGTCTTCTGCTCCTGTAACAATTTCATCTTCATCATCCTCTTCTTCAATAGGAATAAGTTCTTTCTTCTCTTCAACTCTTCTTTGTCGTTGCTCAAAGAATGACGATACATCTTGTTTAGCACCACAATACGGACAATCTTCCATCAAATCTGGAATAGATTCTAAACATTCATGGCACTCATGGAATTGTTTTCTGGCTTTCTTAAGATTGAATGAGCAATGTGGGCAGCGGTCTTCGACCCCTTCTAATTCACCATCACATGATGGGCAATAATCGAAAATATCTCTTTCCACTTCTTCTTCTCTTTCTCTAGTAAGAATAAATGCCACTACTAGTAATGCGATCAACCCAAGAACACCGCCTCCAAGTAACGTCGCTGTACCCTTGGCGGATGTTTCAGTATCTGTTGCACCGTCATCGGTAGCAGCAGTTGGGAAGGCACGCGTGAACGTGCTAGTAACTGTGATATCAGATGGTGAAATTCGGATTGTACTAATCGGTGATGAAGCGACGAAGTTACAGGAAATTGAGGCTCTATCTCCTCTCTCTTCTATAGATACAAACATTGTCTCTAACAAAGTCCCAGAACCATCAATACAGTCGAAGGAAACATTGCCAGTTTCAATACTCGTCATATTAATTGACAATGTGTATGAATCTCCACCTTGCAACGGTTGCGAGGCGCTATTTCCAGTTATATCTGTCAATGAAATAGATGTATATACCCATTGCAATCTCAATGGAGCCTCAACAGAAATACTACCTGTTGCCAGACTATTCAATGGATTACTATCCCAACTGGTTGTATGTGGGACCCATTGTGCTTCAAATTCTGCTGAGTGTGAACCGATTAATGTGGTCAATGTAATATCCCATGGTTGAGTTGCACTTGCATCGATATATATCCAGTCTGATTGACTTTGGACGCCTTCCCAAGTGTAAACTATTCTTCCTCGCACTTGGATATCTCCTACATTGGAAATACTAACCCTCCAGGTTACATCTTCACCTGAAGCAATCGATGAAGAAGAAGGTATTGCATCTCCATCGACAAAAATATCTGGAATTGGATAAATAGATATCTGGCCTGAGGTTCTATCATTATCTGTTGACTCTTGAACGAAGTTGCCTGAATTGAATGGGTCTATTTGTGCCGTCACAATATGAGGGCCATCGCTCAAGGAAGCGAGGTCATTAATCGTCAATACTTGACTCCATAACTTTTCTGCGTATCCTGCGCCTGAGAGAGTTACGGTGAATGGAGGCATCATGAGCAATCCACCATTATCGGTTGGGATCTCTAGACGTAGTTGGACTTCAGTAGTTCCAGTTCCATCGGTTCTGCCCAGCGTTCCTTCGATGGTCCATGGACCTTCTAAAGCGTCTTCTTCAACACTTATTGTCAGGTTTCCAATATGATAGACATCCATTCTGGTCTCAACTAACAAAGATTGTTCGACTATTTTGTTTAGTTCAGATGCTTCGTGTATTTCTTCATAATAATCGGGATTGAGATAGATGGTATGAGTTCCACTTTGTGGTGCAATAAATGTGGTGTTAACCCATTGTGATTGACCAGCGATTATTGCTGGAGTTGGCAAAAATTGTTGTTCCCCGCTGGATGAGGAAAAATGAAGGGTGCTGGCTGATGCATTAACGCTACCAGTATTGGTAATACGAGTTGATGATGTAACCGTATCTCCAAATTTAATATCAGTTGAAGGAGATAATACCGTTTCAGCAATTTGCAGATTTGGTAATCCCGTGACTACGAACTCTAGGTAAAATGATGCCTCAATATCACCGTTATGAGAAAATGTGACCCACACTTTGTGGTTTCCTTCTGTTAGTGAATTCCATGTTGTACTAACATCAACTGTTGATTCACCGAGGATATTGACTGTATTCGCTTCAATCCTCTTTTCAGGACTTATTCCGTCCTTGAAAAAGGAGTAATCTACATTGAAAGCATCGGATTGTTGAGAGTTGTAGAGTGTTAGCAAAATTGTGATTGATGCACCGGCTTCGGGAGAGGCCGGCAATATACTCAAAGTAGATGGTGAGGCTTGAATGCCACCACTAGTTTCCGACGAAACTGAGAGAGGAATTATTGTCAGAGCCAACAATACTACGACCAGTATGGACTTCAACTCTTTCGCCATGTATCTAAGCGTGGTATTGCGTAGCACTTGAACCCATCTCAAATCTATGCCTATAGTTGTCAAGTGTTTGAGATTTTTTGGCTCGCCAAAATAGATACGATTGCTATGAATTATGATGTTGGTGACGATTGTAACCTTTACTTAATCGTCAAAAGAAGCATTTCTAGGGGTAGCATTGAAGGCTGAGCCCGAACGTCTCTAGGGTATGCAGGGGAGGGCAGTGAGTATCGCACTTGTTTTTCTACTCGCTAGTCTTGTCTCTCCATTATTAAATTATAATGATGATATCGACACTTTACCAGATGCGATTATAGTAAATAATTCACCCTCTAATACAAGTATTGCATTCGGTAATGGGCCAAATACCGATGACAACATTACAGGTTTACACACCCTTACCTTTACATTGAGTGGAACTGGTAACATTTCTTCAATATTAATTGAGATATTGGATTCTGGTTCATGGAGCCTAGTAACAAACTTGACCAGCACCCCATGGTTGAAACATTTTGATTCAACTGCGTATACTAATGGCAATTACACACTAAGAGCTACTGCATGGGATGATGATGTAGCAAATACAACAACTGCCCTCAGTGGGGAATTTAATATTGCTAATCACATTCCCGAAATAACTATTTTCAAAGTTTTGAATCCTGATTATGGAACAGGGGATTCCGTTACCGATAGAGCATGGTTCAATATTGAATCCAATGAGGCGATTTCATTTCGCTGGGGCGCTATTGATGATGATCTGAAACGAGCAACACTAACCAACGCCCCAGGGCCTAGTGCTCCACTTGCAGATGGTCCAGGGACTCTCAACTATGGCTGGGATTGGGCCAGTGGAAATATGTCTGAAGGTTCTTCGAACCCTCGACTAACTGTCTATGATAATTCCGGACTTTCAAACACCTCTACGATATTCATCGGAATTGATAGAACGGGACCTAGTATCGGTTCTGTAGTAATCGGAGATGGTTCTTCATGGCAGCAGAGTACTACTGTCACCCTATCCGGTCTGATATCTGGAAGCGATGACGCTCAAGGCAGTGGTGTAAGCCATGTTGAATGGTCAGATGATATTGGCGTTACTTGGAATTCTGTTTACAATGATTCAACAACTTTGACAATGATTGAAGGAATCCATAATATCGCATTTAGAGCAATTGACAATGTAGGAAATACTGGACCAAGTGATACGATTACAATTAGAGTCGATGCAACAGACCCTGAAGCGATTGGCTGGACTGTTGATGAATTGACTACCAGTAAAGTAGGTGGTGCCAATGTTTCATTCAGCGCCATCGATGAACAATCTGGGATTGATACAACTGCCTCATATATTCAATATGGATTTGACTCTAATGGAGTTGGGCAGACACCCGATCTTTCTGGACGCTGGATTACTTTAGGTACCAATGGTCTTGATGGTACTGTTGGATTATCTAATTGGGCGACAAAATCTCGTCAACATCTAATGCTTCAAGCAGTGGTTTACGATATTGCTGGCAACTCTATTACAACTGCACCAGCATCATATCAAATTCTTCCGGGATTAGACCTATACTGGAATGAAACTGAAACTAATCTAGATAGGTTAGTGGTAAGGCCTGGTGAAAATTTTGGAAATATCACAATAACCAGTGTTTTGGAAAGTAATCAAGACTATGGCGGTAGTGTAGTAGTTAGACTTGAATCTGCACCAGCCGATCGTTCTTCAACTGTACAATGGACGGTGATGGAAGCAAGAACTCTTGGCTCAGGAAGTCTTTCAGATTCAACTGAATCTATGATATGGAATTATACCGTTCCAAAAACAGGTCAATACGATTTACGCCTAGTGATAGACTATGCCAATGTAGTCGATGAGTATGATGAAGGAAATAATTACAACCACATGGTAGTCACTGGTGCAGCGATAACAAGTGCGGGGTTAGTGCCTTCTTTCGCCCCCTCAATAATCGCACTATTATTCGCTGGAATTGTGATTTCATACCTCCAAAGAAGAACCAACGCTTGAAATGAGGGAGGCGGTAGCCTCGCCTTATGCGTCAATCACTCCCTCGTGTCCCGAAAGGCCGTATTGCGGTTCTTATTGGAGTAAAAGGGGTTACTGCAAGGTCTTTGCATAAGGCTTCAGGCTGTAAGGAGTTCAATATTGATTCCGAGACAGGTGACGTAGACGTTCTTTGGGGCGAACCTGGTTCTTACGATCCGGTTAAGGCAATGAAATTACCAGATGTTATCAAAGCAATCGGTAGAGGAATGGCGCCTATGGCAGCGATTAGATTACTCCAAGATGATCACTTCTTTGAGTTGGTTGAATTGCGTGAATTCGTTGGTAAAAGAGCAAATCAACAACGCAGAATTCGCGCTAGAATTATCGGAAGCGAGGGGAAAATCCGAAAGTTGATTGAAGGATTAACAAATACTGAAATCACTATTTACAAGTCAACCGTTGTTTTAGTGGGTCATGAAGAGGGATTGGCTGCAGCAAGAGTTGCGATTGAAATGATTGCTGGTGGTGCTGAGCATGGTACTGTTTTGAACTTCCTAGAAAAGGACAGACGTAGGTCAAAATTAGCTAGCCGTAGTTTGGATAGTATTGAAATTAAAGGCGAAGTGTCTGGCGAAACTGTTTTTGAAAACCTAGTACCGGGTCTTGCGGATTTGAGTAATAAGCGCAATAGAAAAATGCGCGCTTCACAAGTTGACCCTGAAGATTTAGAGGCTGTTGATTTAATGATGGAATTGGGTGATGGTGAAAGCATCACATATTCAGAAGAAGAGTGATTTACTCTTCTTCCTCAGATTCTATTTCTAATTTTTCAATGTGGTCGAGATTCATATTCAACACTTCATACATAGCACCGGCTAAATCAACCTCAAGTCCTTGCTTCAGACCCCATTCAACCAGTCTAGTGACATCTCTTACGAGGAATTCTTGGGCTTTAGGATGAGTTTCTATTACCGCTTGGCCCACATCTATTACAACAGGTCCTCCATCATGCCACAAGATATTGTATGGTGAAAAATCACCGTGGGCAAGTTTTGCTTTTTGCCATGTAACCGCTAAAAACTCCAGTAGTTCATAATAAACCGGCTCTGGAAAATCTACTTTTACTTCTCTTAATTTCAGACTAGGTGATGTTTCATCGCCCAAATACTCCATCACTAGGACGTTTTTGTGGAGCCCTAATGGTTTCGGAACTTTCAATCCCCAACGAGAAAGTCTTGTCAAATTACTGTGTTCCTTTCTTACCCAGATATCTACTAGATCTCTATGTCGACGGCGTAACCCTCCAAATCTTCTATCACCTTCGATATACTGTATTAAATTCTTGAAGACGGCGTTTGAGGTATGAAATATTTTGACTGCAACCACTTTCCCATCCACATCAGTTGCATGAAAAACATGCGCTTCTTTACCTCTAGCGATTGGGAAATCAAGGGTATCAATTACTCCAGTCTTCATCAATTTATACAATGACATCAATGTTAATCGGTCAAAAACTTGGTCGAAAACACGACGGTCTACCCAATCATAACTGCCCTTGCCGATAACGCCTTGAAGTTTGGATTCAATGTCACGAAACATTCTCTTGTGACGCGTTTCTTTCATCCAGCCATAACGACCAGATTTGGGCTCCAAATCATTGAGGAATTTCTTTGATTGGCGCTCATCAAATTGTTCTTCCTCTTTCTGCCGATCAGTGGCCTTACTATTCCGATTCTTTTTTCGATTGTGGCGATGCTGACGAGTGTTTGATGTCAAATCTTCCCAGTCATCCGAACCCATTGAGCCTCACCTATGATTGCCTAGCATAGCAATACACCATCAAAGCGCCGGTATTCAAGCGAATAATGCGTCGATATCGTCATCGTCATCATCATCATCGTCAACTGGTTCTTCCTCAATCTCTTGAGTTGGTTCTTCCGCTACTTCTGTGACTTCTGCTTCTTCGTCAGTGGATTCTTCTTCATCACTTGCAAATAAGTCATCTGAATCGTCATCATCATCTTCGAACATGTCTTCTGCTTCATCGGCAGCGGTTTCTTCTTCCGCAGCCTCGCTTTTCTGTGAGAGTTCCTCCATTTCAGATGCATTACCGAATAGGTCATCGAATTCATCATCATCATCTTGGCGAGTATTCATTCCGAACACATCTACTGATTCAGGAAGTACTCCTTTTCGTGAGAGGTACATTGATTGAGTCTTACTATATCTATGTTTGACATCTGCTTTAGCATCTTGGAAATCCCAAGGCCATACGATAATCAAATCTCCTTCACGAACCCATTGCCGGCGACGCATTTTACCTGGTATCCGAGCCATTCTGGTCTCACCATCTGCGCACAATACTGAAACACGACGGCCTCCGAGAATTTGATCTGCTAAGGCAAACATTTCGTTGACCTTTTTATTTGGCATCTTAACACGTATTTTGCCGCCTGTTCCTCCCTCAGGAGATTCAAGACGAGCTAGTTCTTCCACGTCTACTTTCTCTTCACGACGACGTCCCATATGCTTGCACCTAACTGCTCCACCGGCCAACCCTTCTTGAAGGGTTCACATACCAATACAGTGATTATTGAGTAATTATTGACTTGCCCAACTATAGTTTAGGCTATTTGCTGCCATTTCACACAATTCGATTAATCCATCTGCATTTATTCCGAAGAAGACTGAAGCGACTACGCAAGCAAATATTGCTGTTCTTACTTGCCAACCACTTGGGAGTGGCCCTTGTCGGTCCCCTTCCGGTTCGTGGAAATACATTGTAACGATGACGCGAAGATAATAAAACATTGAAATCGCTGAATTAAGAACCATGATCAATGCTAACCACCAAACCCAGTGTGCATCACCAATACTGAGAAGATCTCCGTTAGATATTGCATCTCCCATATTTCCAATAGCAACCTTTACGATTCCCATTACCATCAATAATTTGGACATAAATCCGGACATTGGAGGAACACCTGCAAGGCTTATCATAAAGATAAACATGGATACTGCTAGTAACGGCTCTCTCTTTGAAAGGCCCCTTAAATTAGACATCTTCGAAACTTCTCCTTCGCTTTCGAGTATTGAAAGAACAAGGAAAGCCCCTAGCTTGAAACATACTAATACCACCAAATGGAATAATATCGCCGTCATCACCATAATCGCACCATCACCGCCATGTCCTGCAAGTGTAGGGTCCCAATTCCATGCTCCAATCGCAGTTAATCCTGCAAGCATGTATCCTGCATGAGCAACTGATGAATATGCCAACATTCTCTTTGGATTGTCAGAACCTAATGCGGCGATATTGCCCCAAGTCATTGTGACAACTGAAAGAATACCCAATGCAACTAGCCATATTGCCGAACCATCATTGGACTCTGGGCTTGCAACGATTAACAACATTCGAGTCAAACCAATAATACCCATCGCTTTACTTGCAGTTGCCAATATTCCAGCGACTGGTGAACTTGCTCCTGCATAAGCATCCGGTGCAGCAAAGTGGAAAGGTGCGGCGCTAACTTTGAAACCGAATCCTACCAGAATAAATCCAAGTGCAATCAGCGGTAATGCTGGAGAACCTTGTGGAGCCATTGCTGCAGTAAATGCGACTGATAATTCTCCCAATTGCAGGGTACCAGCCCACAGATATAGCATTGAAAGGCCATATAGCCCTATACCAGATGCAACTGAACCGACGATGAAATATTTCATTCCACCTTCTGTACCTTCCTTTGATTCTTTGTGGAATGCAACTAAGACATATGATGAGAAACTTGCTAACTCCAAACCTAGGAATAGAACGAATAAGTCCTGTGCTAAAGCGACTATTGCCATTCCCATTGCAGTGGTCAATAGTAAGATGTAGAAATCTGCTTGACGACGGTTATTGTAAAGAGCGTTTGTGCTTCTATCAGAACTGTCAAATGATTGCAAGCGGTTCATACTAGCGATAGCAGCGAGAGAAATTGCTCCGAAGAATATCATCTCAAATAGGCGTGAGAAACCATTTATGAGCAATAATTCCTTTGAACCACTCGGGAGAATATGACTACCACCATTGACTAATACGTCTCCTGTAGTTACTCCGTTAATTGTCGTTGGGAGCAGTTCTGAAACGATCATGTAGCGTTGTAATCCACTCTCAAAGGCCATCATCACTTCTACAAATGCTAGAACTAGTGTAGTAACTGCAATCCAACTTGGTAGGCGTGGATTGGATATTAGTGAATAACGCTCCCCGCCGAGGAAATATGGTAACCTAATTTGAGTTCCTGGAACTCTAAAGGTAGCCTTGCCTAAATTTGGAATTATAATCAGTGCAAATAAACCAGCAACCAATATCAACTCTGGTAAAAGAGCAGTAGTGAAGTTATCATCAAATGGTTGAACATATGTTACTTCAGACATTTCAGACGCCTCCGTTAAAGTTGCCTAGAATCGGCATTATCAGACCTTCAAATATTTGGATGGACCAATCGTTCATCATATCCAAAGCAATCCATGGCATTACACCGAACAAGATTGTGAACATTGCTAATACGAACATTGCTAACTTCTCATGGTTAGCGATATCGGGGATTGGATGACCGTCCATTGAAGCAGGTGGTTGTGTTTCATCTCCACCCTCGAAGATTGTGCGTTGCATACTCCATAGGTAATATGCTGCTGTAACGGCTAGAACAAGTGCTGGACCAACCATCCATAATACACTCCAGCCTTCAGCGACTAAGAAGTGCCATAGGGCGATTAAGACCATCAATTCTGCGACGAAGCCTGCTAGTAAAGGAAGTCCAAGAGATGCC
>Ga0302120_10000851_pt1 | contig 14120 bp, 15 predicted proteins | sample AG5_Bottom_MG_FD_203118 | JGI IMG/M metagenome (GOLD analysis project Ga0302120, IMG submission 203118) | Marine microbial communities from Western Arctic Ocean, Canada - AG5_Bottom | ecosystem: Environmental > Aquatic > Marine > Oceanic | place: Canada: Western Arctic Ocean | collected 2017-10-01 | reverse complement strand
CAGTCGGGTATTCACGCCTGGGCCATGGAATGCGTTCCCCGCACAACTTTGGCGCAAAAGATGGATGCCCTGAGCTCCCAGGCCAATATTGCGGGCTATAAAGCAGTTCTTTTGGGCGCCACGACTCTTGGAAAATACTTTCCGCTCTTAATGACCGCCGCAGGAACGGTGAAGCCGGCCAAGGTGGTTATTTTTGGCGTGGGCGTTGCCGGACTTCAAGCCATTGCCACAGCAAAACGACTGGGCGCTCTTGTAGAGGCCACAGACATCCGACCCGAGGTCAAAGAACAGGTGGAGTCCCTGGGCGCAAAATTCATTGACGTCGCCCCCGACGAAGGTGCGGAAGAAGAAAGCGTTTACGCCGCGGAAGCATCGGATGACTACAAAAAACGTCAGGCTGAAGCCGTGGCCGCCAAGGTTGCCGAGGCTGACGTTGTCATCACCACTGCGCAAATCCCTGGCCGCAAAGCCCCCTTGCTCATTCCAACATCCATGGTAGAAACCATGAAGTTGGGCTCCGTCATTGTAGACCTTGCAATCGAACAAGGTGGGAACTGTGAGCTTTCCCAAGAGGGTGTAAACGTGCAACATAACGGGGTCACCATTGTGGGAACCTCAAACATCCCGGCCACCGTCCCGGTTCATGCGTCAGAGCTTTACTCTCGCAACCTTCTTGAAGTCGTCAAGCACGTCTTCCCAAAAGTGGAAGAAGGACAAGAACGACGGCGCATCTTGGATCTTGAAAACGAAATTACCGCAGGATCCCTTCACAAAACTGGAGACGACTCATGATTTTCCTTCTCATGCTTTTTGTTTTTGTCTTAGCAATTTTTGCCGGCAATGAACTCATTTCCAAAGTACCCCCTACTTTGCATACCCCATTAATGTCCGGCGCCAACGCTATTTCAGGAATCACGATTGTGGGCGCCTTAATGTGCGCACAATTTGGCGCCGAAGGTTCTGCCGCAAAAATTCTTGGCATTTGCGCCATTGCCTTTGCCACCATCAACGTCATTGGTGGTTTTCTCGTGACAGACCGCATGCTCGCCATGTTTCAATCCAAAAAGAAAAAGAAGTAGAGAACGATCATGGACAATTTCGACCCCGCACAAGCTTTTTACCTCCTTGCAACCGCCCTTTTCATTCTAGGAATCAAGCGGCTTGGAAAAGTCAAGACCGCCCGATCTGGCAATCAACTTGCTGGCGTCGGCATGCTCTTAGCCATTGTCGTGACCTTGGTTTCTCCTGGCATCGGCATTCAGTTGGACTGGACCATGGTGGCCATCGGCTTGGCCATTGGCGCTAGCATTGGCGCACTCATGGCGAGGCGCGTGGAAATGACAGGAATGCCAGAGCTGGTTGCCCTGCTTAACGGAATCGGTGGCCTGGCTTCCACCTTTGTAGCACTCAGTGAATTTTGGGGCCGAAAATATGGCGCCACCATTACGCCAGAAAATGTCATCCTTGGACCGGACGTTTGGGGAGTTGCCGTCGTTCTTTCTATTTTAGTGGGCACGATTACTTTCACAGGGTCGCTATTGGCAATGGCCAAACTCTCCGGGAAAATCTCCGGAAATCCAATTCTTCTTCCGATGCGCCATTTGCTTGTAGCTGGCTCTCTCCTTGGAGGGCTTGCTTTAGGATATCTTGCAGCGTTCCACCAGGGCTCTTTTGACCCCGCCGTCATGATTCTTGGCCTCACGGCGTGCGCCGCAGTCTTCGGAGTGATTTCGGTGCTCCCCATTGGCGGCGCGGACATGCCCGTCGTGGTTTCCTTGCTGAACTCCTATTCCGGCATAGCCGCCTCCATGGCCGGCTTTGTCATTGGCAACCCCCTCCTCATTGTGGCCGGTGCGCTTGTCGGTGCATCTGGCATGATTCTCACCATCATCATGTGCAAAGCCATGAACCGCTCTCTCGGCAATGTACTGATTGGTGGATTTGGCGGTGATGCTCCAACTACCGGCGGCGCCAGTGCCACGGAGTACGAATCTGTAAAGTCCGCCGGCGCTGAAGAGGCAGCCATGATTTTAGATGCAGCAACCTCTGTCATCTTTATTCCTGGTTACGGCATGGCCGTTGCCCAAGCACAGCACGTCGTCAAGGAACTCGGCGAAGAGTTGGAAAGCAGAGATGTCACGGTCCGCTATGGCATTCACCCGGTTGCGGGTCGCATGCCAGGACATATGAACGTGCTTTTGGCAGAATCCGATGTTCCCTATGAACAACTTTGGGAATTAGAACGTATCAACGGAGATTTTAAAACTACCGACGTCACCGTCATCATCGGCGCCAATGATGTCGTCAATCCCGAAGCCATTGAAAATCCGCAATCTCCCATTGCGGGCATGCCAATTTTGAACGCCCACGAATCAGGAACCGTGCTCGTAATCAAGCGGTCACTCTCCCCTGGATACGCCGGCATTAAAAATCCGCTCTTTGAAAGAGGCAATTGCTACATGTGCTTCGGAGATGGAAAACAATTTCTCACCGAAATACTTGCAGAACTGAAAGAAAACTAAGTTCGGAGCCTATGCTTTCGATTCTCTGGACACTCATCGTCTTGCCCGCTCCACTCTTGGGCTCCTTGTTTGTCATTGGCCGGCTTGACCGTAAAGCTCGGCTTGGTGCATGGAGCACAAGGGTTTGGGCACAAGGGCTTCTTCGGATTTACCGAGTACAAGTGCAAGCTCAAGGTCCACGACCAACGCCAGGGTCCTTTGTCATTTCAAATCATCTTTCTTGGCTTGATATTTTGGTTTTAGCCTCTCTTTATCCCACAAATTTCGTGTCGAAATCTGAAATAAATGAGTGGGCTGTGATGGGGTTCTTGTCTCGTTGCGGTGGAAGCATTTTTATTGACCGAGAAAAACGCGCGGACACTCATCGGGTGACAGAACTTTTGCGCTGGTTTCTGAGCCGAGGATCCACCATAACCCTGTTTCCTGAGGGTTGGTGCGGTAATGGTGTCAAACTCCGTCCTTTTAAGCGATCTCTCTTTGCGGCCGCTGCTCAGCTAAAAACGCCTTGTATTCCGACTTCTATCCATTACAGCCGCCCAGAAGCTATTTGGGCGGACGAATCTCATTTAATCCGCCATGCAAAAAAACTATTCCGAGGAGGGCCCATTACTGCCAAAGTCTATTTTTCCCCGCCCATTATTAAAATAGACAGAAAAACCCTTGCGTTGCAATGCGAAGCTGTTGTCCAGCAAACTTTTCATCCAAGCGCGTAGAATTCATCCATGCGCTGGACCCTTCTCCCCCTTGCTTTGGCCACGGCCTGTTCCGCTTTCCATCATGCTCCCCATGAGCACACCGAGGACACACGCCACTCTTGCAATAAATCTTGCCTCCAAGCCCCAAAAAAAATAGAGGCCTCCCTTCCTGTTGCACTGGACATCAAGAACTTTCGTATCTTGCGCCAAAATATTGCGGGAGGCGGGCAGCCAAACCTTGCTCATTTCTCTAGCCTCAAGGAAAAAGGTTATACCCAAATCATTAACCTGCGGATGCCATCGGAGCCTGGGCACAAGGGAGAGGCGGAGGCTGCCCAAAATGCCGGGCTTCGTTATGCCTCTATTCCAATGGGCAAGGCCGTGCGCATCGCCGACGCCAACCGCCTACGTCATCTCCTTTCTAAAAGTACCCGTGGGCTTACCTTAATTCACTGTGCAAGTGGTAATCGCGTCGGTGCCCTGTTCGGACTTGCGCGTGCCCTTGAGGAAGGTCTTTCTAAAACAGACGCTCTTCAGGCGGCAAAAGAGGCCGGAATGAAAAGCGAGCTCCTGGCCCAATCGCTGGTCCAAGAGCTCCAATAAGGAAACGCGTCAATCTTAGAATTCGTTTCCGCCATGACTACTGCCATTGCTTCGACCTGAGCCGCCGCCACCGCCACCGCCACCGCCCCAACCACGACGCGAATTTTCCTGCATGGCTTCATAGTCACTCATTTGCCCTTCCGTTAAAATTTGGCCGAGCTCGTCATTCACCACGCCCTGCATTTCTGTCATTGTTTCACGAATTGACTCACGATCAAAGCTCCCAGATTCCCTCATTTCCGTGAAGTACGCTGACCGATTTTTGTCGGACTCAGTCATGATTCTGGACATCTCCTGAGACTGGTAACCGTCTAAACCAAGTTCGCTGGTATAGCGCTCCATCCGACGAGCCATGCGCTCATCCCGACGCTCCGCCTCTCTTCCCTCACGCTCGACTTTTTCCTCTTCGTCAAGCTTCTCAAGGTAAGCAGCAAAGCGCTCTTCTTCTGCGGGAGCCCCAGAAGCCGCACTCTGTGGGCCACCCCGACCCCTGCCTGTGTACTTCTTAGCAACCGGAGGCGCAATTGGCTCACGCTGGCGATCAGCCAGCTCTGTCCGAAACCCGTCCAGGGCAGCTTCCATGCCCGCCAAAGTGCCTTCAAGGCCTTGCACTCTTTCGGCCAACTCTTCGCTTTGAGCAGAAACCTGAGGGCCATCCGCGGCGTAGAGAGGCTCAGTTTCCGTGGCGCCGCCGCCGCCCAAAAGGGTACCTCCGGCTAAACCGCCGACGAAGCCACCTAAAAGGATGAGAATGATCTGTGTTGTGTTCTGTGTCATGAGAGAAAAACCCGATGGAGTGGCGCGGGTTACGCCATATTATGAGATTCCCAAAAGAAGGGGTAGGCCAATGACCACGGCCAAGAATACCAAAATACTGAGTGGCAAGCCGGCGCGGAGGAAGTCGGAAAAACGATATCCACCTGGGCCATACACCATGAGATTAGATTGATGCCCAATGGGTGTGGCGAAGCAAACACTGGCACCAAAAGCAACCGCCAAGATAAAGGCCCGCACAATGGCATCGGCCATATCCCCGGTAATCCCCTGTGCCTCAATCACACCTTGGGCTGCGGAAATGGCAATCGGGGTCATCAACACAGCAACTGCGGTATTCGAGATTAGCGCGGTGAACAGCACACAAAGGAGAGTCAGCCCAGCCAGCACCGCAACCGTTCCAAATTGCACCAGAGCATCTACCAAATAATGAGCAAAGAAAGCGGCGGCTCCCGAATTATCCATCGCTTTTCCTAGGCCAATTGTGCCGATAATAAAAATCAGTATGGGCCAATCAATAGCCCGATAGGCCCCGCGAGAACGCAGACATCCGCTTGCAACTATGCCGACGGCACCCGAAAGAGAAATGATCGGTATGAGATGGCCCACATGAAAAATAGAGCTCATGGTAAACGCCGTAATTACCGCCGCCGATATTCCTAAAGCCAGCTTCCCCTTACTTCTGAGTACAATCCACTCGTGGGCCCCCGTCAGCAAAAAGAAATCGGACTTTGCGCGTATCTTTGCTTCTGCCTGTTCGCCTCCACAGGCCAAAATCAAGTCACCCGGGTGAAGAATCTGTTTGGATGCCCGGTCACGGATGTGATGACCATCTCGCAAAACGGCAACTGCTAAGGCTCCATAATCTCGCCAAAGGTGCAAATCTCCAACTTGACGACCCACCAACATGGAGTGCGGAGCAACCGCAAGCTCAAAAAACTGCATCGTTTTCGGATCAAAATGTGTGTCATCAAAAAGCCGTAAATCTAAATCATCCGGAAGGCCAGCCAAAGAGTCCACCGTACCCCGCAACATTACAACATCTCCGGACTGAATGACTTCCTCCGTAAATGGAGGCCAGACCATTTCTTCGCCTCGGGCGAAAAACAACATTTCTACGCGAGCTTCGGCAAATGCCTCCGAGTAAGGTCGGCCGACCAAGGGAGACTCGGAGCCAATTTGTAATTCTGTGACATATTCCCGCAAATTTGCGCCCGCCATGGAGGCACTTAAAGAATGGCGCTCTGGTAATAGCTTTTTGGCGAAAACAGAAACGAAAGTAATGCCAAGTACTAAAATAGGAATGCCCAATTTCGACATCTCAAACATGCCGAGGGGGGCATGGCCCATACTTTCTGCAACGCCGCTCACCAATAAGTTCGTGGATGTGCCGACTAGGGTTACCATGCCGCCCAAAATAGTGGCAAAAGAAAGTGGAATTAAAAGACGTGAGGCCGCAACGCCCGTCTTTTGCGCCATTCCAATCAAAATAGGAATGAAAACCACCACAACTGCTGTGTTACTCAAAAACGCAGAAAGAGAACCCGCGATTAAGGAAATTAACAAAATCATATGGCGCTCCTTTCCTTGACTATATTTCAAGACGGCTCGAGCAATAAATTCCACCGCGCCCGTTCGAGTCAGGCCCTCTCCCACCACATAAAGCGCGGCAATTGTAATTACCGCATAATTCCCGAAAAATCCAAGGGCGTCAGGCAGGCTGAGGAGCCGCTCCTGCGGATCAAATCCGGGGTCAAAGAATTGGAAAGCCTCTCCAGCCAGAACAAGAATAACTAAAAGCCCAATCCCGATGGCATCAAGGGATGCCTTCTCCAATACAAGGAGAATCAAGACGGCAAACGTCAAGATAACAACGAGGAGCCCTTCCCATCCCATGAGGAAATCAGTCTATCCCTGCGGAGCAAGGGCAAAAACAATGCGTTAGGATTCTCCAATGCGTTTTTTCCTCCTTGGAGTCGGGCTTTTCCTAGGATGTGGCCCTTCGGTGACCTCTCCTGTGGCAAATTCAGAAGAAAAACTGCTTCCCATGGAAGAATGCCAAAGATTTCTGGTTTTAGGCCCAAGCACCGTGGAAACCCTTTTTGCGGTTAACCTTGGCCACCGCATAGTTGGGGTTAGTGACTATTGCCACTCCCCCGCAGCGGCAGGAATCCCACGCGTCGGGGGTATTTTGAATCCCAATTTAGAACGTATTATTGCGCTAAAGCCGGACTACTTCTTCGTCCAAGGGCATCATCGAAGCCTGCAAAATTTGGCCCGTCAGCAAAAGGTTCCCTATCAAGAAACACGGGCCGACTCCCTGGAAGATTGGTTTTCCTTTGTTCGTCACCTTGACAAACAATTTAGCCAAACAAGCGGCGAAGCACTCATCCAAGTAATTCAAAAAGAGCTGCGCCTCATTACCCAATCCGCCCCAAAAAAATCCCCTTCTGTCCTCTTGGTCATCGGTCGACAGCCGAACGCTGCCGTTGGGCTCACCGTATCTGGCCCGAGCACCTTTCTTGCTTCGCTCTTAACTCTCGCTGGCGGAACTCTTGTTCCCAACACTGAAAATGTGCCGGATTGGTATTCCCTCTCCGAAGAGGCACTTTTTCAAATCAACCCTGACATCATTTTGGAATGTGGCCCTATTCCAACTCAACCTAGTTTCACGCCATGGCAGCTCTGGCAGGCCGCTTACCCAAGTCTTTCGGCGGTCAAAAATAAACGCATTTTTTCCTTATCCAGCCCATCCATTACTATTCCTGGGCCCAAGGTCGCCCAAACAGCAACGCTAATCCAAGAATGCCTGCTCCACAAGTTCGCAGAAACAGTGCCCAAAAAATAAATGGGCCTCTTGAATTCGTGGGGTGTCGTCGGAAGGCGCAATAAAAGTAAGGTCGCAAATCTCTGCCATTTTTCCACCCCCCTTTCCCGTCACCCCAATCACCGACGCGCCCAAGTTAGCGGCAGTTGCAATGGCCCTTAATATATTCTCTGAATTTCCACTCGTAGAAATGGCCACTAAAACATCGCCCGCCCTCAGATGGGCCTGCACCTGGCGAGAAAATATTTCGTCAGCAGGGAAATCGTTGCCCAAGGCGGTCATTACGCTGGAATTCACCGTCAAAGCGTGCGCATTTAATGGCGTGTGGTCGTGAAGGTACCGGCCGACGAGTTCCGCAGCCCAATGCTGGGCGTCAGCCGCACTACCCCCATTGCCTACAAAATAAACCGCTCCCCCGGCTTTAAGCCCGGACGACGTTATTTCCGCCGCGGAAGCCACTGTTTGTGCAAATTCCTTGCCCAAAGAGCCAAAAACGGTCTGTGCTTCAGCAAGTCGCTGATAAATTCTCTGTTCTGTGGATTCTGACATGACGCCAAAGGATACCAAAGGGATAATGCCCGTATGGCATTAGAAGCAAGCGGCCTCACCGTGGGCTACGGCAACACCCCCATCCTCCGCGATATTCATTTTCGCGTAGAAGCCGGGAGCTTTTCCTGCTTACTCGGCCCCAATGGCGCGGGAAAAAGCACCTTACTCCGAGCGCTGGTCGGCACGCACCCCTCTCAAGGAATGCGAAAGCTTGACGGTGCACCCATGACAGAGCTTGGCCCACGAAAAAGGGCCCAGCTCCTCGGCTACCTTCCTCAAGAAATTCAGCCGGCCTTTTCGCTTACGGTTGCAGAATCTGTAGAGCTTGGCGCGCGCGTTGCGGCTAAGCCGGTTTCCATTGAATCCTCATTGCGCTCCGTAGACGCAGAAGATCTCTTGCACCGCCACCTCAACGAACTGTCTGGAGGAGAGCGCCGACGGGTTTTACTTGCCGGCGTCTTGGCACAACAACCTCGCTACCTTTTGCTGGATGAACCCGCCGCAATGTTGGACCTTGGCCACCAAGCAGAATTGTTTGACCATCTCCGAAAACTTTCCAAGCGCGGGCTCGGAATTTTATGCGTAACCCATGACGTCAATCTTGCTGCGCAATTTGCAGATCAGCTTCATTTTCTTACGCCCTCGGCAAAAATTCTTTCGGGAACCCCAACAGAACTGCTCACGGATGCCCCCTTACGAGAAACCTTCGGTCATCGTTTTGAAATCCTTCCTCGTGAAAACCACGTCCCGGTGATTGTGCCCCGATGAATTTTCCTGCAGCACAACCACGCCGATGCCCGCTTTTCCTTGTACTTGGGCTTGCCACAGCCATAGCCCTTTCCTTTGCTCTTGCCTTTGGCTCTGTCTCTATCGAGCTTCTTCCCGCAATCTATGATTGGTGGAATTTATCTGAAGACCAGTGGTCCACAGGCACACACGTTCTCTCGCTCCGCCTTCCTCGCGCCACCTTAACCTGGTTCGCCGGCGGTGCATTGGCGGTATCCGGCACCGTACTTCAATCGGTTCTTCGCAACGGATTGGCCACGCCCTTTACCCTGGGCATCGCGTCGGCAGGGTCCTTTGGCGCATTTCTATGGCTCGCATTTCCCGCGCTAGGCGTGACTTGGTTTGGCATGCCACTGTTTACCCCACGCACGGGCGCACTGCTCTTTGCCATCCTCGGCCTTGCCCTTGTCCTTTCCATTTCTCGCCGAAGCCGACATCCTGACGGGCTTCTTCTGGCTGGCGTCACGCTTAGCTTTCTCTTCGGCGCCGCCATGATGCTGGTTCGTCACTTGGCGGACCCCTTCCGACTAGCTTCCATGGACCATTGGATTATGGGCTCCCTGGAAGTCGTTTCTTTCCAAGCAGCCTTGGCTCCATTGCCCTGGATTCTCATCGGTGGATTTCTCATTGTGAAGAATATTTTTGCGATGGATCAGCTGGCCCTTGATGAAGAAATGGCCGAAGCGCGCGGGGTGGCCGTCGGCGCCGTCAAAAAACAGCTCCTCTTGGGTGCTGGATTACTCACCGCAGCTGTCGTTGCTCAAACCGGGCCTATCGGTTTCGTTGGCCTGCTTATTCCCCATGCCCTTCGGCCATTCACCGGAAATGCCCACCGCCGACTACTCCCAGCGGCCTGGCTCCTTGGGGGTGCATTTCTCCTTTTTGCCGATTTAGCCGCACGCACCGTTCAATTATCCGGCCGTCACAGTGAGCTTCCTGTCGGCATCTTGACGGCACTCATTGGTGGACCACTCTTTTTGCGACTACTCTTTCGAAAAAGCTAACTCTATGCGAGAATGGAGGCATGTCACAACCTGAAAAAATCTCCATCCAGCATATTCTTGTTTCTTTTGACAAGACACCCGTGGAAGCAAAGCGCACGCGGGATGAAGCGGAAACCCTTGCATTAGAGCTTTTTGATACCGCAAAAGTATCGAAGGATTTCACAAGCCTTGTTCGGGAGCATACAGATGATCCTGTTCGTGAAGAAGATGAGAACCCTGGAATGTACAATCTATTAAACCATGACATTAAGGGTGAAAATTTTCAAGAGTACATGATGACCCTGAACATGCGAGCGGGAGAAAAAGAGGAAGAGCTTACAAAGCAAATGAAGGCGGGTGATATTGACCAAGACACTCTGGTCGAGCAAATGAATACCTTTGTGGAGACGCTTCGCCTAGAGGCGGATGAGGCGGCGCCACATCTGCCGCACCCACGGTCTGCAATGGTTCCCGCCTTCGGCGATGTCGGCTTCGCCTTAGAGGTTGGTGAGCTCGGCATGGCGCCCTATCACGATGAAGCCTCCCCATTCGGTTGGCACATTATCAAACGAATCTCATAATTCCTTGAGATAAAACCATGGCGGACATCCCCTCCGACGTTCTCAGCATTCTGTGTTGCCCAGTCACCAAAAAGCCTCTTGTTCTTTCCGGTGACTGGCTTATTTCTACCGATGAGGAAACGCGGTTGCGCTACCCCGTGAAAAATGGAATTCCATCTTTACTTGCCGACGCCGGTGAAGAAATGGACTTAGCCTCTTGGAGCTCTGCCCTTAAAAATAGTGACTAAAACGCTCTTCGCCAAAATCGCCGATGGAGAAATCCCGGCAGAAATTGTTTATGAAGATGACCGCGTGGTTGCCTTTAAAGATATTCAACCCCAGGCGCCTATTCATTTTTTAGTCATCCCCAGGAAGCCAATCGCATCTCTTGCAACAGCCGACCAAAAAGACACTGAGCTCCTTGGCCACTGTCTCAGTATTTGTGCTTCCGTTGCCCAGCAAGAGGGATTGACCGAAAGCGGCTACCGCGTGGTGACCAACATTGGCGAAGACGGGGGACAAACCGTGCCCCATCTTCATTTTCATATTTTAGGGGGCCGCTCTTTGCAGTGGCCGCCGGGATAACCGTTCCCCTTGAAAAACGTCACTATTCTTGGAGCCGGGGCCTCTGGCTTAGCAACGGCACACTTTGCACAAAAACAGGGCTGGAGCGTCCAGATTTTTGAGGCCGCAAAAGAGCCGGGGGGTCGAATGCAAACAACCCAAGAACAGGGCTACCTTGTCGAGCATGGCCCCATTGGTTGGCTAGAAAATGAACCGGCCCTTGACGAGGTTTGTATGGATCTTGGCCTTGAGATAATTTCCTCGGTGGCCTCGGACACACATCGGTACCTGCAACAAAATGGGGGGCTTCATCCACTTCCTCAAAACCCGGAAGCATTTCTCAAAACACCTCTCTTGTCCTGGAAAGAAAAGCTGCGCTTCCTCTCAGAGCCCTGGGCAGATTTGCCAGAAGGGAGCCAAGAAGAATCAATTTTTGACTTTTCATTCCGACGGTTTGGCGCGGGGTTTACGGAAAAAATCATCTCGCCCATTGTGAGCGGACTCTTTGCGGGAGATGTTAAAAAATTGTCTTTGTCAGCCATGTTTCCAGCAATTCAAAAAGCGGAAGAAAGGCATGGCTCGTTAATGAAGACGTACCGTAAATGGGCTGTGCAAGGAAGTGCAAAAATTCAAACCATTTCAGGCGGACTGGGCCAATTGGCAAAAACCATGGCTGACTCCCACGGAGAAGCGTTTCATGCGGAATGTATTGTGGACACAGCGCTATTTGAAGAAGGATGGTGGTATCTCTTTTGCCAAGGCAAGCAGCTTGCCAGAACAAAGAACCTTGTCATTGCGCTCCCCCCAAAACAGGCTGCTGTTTTACTGCGTGAATATTTAGGAACTCAACGGAGTGTGCTTGCAGATCTCGCCGGCAATGACCTTATTTCAGCCACCCTGGCTTATTCCAGAGATGGGGTTCAAGATTCCTGTGCAGGGTTTGGATATTTCACTGACCCCACAAGGGAAAGCCCCCTCCTTAGCGTTCAATTTATGCATTCGATTTTCCCGCATGCGGCACCAAAGGACACTTTCCTTTTCCGCTGTCTTCTTGGCGGATCTTCTCACCCAAACCTTGCGGAAACTTCACCCCAGGACCTCCTTGCGTGGGCTCAAGATGAAATATCCCTAGCCCTTGGGGCAAATGAAAAACCACTGCGTACATGGATCCACGCAAGTCCAGGTGGGGTGCCCCAATATGACTTGGGATACAATAAATCCGTAACGGCAATTCAGAAAAAACTTGCTCACTACCCGGGCCTATTTCTCGCAGGGGATGCCCTCTTTGGCGTTGGAATCAACGCTGCATTCCGAAGAGGCGCCGAGCTTGCCCAAGAGCTTTCTCGGCCAAGGAACGAAGTAAAGTAGGTTCATGTCCGAAAAAAAGGAAGACCTCGCCCGCACCATGGTAGAGCTCCATGCTGCCCGCGATGGAGATGAAGAAGCCGCGAACCGTCTCTGGGAACGTTATTACGAAAAACTCATTCCTGCTGTTCGCATTCGTTTAGGTCAAAAGCTTCGCGGAAAAATGGAAACGATGGACGTCGTTCAAAGCGTTTTTTGCGAAGCTGTTCGCGGTGCGGATCAGCGTGAATTTGAGTCTGAAGGTCACTTTCGCGCATGGCTTAATCAGCTTGTGGAAAACAGAATTCGGAAAGAGGCGCGTTACTTTGGCCGTCAAAAAAGAGATATGCAAAAGGAAGAGGTCTTCTTGAATACAAAACGTGAAGAGCGGCGGCCTGATAAAACACTGTCTCCCCGTCCCGTAAGTATTGTGGAGCACTTTGACGAACTTGCGCGGATGGAGCTGGCCTTGGAACACGTGCCCTCCGATGTTCGTGAAATTTTAGTAATGCGTTATTTTGAAGAACTCACGTACGCAGAAATTGGAGAGCGCATTGAAAAAAGCGAAGAGGCCACCAGGAAAATCGTGAACCGCGCTGTGCAAATGCTTGCAAGGGAAATGAACGACTAGTGAAGTTCGATTTTTCCCTTCACTTCCACAGCCCTTAAGACACCCCCTTCCCCTGAACGACGCAGCAGGGCTTCGGCCAAAGGGCGACGCAAATACCGATCCATAGCCCTCTCTAGAGGACGGGCACCAAACCGCGTGTCGGTCCCTTCTCGCAGCAAAAGCTCAAAGGCACTCTCCTCGACCTGAAGATCAACCCCCTGCTCTTTGGCACGAGCCCGAAGTTTATCCAATCTTCGGTCCAAAATTAATTTTAGCTGCTCTTCACCAAGCAGTGAAAATGGAACGATTGCATCTAAGCGGTTAACAAATTCGGGACGCAAGCCTTGGCATAGTATTTCGCGCAATTGACCTTCATCGAGAGGGGTCTCCACTTCTGCCTTGGTTGATTTCTCGCTACCTGTTTCAAAGCCAATGGGTGAAGAGTCTTCTGCCTTTGTTTGTTGCAGCAGGTTACTGGTCAAAATAATCAAACTATTCCGCATGTCAGCCACTCGGCCGGTGGAAGAACGCAGCCGACCTTCATCAAAAACAGGCAACAGAACATCAAAAACGTCAGAGTGCGCCTTTTCAATCTCATCAAACAGAATCACGGTATAGGGTGATTTTCGAACTGCCGAAACAAGAACCCCGTCATCACCGTGGCCAACGTATCCAGGAGGTGCCCCGGTAAGACGCGCGACAGAGTGCGCCTCGGTGTACTCGGTCATATCAAGGCGCACCAAGTGATCCTCTGACCCAAAGACTTCGGCAGCCAACGCCTTGGCTAGTTCCGTCTTCCCAACTCCGGTCGGACCGGCAAACAACAACACAGCAAGAGGGCGATTCGGGTCTGAAACCCCCGCGCGCCCTGCTCTCACAGCAGCTGAAGCAATGCTTACCGCCTCGTCCTGCCCAATTACACGACTTTGAATGGAATCCTCTAAATGAAGGAGCCGTTCCGCTTCATCCGCGCCAACGCGCTCCAATGGAATTCCTGTCCATCGGGAAATCGTTCGAGCAATTTCTGGTTCTCCCAAAATCGTTCCAGCGAGATCCACGGCATTCCCGGAGGCCAAGCCCTCTAACAAGGAAGAGGCGCAAGCTTGATCGATCGCATCAATCGCCTTGTCGGGAAGACGTCGGTCTTGCACGTAGCGAACTGATAAATGGATTGCAGCGTTCAAAGCATCCTCGCCAAGCGTCATACTGTGAAACTCTTCGAAAGAAGGCTGCAAAGAACGGAGAACGGCAAGGGTTTGTTCTTCTGACAGTTCTTCAACTTTAACGGGCTCAAACCGCCGAC
>Ga0302120_10000846_pt1 | contig 14153 bp, 10 predicted proteins | sample AG5_Bottom_MG_FD_203118 | JGI IMG/M metagenome (GOLD analysis project Ga0302120, IMG submission 203118) | Marine microbial communities from Western Arctic Ocean, Canada - AG5_Bottom | ecosystem: Environmental > Aquatic > Marine > Oceanic | place: Canada: Western Arctic Ocean | collected 2017-10-01 | reverse complement strand
CTCCACCGCCAAGGCGGTGATCAGGGCAATGGACCAAAGCGGCCACGAAGTCCCCAGGAAGAAGATTTTCTTGATCATCACCATCACCCCCCAGGTGAGACCGAAGACCAAGAGGACCCGAATCAATGAATTCAGAATCCTCATTCGTGAGATTCCCCTTCCTTTCTTCCCGGTTCCTGCATCTCGCTCCTCGCTTCCGTCCTCATGATTGCACCTTCTTCAGCTTCTCCAGCTTCTCAAGAATGAGGGCGTCAGGCCCGCCACGCTCCTCAAATTCCACCTTCACCTCTTCCGCGGTGCGCCGCGAGAGCGAGATCCAACGAGCCAGCACCACTTCGAGGAGCAACAGGAAGAAGGCCGCCACCGCGAGAATCTTCCACAACTCCTGCCCAAATCCCTCACCACTCAAAACCGCCAGCATATCGTTCACTGAACCCACTTCCACCAAGTAGATGCTGCCCGTGATCAACCCCTTGTCATCGTCATCCAAACTGGTCATTCGGCTCTCGCGGATGTCCCGCTTCACCACCATCGGCACCACGCCACCGGCAAACGCCTCGATCTCCTTCTGCAGTTGAGGGGGGACCGTCACCTGGTAGAGCCCGGGAATGGCCGAACCGTCTAGCTCGAGAACCCGCCCCCGGCGGCCCATCGAAAGCTTTACCTCCCGCGTCCGCCCTTTTGGATCGGTCGCCTTGCTCTTGGCCATTACTACGGTCCTCTCGCCATCTCCGCTGCCCGGAATAAAGGCGCGCGACGGAATGATTTTCATCGCTCTTCCCGGCACCTTCCACCAAAGGCTGATCTTCGCCTCCCTGTAGTCCTCCTGGAAGTCCAACTCAATGGCCACCGGAACTCCGGCCTTCATCTTGACGACCTCACTCTCCCCCTGCCCCTGCGCCTTGAGAACCTGTTTTCCGTCGATCTCAAGCCGAGCAAAATCATCGACGATCACTTTGAATCTGTAGTCACCCGTCACCGGCGGAACAAGCTGACCGGACCAATGAACTTTGAAGTTATCGCGATTCATCCGTCGGTAGGGAGCCCCGTCCTTCCAATCAAACTGGATTGCCCCATCAATCCGTTCCACCGCGATCCCGTCACGTAAATCAGAACTCCGATAGTAGGTTCCCATCAACCCTCCGCCCCCGGGAAGGGCGAGGGCGGGCCGCCAATTGGCATCGACGTTGAGAACCACTTCCCCAGCACCCGCCAACCAAGTCACCAACTCGTGAACAAATGGCACAAACGTGCGTCTGGTGGTGAGATTTCCCGTCCGCACATCAAAGGCGGACGTCGCCAGCATCACCCGACCCTTTCCGTAGGTCCGACTGGCCAAAAAGGGTTCGCCATTGGAGAAGCGCGCCGCGATGAAGCCGCCTTTCTTTTTGCGAGACACCCTTCTGAATCCGGAAATCTTGGCCTGGCTCAAATCAGACGACTTTTCCTCCTTGAAGAGAACGAGGGTCTCGTGATCAAAAGTTGAGGGCGCTGGGTTGATCCCTTCCTGCTTCACCTCCAGAGGACCCAACTCCACTGGACTCAATTCCCCATCCGGCCCAGCCCACGCATTGTAGAACCCTTCATCCGCCCGCGGACCAGCCAACACCAGCAAGCCCCCTCCATTCGCAACGAAGGAAGCCACCAAATCAGCGATGCGCGCCGGGAGACGTGGGACATCCGCGAGGACCACCACCCGATAGTCATCAAGTCCGCTGAAATTTGTAATCTCCGGCGCCGCCAGCACGGTGGGCTCCATCAGGAAGTTCAGCTCCGGCTTTTCTCCCCCGAAGAGTGCGGCCGAGGGAGCTAGCGCCAAGGCGGTAAGTCCGGCCGCTCGCTCAAAAAATCCTCCTCCGCTCGAATTGCCATCGACCAGCAAGATGGGCAGCCGTTTCTTCACTGCAACCACCAATTCCTGCTTGTCGTCACTTCGCAAATCGTCCCCGCAGTCCAGCCGGGCCTCCACCACCACCGGACCGGCCTCCTTGAAAAGATGCCGGATTTCTAAGGTCTCTTCCTGACCCTGAGCAAGCTGCCCGATTTTCAGTTCCGGCAACGTTTCGTCCCCCACGGTGACTTGCACGGTCTCAGGGGTGATCGCCTCCGTCCCCGTGTTCTCCACCGTGATGCGAATCGTAGCCTCCCGGTCGGTGCCCACCACCTCACGGGAAAGCTCCACTTTGCTGATTGCCACATTGCGAATGGCCTCCGGCGGAGGAAAGGTCCGCACAACCAATTTCGGTTCATACGGCAATCCGTCAACGGCCTCAGCAAGTGATTTCCAGGCCGCCGGACTGTCCAGGCGCCAGCCCAACCGCTGCCCGTCCGTGAAAACGATGATCTCCTTCGCGCCATGATAGCCCCGCGCCAGATTGAGCAAGGCCACTCCCAACGCGTCGTGCGCGCGAAAGGGCCCGCCCACCGGACGGAGCTCCTGAAGCACTTCGATCACATCCGCGCGATGGGTCAGGGGCGCGCCGGTCACTTGCTCCGGCGAGGGCCCGCCCAGGATCACCGAAAACGCTGTCCCTCGAGGGGCTCCTTTCACGAGCGCAATCGCTTCCTCGATGGCCAGCTCGAACGGAGTCCGTCCATCGGCTCGTGGCATCTCCATCGAAGTGGAGGCGTCGATCACAAGCGCGAGGTCCCGGCTCCCGGTATTTTGAAAACGCTCCAGGTTCAGCCGGTGCTCAAATAAAATCAGCCCAACAGCAGAGAGGAGAAGCAAGATGGCCGTCCCCCTGGTCAACCAGCGAGCCCACCTTCCGCTCAGCACAAACGAAGCCCCCAGGGCTGCTACCCCCAAGAGAACCAACGGAAGCAAAAGAACCCAGGGGACTTCCGAATCGGGCGGCACGAAGGGCCGGGCAAGGGCGAGAGCCAGCAGGGCGATGAGCAGGCACCGGGCGGCCATCAACAACATGTCTTCCCACTCAATCCGCCGCCGGCGCATCGCCACCGTGTCGAAAAGGAAGCGCATCGCTCCCCAGTCCAGCGGTTGCGCAGCCTGCCTCCGCATCATGTGCAGAATGATCGGCACCAGCACGCCAGCCAGTCCGATCAAGAGCCATGGATTAAGAAAGAGCATCTCCGTGAGCCGTCCTCAGTTGTCGTGAATCAGAAACTGACCTCATCATCTCTTGGAATGGATCCTCCGTCCCAGATAGCGCAAGAGGGTTTCCCGCAAGGGCGTCTTGGTATTAACCGGCACATAGTCAGCCCGCAGGTTTCCGCTGGCGACTTCCATCGTCTTCACAAATTCGCGGACACGTTCCAAGTAGGCTGCCCGCACCGCCTGGGGATCGATCCGCAACATGGGCTCCACGCCCTCGAGATCACGAAATCGCTGAAAATTCTTGAACGGAAAGGTCAGTTCCTCATCCGCCAGGATGTGGAAGATGACCAGCTCATGTTGGCGATAGTCAAAATGATGTAACGCCTCAACAATGTCCTTCGGGTCGTCGAAAAGATCACTGATGAGAATGACCAGTCCGCGCTTGTGAACCCGTTCCGCCACCTCATGCAACACGGAGGCAACCTTGGTCTCCGCCCCGGGCTCCGCTTGATGCAGGGTATCGACGATTCTACGCACTTGGCTGGGTCGACTGCCGGTCCGAAGATAGGATTTCACTTCGTTGTCGAAGGTGACCAGACCCGCGGCGTCCCCCTGCTTGATGAAGAGGTAACTCAGTGCCGCCGCCAGATAACGCGCATAGGAAAACTTCGACAATACTTCGCCCTCCACCGAGGCCGCCTCTTCCCCGCGAAATGCCATGGAACCGGAAATGTCGACCGCCAGGGTGGCGCGCAGATTGGTTTCCTCAATAAACTGCTTGATGACGTTGCGGTCACTCTTCGCCATCACGCGCCAGTCCAAATTGCGGGGATCATCGCCGGGGGTGTACTCGCGATGCTCCGCAAATTCGACCGAGAAACCCTTGTCCGGGCTGGTGTGCTTTCCGGTCAGGGTTCCTTGCATCCGTTTGCGTGCCAGCCACTCGAGCCGGCGCATCACGCTCATGGTTTCCTCCGGAAGGAGACGCATGGATTCAGGAACTTTGAGTGAGGACATGGAGGTCTAGTCTGCTGCCACGCGTTCCCTTCCCAATAACCAGTAAATAGCCACCAAGAATCGATTGCTAGATCTTGATTTGCTCGGCGGGCTCCAGATGCTCCAAAAGCATGCGTACGATATCGTCGCTTTTCACCCCGGATGCCTCCGCGTTGAAGGTGGTGAGCACGCGGTGCCTGAGGACCGGATAGGCCACCGCGGAAACGTCCCCGGTGGTCGCATGGAAGCGGCCACGCAGAACAGCGTGTGCCTTTGCCGCCGAAATCAGCGCGATGCCCGCCCGCGGTCCGGCACCCCAGGCCACCATGTCCTTCACGAACTCGGGAGCTTCTCCGGAATTCGGACGGGTGGCGCGCGCGATGTCCGCCGCAAAGTCAATCACGTGATCTCCCACCGGCACCCGCTTGACGATCTCCTGCAATTGCAGAATCTCATCCCCACTCATGAGGGGGTTGACCTCTCCTTCACCAGGGCTCGTCACGCGACGGATGATTTCGCGCTCCTCATCCTTATCGGGATAGTCCACCACGATGTTGAAGAGAAAGCGGTCCAACTGGGCCTCCGGCAGCGGATAGGTGCCCTCCTGCTCGATCGGGTTCTGGGTCGCGAGCACAAAGAAGGGCGCGGGAAGATTGAAGGTCCGATCGCCCACCGTGACATGATGCTCCTGCATCGCTTCGAGAAGGGAGGCCTGGGTCTTGGGGGGGGTCCGGTTGATCTCATCTGCCAGGATCATGTTGGCAAAGACCGGGCCCTCCACAAAACGAAAGCTGCGGCGTCCTGTTTCCTGATCCATCTCAAGGACGTCCGTCCCTGTGATATCGGCCGGCATCAAGTCGGGGGTGAACTGAATCCGCTTGAAACTCAAATCGAGCGCACGGGCCACCGTGGAAATCAGAAGGGTCTTCGCCAAGCCCGGCACCCCGACCAGCAATGCGTGCCCACGGCAAAAAATCGCCATGAGTACCTGCTCAACCACATTTTCCTGCCCAACGATGACCTGGGAGAGCTCCTCCTTCATCTGGCTATAGACCTTGTGGAGCTTATCTACGGCCGCTTTATCATCCATGCTCATAGGCGTAGCACTACGCTCCGGTTACTCATGATTTCTCAAGGTGATTTTTCAGAGAGCGTGCTCTCCTCAACAACCGAGGCCAAGATTCAGGAGAAACCCGTCAGAAACGGTAAAATAATTTTCTCCCCCGCACCGTCCTCCCCTTGACCTGGCCTCCGACTCGGCTCCATCGCACCCTCCGGCCGCTAAGACCAAGTGCCCTGATCGCTATACCCCAACAGGGTGCCAAGTGGTCTTGATTTCCTGAAAGTCGAGGATGTGGTAGGGGCTCTCGTCGAGGGGCGCATCGGGGTGCAACCTGACTCGCTTCACATTCTCGACGGCCTCTCCTTGCACCAGCTTTTGCTCCGCCGGATCGTCCGAGCAGAGAAGGAGGGCGTTGACATCCATGTGACTGCTCAGATGAGGGAGTAATTCGTCGCGCATCCCGGTGAGAATATTGACCACCCCGCCGGGGAGATCTGAACTGTTGATTACCTCGGCGAGGGTGACGGAACAAAGCGGCCTGCTCTGCGAGGCGAGCACGACCCCGCTGTTGCCCCCCACAATGATCGGTGCGATCACTGAGGAGAGACCAAGCAGTCCACTGCGCTCCGGCGCGACCGCCGCAACAACACCCGTCGGTTCGGGTACCGAGAAATTGAAATGAGGACTCGCGACCGGATTAACAGAGGAAAAGAGGGCCTGGAATTTGTCGCTCCAGCCCGCGTAGTGAACAAAGAGGTCAATGGCCTTGAGGACCTCCTTCCGGGCCGCCGCCGGAGTGCTCCCCTGGGCCCGAAGCTCATCTTCAAACTGCTCGGCGCGCCCTTCCAGAATCTCGGCAATCCGATAGAGAATCTGGCCCCGCAGATACGCATTCGCCTCCCACCATCCCCGGAAGGCCTTGCGGGCCGCCACCACCGCATTTCTGAAGTCCTTGCGGCTTCCGTGGGAAACATTGGCGAGCAGGTTGCCCTTCTTCCCCTTCAGCTCATAGTAACGGCCCGACTCCGTGCGCGGAAACTTGCCTCCAATGTAGAGCTTGTAGGTTTTGTTAACGGTCAGACGGCTCATGATTCGATGTTCTATCCTGGATCTTCAGCTCTTCTTCTTGCTCCTTGCTTCACCCTACCTGCCACTCAATTGCACATAGGCACCCAGGCCATGCAGTCCTCCTTCGCGACCCATCCCACTCTCCTTGTATCCGCCGAACGGTGAGCTCGGATCAAACTTGTTGAAGGTATTGGCCCAAAGAACACCGGCGCGCAGCTGACTGGTGATCTTGAATATCTTTGAGCCCTTGTCCGTCCACACCCCTCCACTCAATCCGTAGGGCGTGTTGTTGGCCTTCTCCAACGCCTCTTCCGGCGTGCGGAAGCTCTGAACCGCAAGCACCGGGCCGAACACCTCTTCCTGCACGATACGATGACTCTGGGCACAATCCGTAAAGATGGTGGGCTTGAACCAGTTTCCCTTGCCGGGAATCTTCTGGCTGCTTTGCCAACACTTCGCGCCCTGCTCCCTGCCGCTGTCAACCAGCCCCTGAATCCGTGTCAGCTGCTCCGGGGAGTTGATCGCTCCGATGTCGGTGTTCTTGTCGAGCGGATCCCCCAGCACCAAGCTCTCCATCCGACGCTTCAACTTCCGTAGCACGGTGTCGACGAGACCTTCCTGAACGAAGAGTCGCGACCCCGCGCAACACACATGTCCCTGGTTGAAGAAGATCCCATTGACGATTCCCTCCACCGCCTGGTTGATCGGCGCGTCGTCAAAGATGATGTTGGCGGCCTTGCCTCCAAGCTCAAGGGTGAATCGTTTGCCCGTCCCCGCGAGGGTCTTCTGAATGAGCTTCCCCACCGCCGTGGATCCTGTGAAGGCCACCTTGTCGATGCCCTCGTGCTGCACCAGGTTTTGCCCGGTCCTGCCTGCCCCCGTGATCACGTTCACCACGCCGGGGGGGAAATCCGCTTCTTCGATCAGTTCGGCGAGCAACAAGGCCGTGAGGGGAGTGGTCTCCGCGGGCTTGAGCACCACCGTGTTTCCGGCGGCCAATGCCGGAGCCAGTTTCCAAGCCGCCATCAGGAGCGGAAAATTCCAGGGAATGATCTGCCCGGCAACTCCAAGGGGACGGGCTTTGCGACCGGGAAAGGCATACTCCAGCTTGTCGGCCCACCCGGCGTAGTAGAAAAAATGGGCGGCCACCAACGGCAAATCGATATCGCGACTCTCCCGGATGGGTTTCCCGCCATCCATCGTTTCCACCACCGCAAACTCCCGGGAGCGCTCCTGGATCAAGCGCGCCAGCCGATAGAGATACTTCCCGCGTTCCCGTCCGGGCATCTTAGACCAAGTCTTCTCATAAGCATCCCGCGCCGCTCCCACCGCCCGATTGACCATCTTGGGCCCCGCCTCGCCAACCTCTGCAATGACCTCCTCGGTCGCGGGGTTGATGGTCTCGAACTTCTTCGGGGCTCGCACCCATTTCCCGCCAATGAACAGATCGTAGCTCCTCTTCAGGGAAACATGATCGGTGTTCTCGGGCGCCGGTGCGTAGCAGTCCCCTTCCACAAAGTCGTGCGAATTCGCCTTCTTCGTGGTGCGCTTGGCGGAACTTCCCGCGGTTCCTTCTCCCGGTCCTTCTGGCATCAATCTTTGCTAAAGTAGTCGGCCGACTGATAACGACCGGTTTGCTGTTTACGAATCTGCATGAGCAAATCATTCGTCAAGGAACTCGCTCCAAAACGAAACTTCTCCTTGGTCAACCACGCCTTGCCAAGGGTCTCCTTCACCATCACAAGATACTGAAGCGCCAACTTGGCATTGCCGATTCCGCCCGCCGGCTTCATTCCCACCATCCGGCCGGTGCGGTCGTGAAAATCCTGAATCGCCTCCAGCATCACGAGCGTCACGGGCAAGGTCGCAGCGGGCTGCACTTTGCCGGTGGAGGTTTTGATAAAGTCTGCCCCTGCCGCCATCGCGATCTCGCTCGCCACCCGCACGGTGTCATAGGTCTGCAACTCACCTGTTTCGAGGATCACCTTCAGGTGGGCCTCCCCGCAGGCCTCCTTGCAGCGAACCACTTCGTCGAAGATGCCGCGAAACTCACCGTGCAACAGCTTTCCACGCGAGATCACCATGTCGATCTCATCCGCGCCCGCCCCCACGGCATAACGAATCTCCGAGAGGCGTTCCTTCATCCGGCTTTGCCCGCTGGGAAAGGCCGTGGCAACACTGGCCACCTTCACTCCACTCTCTCCCACCGCTTCCTTGGCCACCCGCACCAACCGTGGATACACACACACTGCGGACGCGGGACCAATGGAAGGATCCTCCGGCAAGGGCCGCATCGCCTTGGCACACATCTGTCGCACTTTCCCCGGGCTGTCTTTTCCTTCCAGCGTGGTCACGTCCAACATCGTGATCGCCAACTTCAAGGCCGAGAGCTTGCTCTCCTTCTTGATGCTGCGTGCCTGAAAACGTTGTGCACGCTCCTCCACCCCAACCTGATCAATGGTCGAGAGGATACGGAGATCCGGGAATATGGGAGGGGTGGACATGAACCGGTTGGGAATCTAGAGCCGAGCTCCTGCAAGGACAAGGCGTTAGGAAGGACCGACCGATCGTGAGTTCCGAACCCCCCAATCTGCTCCATTCCTCTCGCCAAGCTCCCGCCACTGACCACGAAAAAGAGGGTGGTCCGAAAACCACCCTCTTTTTATCGCACAACGCACTCGCCTCAGAAATTTGTTCCTTGGCCCGACCTGGTCCCAGCAGTGCTGCTGGGGGGTGCCCCATCAACCAAGAGGGGTGCAGAAAAATCTGACCGGATCATCATCCGCACGTCCCTCCCCTCGGAGTCGGAAAATCGGGCAGGCCAAGTAGATTGATATTTCACCTTTGTTAGACAATGTCACCGCTTTCCCCTTCCCGCAATAAAAAATGCAGGTAATTTTTTCAGTGTTTGTGCCTGCCATGTGCAACCTCTCAAATTGGACGGATCCCATTCACTCCCCCGTCCAGCCGTCAGGCTGAAACGCAACTCCGCCAAAAAGCACTCTTGAGCGAGATGCAGCCGGGCACTCGAGCCATGAGTGCTCGCCCACGGCCGCCCTCCACAAAAAAAGCGCCGCATCCCTGCGGCGCCTTTGAAAATCTGTTTCGCGAAGCGCGACCTAGATGAAGATATCCTCAATGGGGTTTCCGAGTTCCTTCTCGGCACCCGCCATCCGGAACGGACGGCCACTCGGCGAATGGAGAATCTTCTGGGAGTCGATTCCCAACGCATAACCGATGGTGGCGTTGATGTCCTGCACACTGACCGGCTTGTCGGCGGGCTTGCGCCCCTCCTTGTCGGACGTGCCGTAGGTCGTGCCACCTCTGATTCCCGCTCCGGCCATGACCGTCGAGAAGCAGGACGGATGGTGATCGCGACCATTGCTGTGCTCGGTCACGATGTGTGGCGTGCGCCCAAACTCGGATCCGATCACCACGAGCGTCGACTCCAGGAGACCCTTGTCTTCAAGGTCCTTGAGGAGAGCAGCGAAGCCCTTGTCGAGGATCGCGGCGCGAGACTCCACCTTGGTGAAGTTGTCGTAGTGGGTGTCCCATCCACCGAGGGCGACTTCGACGAAGCGCACCCCAACTTCAACGAGACGCCGAGCAAGCAGGCAACCTTGACCAAAACGATCGTTGCCGTAGAGAGCGCGAGTCTTGCTGGGCTCACGACTAATTTCGAACGCTTTGAGGTCCTCGCTCTTCATGAGCTTGGTCGCTTCATCATAGAGAGTGTCGTAGGACTTCACGTCCGGCGACTTGAACTTCTCTTGAAAGTCCTTGTTGAGGGCATCCGCAATGGCAAGTCGACGGTTGAAGTCCTCTTCACTCACCGTGTTCGGGCGCTTGGAGTCCTTGAGACCATCTCCCGGGCTGCCCAAGGGCACGCCTTGAAACTGGGCGCCGAAAAATCCCGCGGAGGCATTCTTCGGGTTGGAACCAACGGTCACAAATCCCGGAAGGGTGGTGTTCTTGCGGCCCTTGTGACGCACAATCCAAGACCCGATCGCGGGATGGACGATGGTGCCTCGGGGCGAGTAGCTGCGATGCAGCAGATACTGACCTTGGTCGTGTGCACCCTGCTTGGACGAGGTGGACCGAATGACGCACATCCGATCGGCGACCTCTGCACACATGGGCAGGTACTGCGACAACTCAAAATCGCCATTGGTGCCAATCGCCTCCACTGGTCCGGCCACTTCCTTGTTCTTGGGCTTGGGATCGAAGGTGTCGATGTGACTCATCCCTCCGGCCATGTTCAGGAAGATGACGTGTTCAGCAAGTTTGCCGGGTCCGCTGGCCTTTTTGGTAGCACCAATCGCCCCGGTAGCGAGCGAACCGCCGAGCAAAGGAGCCACCGACACTCCAAGATAAGCTCGTGCGGAGTTGATCATGATCTGACGCCGGGTCAGCTCATCTTGTTTGTTAAACTCGTGGTTGTTCATTTTGTGATTGCGGGGGGGTGTGGCGTTACTGGACGAAGATGAATTCGTGGGTGGCGATCAATGCTGAGGTCAGATTCTGATAGCTTTCCTGCGAGCCATCGATGACGTCGCGCATGAGAATGGTCATTTCATCGTCAGTTGGAGAGCGACTCAGGATGGAATAATAGAGGAACCGGACCTTGTCCCGATCGGTGGTGCCGGCCTCGAGAGCCTTGTAGGCTGCCGAACTCTTGTTGCTGACCACCATCTTCTCGACGTGGCCATTCATAATGGAAAGCACCTGAGACATGTTGGGCTCGCGAGTGGAGGAATCGATCAGGTCGCGATCGGAGGATCCGAACATGCGAAGGAGGTGACCGTTCGGAGCGGGAGCACTCAGCTCCGAAGCTCGTGCCATGCCGGAGGCCGGTCCGGGACGACCAAGAGACCTCATCGCCATCATGTCTTTCTTGCTCGCACTGCCGTTTCCGCTCTTGATGTCGGAAAGAAGCTGGTTGACGTAGGATTTGTACTCCCCGGGCTTCTCGATGGCGAGAACCTCCCGACTGAGCTGCGACATGGTCTTCTGACCGACCAGGACAGCCTTGCCCCCGTAATACACGGTGTTGCTGAACTTGCGCTTGGGCAGTTGGTCTGGATTGCCCGCCGTGAGCGTGATGAGGGAATCCCAGACCTGCTCGGCACTCATGCGCTCGATTTGTCGGCCGTTGAAGGCCTGCGGCATCCCTGCCTCAAAGGCCTCGGGATTGGCCTCAAACTGGAAGTTCCTCGTGAGAAGCAGGACGTGCTGGAAGGCCCGAAGGTCATACTGCAAATCATCGCGCATGAGTCGGATCAAGTAGTCCATGAGATCCGGAGTGATCGTCTTGTCAGCCGCTTTGTAGTCGTCAACCGGCTCGTAGATCCCTTTGCCCATGATCCGTTTCCACATCCGGTTCACGATCACGGAAGTGAAGTTCACATTATTCTCCCCCACCATCCACTTGGCAAAGTCGTCGCGGGCGGTTTCGTCGTCACGACGATCTGAAGAACGAATGCGCTTACCGAAATGAGTCTTCCCGCCAATCATCTCGCCCGGGTCCCCATCCTTGTACTGATAATCGCTCGGAAGCTTGATGCGTCCCTTTCCTCCCCCGGCGAGGGTAAAGTAGTGTACATTGTCGCCGAGCCAGTCGACCAGACGGCCAAACTCCGTGCGCTCTTCTTTCGCGTCGCGCACTTCACGCCAAACAGAGTTCCACGGCCCACGGTTTATTTCCCCCTGTCCGTTCGTGAAGGCTGCAAGCTCGTAGAAGTCCATGCGCTCCCACTTGTTGAACGGGCTGTCATGACACTGCGCACACTCCATGCGCTCACCCGTGAAAATGCGCATTGTGTTGGAGAGATTATCGAGGGGCATCCCCTTGTCGCGGATGAAGTAACCAACCGCACCGTTGTTGTCATCCCAACCGCTCCCTTTCGACCCGATAAGGCGCTTCGCGAACTGGTCCCATGACATGTTGTCCTTCATCGCATTATGGACGAACTCAACATAGGGCGCAGCTTGACCGTTGTCGAAGTTGTCGGTGAGCCGGAGCAAATCGCTCACCCAGTTCACCATCGTGCTGCGATAACCGTCGTTCTTCTTGCTCATCAAATAACCCGCAAGCATCTCCCGCTTGTTGGTGTCCTCGATCTCGAGGAACATGCGCGCTTCTTCCAAGGTCGGGATCCGACCAGCGGCGAGGAGGAAACTGCGACGGAGGAATGTCGCATCGTCGACCACCTTGGGAACCTTTAGCTTCTTGCGCTTGTAGAGCGTCGCAACGTGCTTATCGATCGTGTAAGCCGCTTTCTTGAATTGCACCAGATCGCGACCCTTCTCCTGCTGCGAATAGGCAGGCCCTGCCAGGTACAGAGCCCCCAACCCTGCCGCCATAAAACGGTTAGTGAATGTCATAACGAGTTTCATACGTGAGGATCGTCGAATTTCTTAGGCCGCGATTTGTCGGATAGTAAAGAGTTCACAGCACAAAATGTCAATCTGCGAGAAATTAGCGGGTTTCAGAGTGGACCCTTTATTCCTGCTGACTCGTCAAGCTAACCAAAATGGTCGAGGGCTGGGGGTTATTTGACCCTTCCCTCCCCTAACGCCGTCGAATGACCCTAATCCGTTCCCGAAGAACAACCAGTCCCAGGGATCCCCTGAGTTGGACGCCCTCCGGAGCGAGTTTGACCGCCCGGCGAGCGAGGAGGAGTGCTTCGCGCAAGCTTGCGGCCGCGCCCTCCTTCATCAGGCCTCTGACATAGGCATCGATGCTGACCTCGCAATGGAGTGGGCATTTCCCCGCTCTCCAGATCCCAAACCCGGGCTCATCTCCATAGAGGAGAGCGTCCCCTCCTACAACACGGACCACGATCCCATCTCATCGCGCTATCTCGACAACACCGTGGCAAACATCCGCGCTGTGCACAGCAGCATCAAGCTCTACCTTTCCGTTTCCGATCTGCCCCTGGGAGGGCTTCGCCAGCGAACGCGTGATGGTGGGAATCGATCGGAACAACAATGGCACCAGCTCGACCGAGACGGCGACAACCTCGCTGGCTGGCTGGAACTCGTGCACTTCGGAACCCTGACCATCGATGGCACCGAGGACAGCGATGGCGATGGCCAGTCCGACCTCGACGAATTCATCACCGGTCACGTTCCCCATGCCTACGATTCCCACGTGGCTCCCCTACCTCTCCGTCCCCTGGTGGTCCCTCTCTGGATCGAGCGCACTGAATTCCAACCCACCACGCTTCCGGCCTTGCGAGGAGCTCCATCTCGGCACCTGCGGAATCCGAAACATCTTCAACCCGGGGAGATCCCATGCGAAATTCGCTCCCGTCCAACTTCCCATCATCGCGAAATTCCTCGCGAGGCTTCCGCACGATCCTGAGGCTGTTCCTGAGATCGGTCCCCATCACTGCGCGCAGGGGCCAGATTGAGAAATCTCATGCGCTCCCCGGCCACCTTGAGCTTCCGGCGGAGCTTGCCGGTTTCGCGATCTTCCCAGCAGTCCATGCGCAAGCGACCTTCAATGAGAATCGCCGAGCCTTTCTTCAGGTACTCCCTCGCCGTCTCGGCGGTCTGCTCCCAGACCACCACATCGACAAAAATCGAATCGTCCTTCGAACTCTGTTCACGATCGGCTCTGCTTTTTCCCCCGCCGGGAGGATCCATGGCGAGACTGAGCTCCGCCACCGACTTCCCACTCGCTGTTTCCCGCACTTCCGGATCTCTCGTCAGGCGACCGGCTATCATCACTCTATTTAATAAGTCCATGGAGACCAATCTAGCTGGAGATGTTCTTTTGAACAGTGTTTTCTTTGAGTGATTTGGGGTGCCAATTTCCCCTGAGGTTCGCGGCCCGGACCACCTTTCCAAATTCTGCATTGCCAAGTCCCCTCTCCGCCCTTCACCAAAGATCCGCTCCGCGCAATGAATCTTCCTCTCCCCCTCAAGATCCTGAACTGTCTTTGCGTCGTTCTCTTCGCACTC
>Ga0302120_10000840_pt1 | contig 14235 bp, 21 predicted proteins | sample AG5_Bottom_MG_FD_203118 | JGI IMG/M metagenome (GOLD analysis project Ga0302120, IMG submission 203118) | Marine microbial communities from Western Arctic Ocean, Canada - AG5_Bottom | ecosystem: Environmental > Aquatic > Marine > Oceanic | place: Canada: Western Arctic Ocean | collected 2017-10-01 | reverse complement strand
GGGCGACCTGTCTTCAATGGTTCAAAGTTGTCGTCCCATTCGGTGATCTCACTCAAAGAGTACCGTATACCGGAGACAGCCCCTGTGGGACCCACATTTCCTGATCCCGGGATGGGCTTTGGGAAGAAATCATCATCTCTCTTCGACCAGTTCTGCAAGTTAGCGTATGTGTGTCCAGTCAACTCAGCAATATCGTGCAGAGTAGCAGTGTCACCAAGAGCGCGAGACAACTCGCTTACGGACCGTTCCTTAAGTTCAGGGGCATCCTTTGACCAGTCGAAGGGGCGTCGTTCTGAGCGGACCTGCCCGGTCCTAGTTACGTCGTGTCCCTCCGGCATTACATATCCACGATCTGCTCGTCGGGTGGGTTATCTTGATCCCACGTCAGTACGGGCTCGTCAGGGTCCACCTCGGGCTCAAGGTCGTCCTCGTAAGGCTGGGCTGGTGCTGTGGGTCGCCCCTCTAGGTCCACGATCTGCTCATTGGGGGGCCTGTTACGGTCCCAGTTCAGACGAGGTATTCCGCCCCTATAAGTATCTTTACCTTCGGGCATTACGTTCCCATCACTTTCAGGCCCGTGCCACCGAAGTCTGGGCTGGTTGGAGGACTACTAGCGTTACCGGCGGCGGTGATCGGTCGGGGGTTCTTGAACCTCGCAGCGTGCTTCTTGATCTTCCCGGTACGGGATATTTCGGACGGCCACACCTGATTCCCACCACGGTACTCACCGACGGGGCGCAGATTCTCCAATTCCGCTAGGGCCTGCTGCTGATTGGGTATAACCATCGTCATCGGATCACCGGCCTAAAGAACATAGCGGATATAGTAACACCGTCATCACCAATAATATCATCAAATCCAATGATATACACGACATCCATCCCTCTCGGGGCCACAAATCCTCGGGCGATGGCGCACGCCTTTACCGACTGGTTGACGGCACTTGCGCCGATGGCCCGCATCTTGGGGGTGTACCCGGCGGTAATGGCCCTAGCAAGAATAGAACCAACGCTCTGTGGGTTGCTGGAACCAGAAACCTTGATGACCGACTCAGTGTCCACATTGAGGGACTTGTCCTCTGACATATGACTACTCCTTTAGACGACGATTGTTATGTCGTCTACCAGTTTAGGTGTAGCCAGCCTCCTTCAGTAGTTCTACCGCATCACACAACCGCATCACGACGTAGGTGTCATCAAGGGACTTCTCGCCCTTGCCGGGACGCTTCACGGTCAGCAGGGGCACGGCATTATCTAGTTTACGTGCTTGTTCAACAGTGTCGTTCAACCATTCGCTGAGTTTGAACGTTCTCTGGTTCTTGCACTGGACGGCCACTTCCCGTCCTGTGGACGGATGGAAGATACCATTGATGTCCCCCGTGTCCTGACTACCAGATAGGGCTACTCGGTGAGCGGCCCTGAACCCCACCATACGCAAATAGTCCCGTATCAGCGTCTCAAACGATGTGCCCTTCTGCTTGGACGGGTTGCTCACGCTAGGTACCCGTGGGTTAGGCTGAAACCGGGACAGAGCGTTATATCAATCGGTTTAATCTCCCTGATGACGGTTAGGAAGCGCTTGCTGTCCTCAATAAGGGCCCGCAAGTCAGACCCTGCATCCAGTTGAGACATCTTGATCTTCGCACCATCTGCGGGTAGGGCTGATGCGATGTTCTCCATAGCGTCCTGCGTGGCCTTCTCCTTCTTAGGAGTGGGACGAAGATCAAGCGTCAGGACTAGTACCCCATCCTTGAGTAATATCTCGCAGTCAGCGATCATGGCGAAGTCTTGGTAGTCGGCGTTGGCCTGAGCAATGAAGGCGAGGCGCTCGGCTCCGGCAATCGGGGGCATGGTGCGGTCCTTAACCGCAGCGGTCCTGTCACGGAACCGTTGACTCATTGCCGCAACGTCTAGTATATCCATGGTAGTTAAGCCCCTGTCCACTGGAGACGCCGCTCTGTAGGAGCGACACTAATACGACGACTGAGTTCCCGGGAGAGGACGTTGGCGTTACGCTCACCCCGGTCGAACACCGTGTCCACCATCTTCCGGTAGGCCCTTGCCTGCAAGTGCCTCTGGTGGTGTTCTACTACTCGCGGGTCTATGTCACGGCGTGCCTTCGCCATCGTCACCCGATCACCCTTGTTCACGGAGTCCCACTGGTCGAGCAGGGCCTCGGCCTCGGTCTGCCTTAAAGCGCTCAATGCTCCTTCTTCCAGTATCTCGGCCTTGGCGAGTTCAGCCTTGGCGTAGTTGACCCATGCCACAATCTCACTGTACATGGACATAAGGTTAGCATCAGTCAGGTCATCAAGTTCCAGAGGAAGGGTGGGCATGTCCCGGCCGGGTCGCTCGGGGAGCGTGAACTTGAGGTCGAATCGTGCATGGATTTCAGGAAGAGACATTATCTGGGTCCTCCCAACAGGTGGTCCGATAGGAACAGTACTTACAGGGTGCCTTGTCCTGCGATACCCACACCGGGCGGGGTGGTAGGGCTGCACGGCTAAGGTGCGACAAGCCCACCCTACAGGCAGCGAGGATGTCCGCAATGACCTCGGGTTGGTACTTGACCGTGAACTCCCTGACCTCCTGACCAGCCTTCCACTCATAGACGAAGATCATGCGGTGGATGCCCGTGCAGTGCATGTACAGGGTGCCCTGCCGCAGGTGGGACAGGAAGGGCTTGGTGAGGGACCTCCACATCTCTTCGGCTGTGATCTCCTTGGAGGAGTACTTCTTGAACAAGGGCATGTCCTCGTACCGGAAGGTACCGATGCCCATGCTCTTGACCTCCAGCAGGGCATCCCCATCCGGCAGCACTAAGTGTCCGTCGGCGTGACCAAGGATGTGGTGCTCCTCGTCGTAGACCGGCACCTCCTTATACTCCACGTCCTTGGATTGGCAGTACTCACAAACCGGCTCCCCGTACCATTCGTGGTAGCAGAGGTTGCAGAACCATTGTCCCCTAAGCACACCAGCGTCCTTGAGCCAGCCCTGCCACTTGCGGTGGATGCGGTGACCCTCCTCGAAGATGTTGAGGGTCTGGAAGGGCTTGGCCCGCTCCGTGTTGCTCTCCGGGTACTGAAGCATCCGGTACCCGCTCTGCCGCACACACCAGTCCCTCTTGCACATATCGCTGGGGTGGTAGTGGTCAGTGTCTCGTAACGAGGAGTTCTCCTTGTAGTTGGCGAGAAGTTTAGGGTGTATCAAAGAGATCAGTGTAGAACGGTTCTTCATCGTGGCCTTCATGGCCTCAATCTTCCAAGCATCGTCTGTCATATCTCGCCTCCGACATAGGGTATGTGCTTGTATGCAGGGTTCTCGTCTTGCACCATCGTCAGGAAGTCGTCTTCCAGTAATACTACGTACGACCGACCTCCCAAATCTATCTGCAATACGGGAACTCGATCCTCCAGTATGGCCGTGCGTGCCAGTTTCACCATCTCATCGGACTTGATGGAGAACGACTTCTTGTCAGTAAACTTGTTCTCTATCAGCAGGTCGAATGTGCGTACATCGTTCTTGCGGACCCACCCGGCCCCGGACATGACGTTACGGCTGCCCCTATACTTCTCGGCCGTGCGCTCCTCCTGCTTCTTGGAACGCTTATGGATGTCACTCATGCTTCGCCTTCCTCACCTTGTCCAGCCTGACGAGCACCCAGAAGACCACAGCCGCCAACACCATAGTCAGGAGGAAGTACCTCACGGCCATTCTCCCCTGATGTACTTGGCCCGCAGGATACGGCGCTGACGGGAGGTCAGGCCCCCCCACACGCCGATCTCCTCGATATTCTTCACGGCGTACTCCAAGCACGGCTGCCGAACGGAGCACTGCTCGCAGATAGCAATAGCCTGCTGCTGGGTCTCCTTCATATCCCTTCCCTTCACAGGGTGGAACAGATTAACGTCTTCTCCCCGGCACTTGGCGTCCTCCACCCAGTCCCGGTCCAGTACCTCCATCACTTGCCCAAGGTGTCCATCAGCACCCTCCTCAATGAGTCTTGTAGGTCCGGGCTCTCCCGTACCCCTGCCAGCATCTTATCCTTGCCCTGCCACTTCTCCCCCTCGTAGGAGTAGAACGCTCCAGCGCGGGTGATCACCTCGAAGGCGGTGGCGATGTTGACCATGTCCTTGACGGTATCAAAGTCCCCGAAGTGAAACCCGTTGAAGTCGGCAAAGTAGAAGTCCACCACGGCCTGCTGCTGGGGACGGTATGTCTTGTTCTTAATAGTACGACCCTTTAGGGTCTGACCCACAGCGACCTTGCCGTCCTTGAGCCACTCATCGCGCTTCACCTCCATACGGATGAAGTAGTGGAAGTTCTTGGCCTTACCGCCCGGGGTGGTGCGTGGGTCACCCCACAGGACACCAATCTTCTCCCTCCACTGGTTGATGATCAGGCCCGTGCAGCCACGGTCCTCGTGCAACAGGGAGCGGCGCTGGGCCTTGGACGACTTGCGGAAGAACTTGCCCGTCAAACGGGCGCCCAGACCCACGCTGAACTCGTCCATGCGGCGGTCCCACTCATCGTTGGGAATGAGTGCTGGGAGGGAATCCAGAACCACACAGTCCACTGTTCGATTGTCGAGTGCCTTGATAACGAAATCATACGCCTCTTCCATTAGATTGGTCTCCACTACCCACATGCGGTCCAAGTCCACACCGATGGCCTCGGCGTACTCAGGGACGTACTCCTCGGCAGCCACCCAGAGAGCGGTCCACTTTGGGTCCAGCGCCTGATTGGCGGCAATGGTCTTGTAGGCGATGGCGGTCTTGCCAGAGGACTCGTCTCCAATGATCTCAGACCATTGGTTTACGGGCCATCCACCGCCCGTCATCAGGTCAAAGGCGAGTACCCCGGTGGTGATGCGCGGCAACTCCTCAGAGATGCGGCTTCCCCTCACGATGATGTCCTCGCCGTGCTTCTTGTTTACTGCGCTGGCGATCTCTTCCAGCGTTTCATACCTTGTTGTAGACACGTAGTTATCCTAATCGTATTGTTGTTATGAGAAAGACTGACCGCACCCACAAGTTCGTTGAGCGTTGGGGTTATCAATCGAGAACCCGGCCCCGTTGAGTCCGTCCTTGTACAGCAACGTAGCACCTTCCAGTAACAGAGCGCTGGATGCGTCTAGCAGCACCCGGACATCACCGAAGGAGCCCTCAATGTCGTCGTCGGCACGCTCGCCGTCGAAGAACATATCGTAACTGAATCCTGAGCAGCCGCCGGGACGGACCGCAACGCGCAGGGCGAGGCCGTCGTCGTCCTCACCAGCAAGCAGTTCACCTACCTTGGTGGTGGCCTCATCAGTGAGAGTTATCATAGTTCAACTAATCCAGTTGGCTTCGACGCCCTGATCATACATTCCGTTCCACCCACACTCAAAGCACCTCGGAGCAGGATGGTTACCATTGATCCCAGAGCCACCGCCCTTCGCCATGCGGGAGAATACATTAACACTACCGCACTCCGGGCATGTGTTGTTGCCCTCCTTTCGGTGGGCCTCGCCTCCCTTCCACATGCGTATGGCCTCGCCCATGCTTATCTGTGCGTTGGGGTCCACCGCTGTTTGGGTAGCCATGTACCTCTCCTGAGAGGTGGGTGGCGCTGGCATCGGGGTCGGCGGGGGGTTGGTCGGAGTGAATCGTAGAGGGGGGGTACTACCGACCCTGACGTGCGTCGTATCCTTTGGGGTGATCGACTTACCGGACATCCGGTCCGACCACCAGTCACTCATCGAGATCCCCAAACAACTGCTCAACCCCGATCAGCGTAATCAGTTCTTCGTCCAGCAACTTGGACACGGACGAGACCAAGCACCCCAGAATAGTGTTGTACGTTGATTCCTTTATCTGGTGGTGCATCTTTACCAACTCGGAGTAGGGCACGTTCTGTACTTGCATGAACTGGTCAGAGTCTTCATCATCGAAATCGAATGACAGATGCACCATAGGGTCATCCTCGATGTCCTCCTCAGTGGGAAGCATATTGTCGTTGACCATGATGTCGGCCATCCAATCTGCAGCATCAGACAAGGACTCCACCACGCCCGTGGCCGTCAAGATTGACCAACTCCTGAGAATGTCCTTCTGCTCCTCCTCGTACACGTCCTCGGACGAAGGATAGAAGCCACTCGACACCGGTATCTCCTGCCCGTCTGGGGGAGACAGCATCAAATAGAAGTTACGCTTGGATGTGGTGGTCATAGTGCTGTCCATTACTCCTTAGCCTCCGACCATGTTGCTCCGGTATGAGCGGATACTACCAGTGGAACGTCCTTTAAGATTCTACCATGTCCCATAGACATCCTCAGGGTGTCTACATAACAGTTTACTTCATCATCGTCGGGCACACTGACAACCAGTTCATCATGCACCTGCACCAGCAACCTGCCGTTGATGCCCTTGATCTCCGGGTACGCCTTGATCATGGCCTTCTTGCATATATCTGAGGCACTGCCCTGAACCACGGCGTTGATCGCCTGCCGTTCTGCCCGAGAACGGAGTTCCTCACTAGCAGACAGCATGTCGGGCAGCCTGCGGCGGCGACCAGAGATGGTCGTAACGAAACCATCCCTGCGGGCACGATCCACCACCCTGCGCTTCCATGTGGTCAGACCAGAGAACTGCTCATAGTAACGATTAATCACATACTTGGCGTGGGTCAGAGAGATACCAGCGGTAGCCGACAACTTCCCGGCCCCCCCTCCGTAGGCCGTGAGGAAGTTCGCTGCCTTGCCGATCTGCCTCTCGTCGGCGCTGACCTCCTCGACAGGCTTAGTGAAGATGAGGGCCGCTGCACCAGCATGGATGTCCGTGTCCGTCGTGAAGATGCCCATCATGTTCTCGTCACGGGAGTACATCGCCATGACACGCAACTCGATCTGGTCGTAGTCGGCCACTATCAGGATGCAACCATCGTCAGCACGAAAGAGGCCCCGGATACTTGAGTCCCGGGGGATGTTCTGGAGATTCGGGTCCGAAGACGACAACCTCCCGGTGGCCGTGCGGTGGAGGTGGAAGTTGGGGTGCAGTCGTCCCTTGTTCATCTTCTCCAACAGGCCGTCGATATAGGTTGACTTCATCTTCTTGCATTCGGCCCAGTCCAAGAACAGCGGGATGACCGGGTGCTTCTTAGAGAGGCTCTTCAGGGAATCATGGTCAACAGACGCCTGTCCCTTCTCTGTCTGCTTGGACGGCTCCAAGGCGAGGCCACCGTCCTCCTTGGTCCCGAACAGGAACAGGCGCTTGTCCTTGACAGAGTCGGGATTGAAGCCGGGGTACGTCAAGGCGGAAATCTCAGAACGGATGCTCACCAGACGCTCGTCCAGTTCTTCGCCCAGTGCCTCCATGCCCTTGTAGTCCACCTGCATACCGGTGTGCTCCATACCCATGAGTACCTCCAGCACCTCACTGTCCTGAATGAGCACGTTCATCAGGTCCTCTGAACGGGACAGGCCCCTCAGTAGGCGCTGGTAGAGCAACCATGTCCAGCGAGCATCTAAATGAACATACTGACACGCTGCGGAGAAGGGGGTCTGGGAAATAACCGCTCCCAACTTACCGTGGCGGTGGTAGGGGTCGTGGTCCTCGAAGTTGTGGGAAAGCAGGGAAGTCAGGCGGAACGACGAGATGTTCTCGTCCAGTACGTGCTGAAGAAGCATGGTGTCATGGAACGGTCCTACGGGTAGTTCCCCGTAGTACTTGGCGATGGTGCGAGCATCGAACTTGACGTTGTGGCCTACCTTGATGAGTTCCGTATCAAAGAACAAAGGCTTGAGTGCCCCAAACACCTCTGCCCGGGACAACTGGATGGGCGGGTCCGAGTAGACGGCGGGCTTGTAGTACCGCGCCTTAGCCATGGACTCTTGGCCGTTCTTGAGCAGTTTGCGGTACCCGGTCGGGGGGACCGTAGAGCCATCCCCGCGCTCTTCAGGGGTCAGCACTTCACCATTGGGGTGGCCTACCGGAATGGCCCACGAGTGACCCTGAGTGGCGATGCCCATCCAGATCACCTCGTTGCGGTGCGGATTGAGGGCGATGGTCTTGTGCATCGCCTGTACCCTAATCTCACGGGCACGGGCCGTGATCCCCTCAGAGGTGCTCTTCAGGGACGCCACGTGACCGTCCACCTGCCTGTCCACCAACTCCTCCATGTCGGGGTGGTGCTGAAGGACACCGATGGTCTCCACGTCAAAGGCAAAGGACCCTACGTCCTTCACGGTTGAGATAATACTCTCAATGTCCTCCATAGCAGAGACGTAGCGGGGCCCGGGAGGGACGGAAGGGGGAAACATCACAGCCCGGGCCCTGCTAGCCCAGTCAGCCAGCGCCAAGGTCCTCCGTGATGATGGCTGACAGTTCCTCGAAGGTGTTGACACGTATGATGTCGGAGTCGTACAACTTGGAAGAGAGTTCCTCAAGGGACTCGTCGGACAGCGGAGAAACGCTCCACTCCTCCTTGAGGTCCCGCTCCTTGATCAGCAGGTGGTTGTACTGTGTCTGGGGGCCCGTCCCACTACGACTGACCGCCCAGTAGTGCTTGGACAGGGGACCCTGACGCTCGTCATCATTGAAGTTGCGGAGAGTGGCGATGACCCGGGTACCGGCCTCGTAGGAGCGCATGGCGGGCTCCTCGCCGCGCTCCAACAGGATGACGTTGAAGGCGAACAGGGGGCGGGGGCGGTTGCCTGCATCACAGAGGGGACAGCCCTTGGGGTCCATGCCGTCCCGGCACACGAATGACTTCTGGCCGGGCCGGGTCACCCAGTGCTGCCTCCACGATGCGTATGGAGCGTCCTCAAGGAACTTGATGATGATCGGGTCTGGTCCGGTCTTGAGGCGGACAGCGTAGTTGGAGTCCTCCTGCTTGATACTATCCACAGCGCCCCAGCCGGAGCGAATGATCTTCCTCGCAGCGGGTGGTGCTTCTGTCATGGTCGCACCCTCGGGTGCTTCGTCGTAGTCGATGGGCATGATGTCTATTCTTCTTTCTTGTGTCGTCACACCGGCCAGTTAGCCGCTGTGTGTTGCTTAAAGCCGACCCAGTCGGCGTGCCCCTGATCGTCAAGGCGGAACGCCTCGACGGCCTGAAACAGGAACTTCACCTGATCGGGACTGTACAGGCGGCGACCCTTCGGGACAACGCCCGGGATCTGCTCGCCCTTGGGCGGAGGGGTGCGGTAGTTGGCGTGGGGAATCCATCCGTTACGCTCCCACATCCTGATCGTGACCGCCTTACGGTTCAGCAAACGGGCCAACTCACCGATGGAGTAGAACTCCCGCAGTTCCCCATTGACCGTGTACCTACTGACCTTGGCCCCGGCCAGTACCTCGTCCAAGGGTGTCTTGGGAATAGGGCTATCTGACCGGTTACGTGGGGGGGTACTACCCGGATAATCAGATTCTTCGGGTTCCTCTTCGTCCAGTAAGTCAGAGTGATCTCGACGGAGAAGGTGCTGGAAGTAGTTGCTAGTGCTCATACCTTAAAGGCCCATGTCTCGCGTTCAATGTAGAACCCTTCTATCTCATCACGTATTTCTGGATCATCCCAAGCCAGAGCGAGTACCTTGTCCTCACTCAGGGCCTCTACCACCTCACTGACGTTGTCCCAGAGTCCCTCCTTCTTGGCCCACACCTCGCACGCAGCAGCGTCAAACGACTTGCCGACACGACGCTCGCGCTTGAGTTTGAACTCCCCGACATCCAGCCACCTGTGACCGTTGTGGTCCACGTACCCGTGGGTGTCCACAATCTCCGACAGTTGCTTCTTCATCTTGTCGGACCGCTCCCTAGAGGTGTCGGCTAACGCCTTGGCTCCCTTGTACTCCGCTACCAACCGCTCTATGAACAGTAGGTCGAGATGCTCGTCGTTGTCTGAACTCATCACACCCTCGATCCTGCTAGAAAGTCTGAGAGGGAGCCTAGCGTAATCTCGTACTGACCGTGGGCATCGTAGCCCTTGTCAATGAATGCCATGTTGATCAAGCGCTTCTCCTGAAGCATGTCGTACTGCCGCTCCTCTAGGCTGCCCTTCATCACGAACGATGTCACCGTAACGTGCGGGAACTCCGAGGACAACCTGATGATGCGGGACTCCCGCTGGTCCAACTTGCCCGCCGACCAAGGTAGGTCATAGGAAATCAAGTGATTCGCCATGGGCAGGTCCACCCCGTAGCCCCCGGCGTCAGAGGACAGAAAGACCCTAGTGTTTGGGTCTCGACCAAACTGTTGCTTTGATGCGTCCCGCTCACTGGCGCTCATGCCACCCATGAACTTGACGCAGGTGGTCTGGTCACGTAGGGCCTGCTCCAGTAGGTGCAGGTTCTGCTTGAAGAAGGAGAAGATGACCACCTTATTGGTCGGGTCCTCACTCAGTATGTGAGAGGTGTACTCCACCACAGCATCCAACTTGGGCATGCGATGGACAGCAGACAGCCACCCGGCCTTGACGATCTTGTTGGCGTAGGCGCTGCCGTGTGAAGTGGGGCCGTCGTAGAGGTCCGACGAGATGCGGACGAGTTCAGGGTTGTCGCACAACATCCGCAGCACGGTCATACGGGACATGATCTCGCCCTGAGCGGTATCCCCTCCCGATGCATTGTAGTGCCTCCAGAGATCAAATCCCCTACCCGTCTGCCTGATGGCCTCGTTGATCTTCTTCAGCAGGTCACTAGCGATCTGGCGGTACGCCTTGGCCCCCGATACGTCAAACGGAACGGGCACCACCTTGTGGATCAACTCCGGCAACTGGTCCTGAATGTCCTCGCGTGTCTTGCGTATCATCACGTCCTTGAGGCTGTCGTGGAGGGTATTTAGGTTGCGGTACCTCTGCGGCTTACCCCAGTTGTCCCTGACGATGAACGTGCGGTCGAACAGGTCGAACCTGCCAAGGATGTTGGCGTCCACGAACTCCATGATGGAGAAGAGTTCCTCGGGACGATTCTCAATGGGCTGTCCGGTGAGGGCGTATCGGTAGGGCACGCGCTTGCCTAGGCGCTTTAGGAACTTGGACCTCTTGGCGACACGTGACTTGATCAGCGTGGCCTCGTCAATGACAACGGCATCGAGGCGAAGACGGTCAAGGAACTTGGTGTCCCTCTGTAGCATCTCAGCGTTGACGATCACGTAACGACACGAGACAGCCGCCCTCCAGAGGGTCTCCCTCGTCTTGGGGGGACCGTCGATCACGATGGCACGAGAGGAACAGAACTTCTGAATCTCGGACAGCCATTGGTACTTCAGTGACGACGGCACAACGATCAGGGCACGGGTGATGTCGTCCTGATCGAACAAGGTCTCCAGTGTGGCGATGGTGGTCGGGGTCTTGCCCGATCCCATGACCATGCAGAGCATCATCTGCCCACGATCACACATGGCTTCGTAGGCTTCGTCTTGGAAGGGGTACAGGGTCCCGGTGAAGCCCATCACAACCACCACGGTAGGCCCGAGGCCCCGGAGACGGCCTCGGTGATCTCATCACTCGTCATATCGCCAATGTCTTTCGCATTCGTATGTTCGTAGCGCAGGAAGGTGATGCCATTGCGGGGCCTCGGGCAATCCCGGGCGACCCTCTCGGCGGCACAGATTCCTGCTTCGTCGTTGTCAAGCGCTAGCACTAGTTTATCAGCCTTTGAGACAATAATCTTGAGTTGTTCGGCGCTGACGTGGGCCCCGTAGGAAGCGAGCGCTGTGGTGGCGTAGCCCAAACGCAGGGACGAAAGCCTCACTACGTCCAGCGGTGACTCCACCAGCAGGACCGTCGGGGCACGACACTGCTCCAGACCGAAGAGGGTGTGGGACTTGCTAACCCCGTTGGGGACGTTGCGGAAGTAGTTCTTGCCCTTGGCCTGCCAACCCCACAGGTCCCCGTTGGGAGCGACGATGGGGATGATCCAGTGACGGGGCTCGGGGTCCCATCGAATGCCATAGCGGAAGGTGGTGTCCGGGTCGAGGCCACGGTACTCCAGCAACTGCCCCGGCACCTCCTTGAACCTGCGGAAGGCGTCCATGTCGGGCGTGGGCCGTGTCGTAACCACCTCGTCTCCGTTGATGGACTGCTGGAGCCTCTCGATGCCGCTCTCCACGATGAACTGGTTGACAGCGTCAACCTCCTCCGGGTCGCCCGTGAGTTGGGACACCAGTTGGGACAGGTTCCCCCGGGCACCACACGCATAGCAAATCCAGAGTCCGGTGTTCAGGCTCATCGACCACGACGGACTACGGTCATCCTTACCGGTCACCATATGGTGGACCGGGCAGCGGGCCCCGACCTCTGTCTCCCCCACGGTCGTCACATCCACGCCCAGCCGGGTCAGGATCGTGACCAGATCATCACCAGTCATGGAAGTCATCGTCGTCCTCGTCGCTATCGTCATCGTCTGGTCCTACCTCAGAGAAGTCCATGTTATCCCAGTCCCACTTGATCAGCACCTCTCCATGGGGGGAGGTTCGGGACAGGATCACACGAACAATGGAGCGGTCGTCAAAGTCCGGGTCCTTCTCCACTGACATCACGATGTCGGAGTCCTGAACGAAAGACGAGGAGTACCCGATGGCGTCGGCGGTGACCCGTCGGGAGGTTCGACTGCTCAACTTGGAAGCGAGCACCTGTGTCGTAACCACGATGGGTGTCTTGAACTGCTGGGCCAGCCTCTTGAGGGACCGAGTGATGTTCGTCAGGGCCTGCGGGCTGCCCTTGGGCTCTCCGTGCTCGTCATCCATCATGTAGACGCCATCCACAAACACGATGCCCGGCTCGTGCTGCTTGATCTTGGCAGCGAGGCTGGACACCGTTGTGGTAGAGGCTATGTCCTCCACCACGATGAAGTCCTTACTGTGCTTCCTCATCCTCAGGGCAGCGTCCAGCCGTTGGACCTCTTCACGGGTGGACATACCGCGCATGAGTCCTGCGTGTGAGACCTTGGCGATGTAGGCGTCGTAGCGAGCGGCCTGCTCTTCGGCGCTCATCTCAAAGGAGACCATCAATGGTTTGATACCAGTAGTATTAGCGGTAATAGCCATGATCATCGCCAGCATGGACTTGCCACGCTTGGCCTCTCCCACGAAGGTGATCAACTGCTGGGGACGAATGCCCCCAGTGAGCCTATCCAGACCGGGGAACCCTGTGGAGATGCCCACCAACTGATCAGGGCGCTCCCGCATCTCGGCGTACCTAGCCAGACGGTCCTCCCACTCGTCAATCAGGTTCACGTCCCGTGAATGGGTGGTGTCCCCGATAGCGTCCTGCAATCCAGAGGCGAGGGAGTTGACCGCCTCCATCGTCTTGCCAGCATTCATCAAGGGCATGGTGGAGGTGAGTAGTTCCAGCACCGCTGTGCGGCGGTGACCGTCAACGACCTCCTCAACGAGTCGGCTCAAGGACTCATCGGAGGGGTCCCCCAAGGTCAGGGAGGGGTACTCCATGGAGAGGGCACGGTCCGTGGGTACATCGTTGTGCCTGTGCCAGAACTCCAGCACCCATTCCCAGATGACCTTGTGTGACTCAGAGAAATGACGGGGCTGTATGCCCAGAGTTATGGCCTGCTCCAGCACACGCTCCTTGAGGACCTTGCTGATCAGGAGTTGCTCGGCACTAGCCATCTACAGGACCCATTCTCGGAAGGTGTCGGTCACCCTAGCCTTAATACCAATGGCCTGTGCCTGCTCCTGCGTGGAGACATGCACCACCAGTGACGGGTGATGGTACTTCAGGTCCCCCGACAGGGTGGCGAGGTCAGGGAAGTAGTAGACCGGGAGCGACACGCCCTTACGGTACAGCCACCCGTCGATGGCGTCAACCATGTCTTCGTGAATCAGGGTGTACACCTCCACACCGATCTTCCGACGATGGACCGAGTCCACCAGAGACTTGATGGACATCTCGTGGGGCTGCCACAGTCCTACGTACCGATTCCATTCGTGCTGCCTCAGGGCCTTAGCCGCTCGCATCTTCTTGGTGGTCTTGGACGGGGGTGAGGCCAGCACGCCCTCAAACATGCACGCCTGCTGGATCGGGGCGAAGATACTGATGTCATTACCTTCCATGGATACGATCCCAGTAGACGCCCGCCTTGACGTTAATACCAATGTTGGTGCCATTCACCAAGTCCTCAAACCTCTTGTTGATCGCATAGGATAATTCGCTTGTACTAGTAGTGTAGATCGTGACCAACCCACGGTCGTACCTACTGACCGCCAACTCCGTGATGGCCTGTCGAGCGAAGTCCGTGTTC
>Ga0302120_10000839_pt1 | contig 14241 bp, 11 predicted proteins | sample AG5_Bottom_MG_FD_203118 | JGI IMG/M metagenome (GOLD analysis project Ga0302120, IMG submission 203118) | Marine microbial communities from Western Arctic Ocean, Canada - AG5_Bottom | ecosystem: Environmental > Aquatic > Marine > Oceanic | place: Canada: Western Arctic Ocean | collected 2017-10-01 | reverse complement strand
CCGTATTTTGCAGAACTAAACTCGCTACAGCGGGGTCTATACCCAACTGAATGGCGAGGTCTTGTAATTGTTGATCAGAAAAATTCACCTTGCTGTCAGCAAACTGCGATACGGCTGCAGCTACGGGAGTCTGCGGCATATCTACCATAGGTTGCAACTGAGTAATAAAACTCAGGTCATCTATTTGGGAGTGCTGTTGTGGCGACAAGGTGGCTAGCAATTGTTGCGAGGACTGCGCCTGTTGTAACTTAGACATGGCATTTATCGGCAAAACGTTGCCGCCTGGCACTACAGAAGCAGTTTCACCTGCCTGACCACTTAAAATTTGTTCAAACAAGCCTGCAGCGACGGTAGATTTAGCTGACGAATTAGGGCCGGCACCAGCTGGGCTGGGGGCGCTGGTCGCTTTTGGTAAGTTTAGCAAATCTATTTGAGCCATAATAATTAGCCTGCACTAGTGTCAGTTATTCGTCAGAATAGAACCCATCGGCTATTCTTCGTTATCATTACAAAATACTATGCAAGAATCGCTCCAATACCCCTTAGTTAACGCCGAGTATACATTTGTGTGGCAACAGCATCCATCTGTTTTGCATCTACGGCCTTGTTAGCTGCAAGCTGCTCCACCTGCGCCTTTTCTGTCAGTTTTTCACTCATGCGAGACTTTTGCAGCTTCACCATGGTTTGGGCTTGAGCATGCTGCAACTTTTGCTCCAAACCTTGGCGTTGACGCAATTGGTCCACTTCCATTTGCATTAATTGCTGCAAAAACTTACGGGTTCGCACCAGCTTTTCAGTAGTGCTAGCGCCTTGCTGCAAGGTGATTAAGTCTTTTTGGTAGTCTTGTTGATATTCACGTACTTGGGCTACCGAAGAATCAAGGTCTTCGATCATCTGCCTAACCTGCTGCTCACTTTCGAGGGCCTGTTGGTATTGTTGATGCTGTATTTTACCCAAACTGGAAAATCGATCAATTTTGCTAATAGCCATAATCCTACTCCGTTTTATACTGCCGCCGCGGCATTAACGTGTGGTTAAGGCATGGCCTGCAGAGTTTCCGATTGTTGGAATTCGTGCTGTGGCGGTTGCGCAAGGATTTGCAAATGATCCAAACTAGTTGCCATATCACACGAGTCATGCATTCCTTGTTGCAAGAATCGATCCATGTCTAGCTTTTTATCTAATGCTTGGTCTAAAAGAATATTTTTTCCCGCTTGATAAGCTCCCACAGTGATTAAATCTTTATTTTCAGCGTAGCTATTTAGCCACTGACGTAGCTGCTGCCCCGCTTGCTTTTGACCTAGGCCCTGCAGTGCTGGAGCTAAACGACTAATAGACTGGTTAATATCTATGGCTGGGTAATGACCAGAGCCTGCTAACTCACGGCTCAGTACAATATGTCCGTCTAAAACAGATCTAGCGGCGTCAACTACAGGGTCTTGTTGATCATCGCCTTCTGCCAATACGGTATAAAAAGCAGTAATGGCACCTTGACTGTCTTCGTGCCCATTGCCCGCTCTCTCCACTAAGTTTGGAATGAGAGTAAACACCGAGGGCGGATAGCCCCTTGTGGTAGGAGGCTCACCAATGGCTAAGCCAATTTCCCGTTGCGCTTGAGCAACACGGGATATAGAGTCCATTAATAACAAAACCGACTTACCCTGATCTCTAAAAAATTCTGCAATGGTGGTGGCTAGTCGTGCTGCATGTAACCGCGTGACCGGAGACGTATCACCAGGGGCTGCAACAACAACAGAACGGGCAAGGCCTTCCTCTCCCAAAGAATCAAGGACAAACTCTTGCACTTCTCTGCCACGCTCGCCTATAAGGCCAATAACAATCACTTCCGCTTGAGTAAAGCGTGTCATCATGCCCATGAGCACACTTTTGCCCACCCCTGATCCTGCCATCAAACCTAATCGCTGACCACAACCTACCGTAAGAAGTCCGTTAATACTGCGCACACCCACATCTAAAGCTTCATCAATAGGCCTGCGTTTCAGCGGGTTAATCGGTTGCGCCAAAATACTACGATATTCCTCTGCCACAATGTCTGGGCCACCATCAAGTGGCTGACCCATGCCGTCTAAAACACGGCCTAGCATAGACCGACTCATAGCGGTATTTTGTGATTGCACCTGCGGCTTTACTTTAAAACCGGCGGCAATGCCCTGCACACTTCCAAAAGGCATTAACAACAATTTGCCGTCACCAAACCCCACAACTTCGGCCATCAATGTTGCCCCAGTTGGGCTGATAATGTCGCAGTAAGAGCCTACAGGTGCATTCACACCAGTGGCCTCTAAAGTTAACCCTACTACTCGCGTCAACACGCCCTGTGGTCGTAAGCGCTGGAGCTGAATTTGCCCAAGGCTTTGAGACAACTTATCAGCTAAACTAGTCATCTTGAGCAGGGCTCTTAAGCTGTTCATCTGGTTCACCCGTCAACACAGCATCTGCCTCAAGAGGTTCTTCCAACTCAGCGCTGACAAACTCTGCACCTGCCTGCTCATCAACCTCTGTCACTTCGGCTTCGGCTTCGGCTTCGGCTTCGTCTTGGTCTTGGTCTTGGTCTTGGTCTTGGTCTTGGTCTTGGTCTTGGTCTTGGTCTTGGTCTTGGTCTTGGGCTTGGGCTTGGGCTTGGGCTTGCTGCTGGACTGCTTCTGCCGAAAGGTCTTGCAGATCTTCCGGTTCAATTTCTGCTTCTAACTCTGTCTCTAACTCTAACTCTGCTTCTATCATTTTTAGAGGTTCAACAAACGCCTCGTCAACAAAACCAAAGGCTTGCTGGGATATTTGCGCCAAACGGTCTTCCATTAAATCTTCTACCCAACTACCTGCGTGTTCTACTTTAATACTGCCCATAGAAACATCGTTACTTGGCTGCAATACAACCTGATCTGGCAAGCCGTTATGTTGTTGTAAACGCTCAAATTCCAGGGGATTAATATGCACCTGAATAGTAGACTGAGTGGCTTGAAGTTGCTCCATACTCAGCTTAATTAAACGTTCAATAGCATATGAGGACAAACTTAGCTCGCCGCGTACTAATTCTTTGGCCAAGTGTAACGCCAAGGTTTGCATGGGCTGCAGCAATTCATCAGACAAGGCATCAGTCACTTTGGCTAAATACCCTAGCGCCAATTGCATGTCTTGGTTGCGTTGCTCTTCTAATACTTGAGCTTGTTGCCGACCCGCTTCTATACCTTTAACTTCACCTTCAGACTGGCCCAAAGTAAAACCTTTGTCGTAACCTTCTTGGTAACCCGCATCATAACCTTCTGAGTGGGTTGTGCTTGCCATTGACGGCGCTTCACCTTCACCAAAAACATCTTCTACAGCAGCAGAGAAATTAGCTTCTTCATGGGGTGCACTAAACACCTGCCAATCTTCATGTTGTGCCTGTGCCTGACTCACTACTGATACTTCAGCAGGAGAAAAATCATTTTTTGGTGCCATTTGAGCAGGCGACGTAAGCGAAAAGAATGGTGAAAAAACCGCACCCGCTCCCGCTAATGGCGTCTCCCATGTCTGGTAATCGCTAGCAAACCCATGTTTAACAACATTATCAGACAAAATCAGCTCCACCACCTAACATCATTTCACCAGCATCAGACAAACGTCGCGCTGTTCGAAGAATGTCTTTTTGGGCCGCTTCCACTTCACTAATACGCATAGGGCCTTTAGCCTCCATATCATCAAGGAAGAGTTCACCAGCACGCTTAGACATATTATCCAAGAACTTATCTTTAACCAGATCATCAGCACCCTTCAAGGCCACCATCAACTGATCCGATTCAATGTTACGAATAAGCACCTGAATACTACGAGCATCAACGCCCTCAAGGTTATCAAATACAAACATATTATCTTGAATACGGCCGGTAAGATCTTCATCACGCTTCATTAGATTACCCATGATTTGGGTCTCCATTTCAGACTTAGTGAAGTTCATGATCTTAGCCGCTTGGGTTACACCTCCCACATTGGACGATTTAACCGCAGAGTTGCTGGAGAACTGTTTCTGCATAATAGTCTCAAGTTCTTCCAAGGCTTCTGGCTGTATAGTCTCTAGTTGCGCCACTCGCATAATAATTTCGGGGCGTAATTCTTCTGGCAAAAAGTGCAGCACATCGGCAGCAAGTTCATGCTCTAAGAAGGATAAAATAATAGATATTATTTGTGGGTGTTCGCCTCTAATCATCTCGGCAATAGACCGAGAATCCATCCAATTTAGGATATCTAGGCCGCGACTTGCCCGTGTTGGAATGATCCGGTTAAGCACACTCGCTGCCTTGTCTTCACCCAAAGCTTTGGTCAGAACTCGTTGTACATAATCGCTAGTGCCCATAGACAAGTTGGTCTGTTGTTTCATGGTTAACACAAATTGGTCCAACACCATATCTACGGCACCTTGCGACACGTTAGACACCGACACCATAGCCGCACCTAAATGTTGTACCTCACGTGGAGGAAGGTGGCTAATAACATCCGCCGCCTCTTCCTCTCCCAAGACCATCATGATGATAGCGGTCTTTTGGGTTTTACTTAGGGCTCTAAACTCGTCTTCGTCCTTTAGGTCGATGACAGGTTCTTGATTTTGTTTTTTATCAGCCATAGTGCTTTCTCGTCTCTAAACTCGCGGTGCCAGTGATACTAGCAAGCCTTAAAGGTCTTGCTTTACCCAATTACTCATGACACCAGCAACTCGCTTAGAATCTTCTGTAACTAACATGCGCATTAGCGCTACTTTATCATCATAACTGTTGGCCGTATCCAACATATCCATGGATACAGACGACTTCTTGGGTCGCATTCTCGCCTTCATTTCTTCTAAGGTTTCACCTTCAATCATTTCTTCTTGTGCAACTGGCTGAGTAACAACTTGTCCATCAGGACCAAGCTGCTCACCTGAAGCACTAGCCTGAACCACCGCTTCAGCAGTCACCAGCTTCTTAATTGCTGGGCGCAGCACCACTAAAATAAACACCAAAGCCAGCAAGGCTAACAGTATTTGGCGTGCTAAATCCTGTACCCAGGTTTGTTCCCATACTGGTGTTGGTGGAAGTTCTGCCTCTACCTGAAATGCCATGCCCATCACCGTGACATTGTCACCCCGCTGGGCATCAAAACCTACAGCGGTTTTAACCAGGCTTTCAAAACGTTGAATTTGATCTACCGTGAGTGGCTGGCGCACTTGCTCACCTTCATCGGTAGTGATGAAGGGCTCATCTAGAACCACCGAAATACTTAGGCGCGTTAGCTCTCCCGTAGCAAGTTTGGTGTGCTGAATAGTACGGTCAATTTCGTAATTGCGAGTACGGTTAAGAGCTCCTGACGACACTCCTCCGGTCAAGTCACTTTCAATCACAGTAGTGGTTTCTGCTTGATTTTCTTTCATAACCGGATCTTTAGGCGGCTCATTAGACAAACTGCCTGGCACACCCGCGCCAGAAACACCCAGATTATTTCCTTCACTTTGAGTAAGCTGTTCACTGCGTATAGCAATGGTATCAGGGTTATAATTCTCTTGTGTCATTTCCTGCACGGTAAAGTCCATATCGGCATTAACTTCTGCGCGCAATTTATTGGCACCTACCAAAGGGCTCAACAAAGACTGAATACGTTGCTGGTACATTTTTTCCAGCTTATTGCGATAGCTTAGCTGTTTGTCGCTCATGCCTAAGCCACTTGAATCTTGATCATTGGCCAATAAATTACCAAATTGATCTACTACAGAAACATTTTGAGCTTCTAAATAGGGCACACTAGAAGCCACCATGTGCACCACGGCCTGAGCTTGGGAATCTGACAACCGGCGTCCTTGAGCCAAGGTTAAAATCACTGACGCAGTAGGTTCTACACGGTTGCGCACAAATACAGATTGTTTAGGCACTGCAAGATGCACTCTGGCTGCCTGCACAGCTTGAATACTGCTAATTGAACGAGCCAATTCTTCTTCAATGGCTAATTGATAACGCTTTTGTTCTATAAATTGGCTGGTACCCATAGACTGCTGGTCACGAATCATGGCAAATCCGTCTGTAGACGTCGCAGGAATACCTTGGCTAGCCAGAACCATTTTGGCCTGATAATACAGGTCATTAGGCACACTAACAGAACCCGTTGCAACATCAATTTCTACCGCTATACCGGCTTTTTGCAAGCTTTCAAATGCAGCGGCTTGATCCACACCACCCATGCCTGGGAATAATGGTCTGTAGCTAGCCTTGTTCAACGACATGTACACCATTACCATCACCAATAGCGCAAACACAGTAACAGCCAAAGGTAAGGTACGACGTACGGCAGGTTGAGCCAAAAACTCAGCCCACATACCTTGCGGTACCGATTGCCTAGGATTACCTGCACCTGCTGGTAATACCGCTTGATTCATTGTTGTCTCTGCCATGGGGTAATCCTAAAACGTAGTCGTTATCATTATTATTGAGGGAAAGGTTAAACCGGCATTTTCATAATGTCTTGATAGGCCGAAAGTACTTTATTCCTCACCTGCAGCGTAGCCTGATAAGCCATAGACGATTTTTGCATACTTAACATCACGTCTGCTAAAGGGATATCTGCACCACGGTCGTAAGCTTCGGCCATATTCTTAGCCGTCATTTGAGTTTCATTAACTGATTTAAGGCTAGAAGATAATGCGTCGCCAAAGCTAGAAGCGCCTTCCGCTTGGTTTACACCACCAATACCTGGCGACTGAGTCTGTGATTGGCTGGCCATGATACGCATCTGGTTGATCATGCCCTGCATTGAGTTTGCGCTATCTACATTCATAATATTTTACTCTTTAGCTAGGGATGGCCATACCAAGATCTTTCATCTTGGCTAGCTTATAACGTAAGGTTCGTGGGCTAATACCCAATTCAAGAGCGGCGTCTTTACGGCTGCCATTAAGGCGACCCAAGGTAGTAATAATCATTTTTTGTTCGCTGTCTCGCGCCACTTCAGACAAACCACGATTGTGTAGCTCTTGCCCTACAAAGCCACCCTCTGTGCCAGTAGCTTGGTATGTCTGGTAGTGTTCCAGCTCTTCCAATTGTTCCTCTGGCTGAGCGCTCGAACTAACATTTTGCACCAGGCCTAGGTTTGGAATTTGTTCCATGAAGTCATCTAACCCGCCATCTACCAACAGATGCTCTAGCCCTATAAATCCACCCACTGCTAGCACCAATGCGCGCTGAACCACGTTTTCTAGTTCGCGCACGTTGCCAGGCCAAGAGTAAGATTGCAAAAACTCCAACGCTGCTGTGTCAAATTGAGCATTAACCGCCATGGCGCCCATAGTGCCGCGGTGCCGCTGCAACAAAAACTGGGCAATGGGTAAAATATCCCGCGCCCGCTCTTTAAGGGGCAATAACTTAAGGGGAAATACATTTAAGCGGTAGTAAAGGTCTTCTCTAAATCGTTTTTCTACCACTTCTTTTTGTAAGTTGCGGTTAGTGGCTGCAATAATTCGGGCATCTAACTTAATGACTTCAGTGCCACCCAAGCGCTTAAGTTCTTTTTCCTGCACCACGCGCAATAGCTTGGCTTGCAAAGAAAATGGCAGTTCGCCCACTTCGTCTAAGAACAAAGTGCCGCCTTGAGCCTGCTCAAATAAACCTAAATAACGTTGATGAGCCCCTGTAAAAGAACCTTTCTCATGACCAAAAAGCATATCTTCCAACATGGTTTCTGGAATGGATGCACAGTTAACGGCAACAAACTCACCTTCAGACCTAGGTGAGGCTTGGTGAATATGTTGAGCTAATACTTCTTTACCTGCACCCGACTCGCCACCAATTAGCACCGTGACGTCCGTTTGTGCAACGCGTTCAGACAAGGCTAAAAGTTGTTGGCTACGAATGTCTCGACAGATAAACCCATCTGGCTGGCTGGCTAACAATTGACCTAAATAACGCTTAAAGCGGCCAGGTTCAATGGGTAGGGCAATGACGTTTTTGGCGCCTAAGGCCATCGCTTTTACCGCTGTGGCTACATCGTTAGCTTCAACCAATACCAACACGCTAGTCCGCTGTAGAGCAGCCGCAAGTTGCTTAAAGGCCGCGGCCAGCGGCACTTGCAAGCTGGTGGCATTAATGACCAACAAATCAATCTTGTTACGGCCCAACAATACCGCCAATTCGTTCAAATCGTGAGCAGGCAAGGCCACCATGCCAGCGCGACTTGCCATTTCGGCAAGCATATCTAGGCCAGTGTCTTTGCTATCTAGTAATGCGACTGTTGCGGTGGTATTGGCCATCGTTGATTCCATTTGTGGGTTGCCAGAGGGCGTATAAACTACTCACAAACTTAAATGCAATTTTGATGCCATAAATATAGACATAACTTAAAACATTGTTTTTAAAGGTTTTTAAATAATAAAAAGCGTGCTTTAACAAGATAATCGACGATATTCCGTCACCATTAACTGGCTTCTTGTAGCTGGTACTTCTTAATTTTTTCGATCAATGTCGTACGTCTGACACCTAGAAGTTGTGAGGCTTTACTCACATTACTCGATGTTGCATCGAGTGCTTTTTGAATGAGCTGAGTTTCCACAGCAATTAATTGTTGTTTAAGGTCGCACCCTTGGCTAATGTCTATGCCTGCTACTAAAATATCGGCTAATTGCTGAGTATTAGCCGGCTGATCTTCTGCTGCAAATGTGTCAAATAAACGAGGCGGAGCAACCGGTTCTAATGCGTCAGGTGTGCCTGTAACCGCTTGAGGGTGCAAGGCTAATTCAGTTTGGCCCTCAGCCGCAATCATGTCTGATACCAGCATGGCTGAACCAGGATGAAGGTTTTGTAAGGTGATTTCAGTTCCGGGGTACATGATACTCATGCGTTCTACTAAATTACGCAACTCACGACAATTGCCCTTCCATTGTCGCTGCATCAGTTCATGACCTGCAGACGCAGAAAGTGACACAGGTGCAGCGTCACCAAAACACAACTCCTTGGCAAAAAAGTCCCACAACAATAGAATATCTTCACCACGATCCCGCAGCGGTGGCATTTCAATAGGAAAGACATTAAGCCGGTAATAAAGGTCTTCACGAAAATCTCGTGAGGCAACTTTATCCGATAAATTTTGATGGGTAGCGGCAACAATACGAACATCGATGGCCCGTGGTTTCTCACTACCCACCCGGTCAATCACTTGTTCTTGTAACACACGTAACAGCTTAACCTGCATGCTTAGGGGCATTTCGCCAATTTCATCAAGTAGCAAAGTGCCTTTATGGGCAAGTTCAAAGCGGCCTTTTTTAGCGCTAGAGGCACCAGAAAACGCACCCTTTTCATGGCCAAAGAGTTCACTTTCAAGAAGTTCTGCAGGAATAGCACCGCAGTTCACAGGCACGTATGAGTATTCACAGCGGGTGGATTCTTGGTGTAAGGCTTTAGCAACAAGTTCTTTACCTGTGCCAGATTCACCGAGTATCAGTACAGAAGCGCTCGACTGGGCAACCTGCTGGATCAGCAGTTTAACCTGCAGCATGGGTGCTGAGTTGCCTAACAGTAAAGAATTGGTAATTGACATCAACCCATCCCTAGAAACCCGAACCGTCAAAATACCGACATATTCAATTTAGTGCAAGTAAAACACGCAATTATTTTGTAACTAAGTGAATCAGTGGCTAGTTAACCTTTTGCATATAGTGCATGTCCAAAGGAATCTTTTCCCAAGACCCACGAATATCTTTCAACATATTTTGAATACCTTGAATGGTCTCAGCGTCATTTTTGAACGCAGCCTTAAACAATTCTTGCGCCATGTATTGATACAAGGAGTACAAGTTGTCTGCCAGTTCGCTATCAGAATTCATATCCAAACAATCACGCATGCCATAGATAATGGCGATTGAACGCGTGTTTTGCTTACCCCGTAGTTCAATATTTTTCTGCTGAATAGCACCAATGGTCATACTCATGGCCTCAATGGCGCCATCAAATAACATCAGTACCAATTGATGCGGTGAGGCATACGTGGTTTGAGTATCGTTCTTTATTTGGCGGTATTGGGCCAAGGCTGCGATAGCGTTCATCTTAGTGTTCCTTTGATATATAGGCTTACAATATATATATCGTCAGGAATCACATTATCCTTAGCACTTTATGTGATATTTTTAAGGGATTTAACCAAACTCACTTGGTGCTCATTGGGAGGAATCTGCGCCCAGCTTTATCTAACGGTCTTCAATAACGACTGAACATTTTCAATAGCTTCTCGATCAGAGGTCCGGTTGGCCTTAAATAGTTGGTCCACAATGTACTCGTATAGGTCTCGTAGATTACTTGACAGCTCACCATGACTGAAATCTAAACAATCTTTTAGACCATTAACGACCGCTATGGCCTTGCTAATCATTTTACCTTTGAGTTCATAGTCGGAACGAACTATCGCCTGTTGGGCCACACCCATAAAATCGATTGCACCATCAAATAACATGAGTGTTTTTCCATGCGCAGATGCAAACTCTGCCTGCGCATCATACTTTGCGCGTCCATACTGCTCTAGAGGCGATCGTCTAAACATTATTCATTATCATCCTTTAATAAGGAGGCCAAAACATTATTTTTAACTTTAATACAAAGACCGTAGCGTTAACCAATTAATTGTTATCTGAAGTAAATGGTAAATTATCCAACTGCAATTCCAAATACTTTTGGGTCGATTTCATTTCGTCCATAATTTTACTCATGGTACTAAACCGCTTGGTGTACCGAGCCTCTATAGATAGCATCTTTGCATCCAGCGTCTTTTGGTCACTTGCCAGCTCTTTTGTTGTTTTGGCATAACTGGTCTCTCGGACCTTAACAACACCGTCATATGCGAGGTAAGCCGCTATTTGATTTACTAGGTCTCCCGCAATACCCCTATTGGCAGTCCCAAGACTGGTTTGATCATCCGTATTGGCGCTAAACATTTTTGTGATATCGGCATAGTAATTGGTCAATGCCGAACTTAAAGTTGTCTGATTAACCGAAAAGGTACCATCTTTTTGGATCGATACCCCAATGTCCATTACATTGTCTTTGGTGTTACCAGGGGTTGAACTATTGGTGGTTAAAAAGCTGCGCATCTTGGTTCTAATGCTCTTCACAGTGGCATCAGTTTTTAGGCTACCTTCGTCCACCACTGCAGAGCCAGCTGCAGTGAGACCTTTTATTACGCCTTCATATGTATTATAGGCACTTACTAAGTTTGTAATGGCGGCAATGGCTACAGTTGTATCACGTGCTACTGATAACACCACTGCACTGGTTGAAACCTCCATAAGGTCAAATTTAAGCCCAGGCACCACAGCATCTATTTGGTTAGTTGCACTAGAGATAGCTAGTCCGTTGACGTTAAGTGAGGCATTTTGTGCTGCTTGTATTTTATTACCATCACTACCGGCAGTCGTGTCTACAGTTGACATGGTAAGGTCAGCCGAGCCGTTACTGGTGCCGCCAATGGTACCTTTGGTCATCTGAGTATCACTTACGGTATCGTTAGTAATAGTGAAAACGGTGCTACTAGTGACAGCCGCAGTCACCGTTGACCCCGCAGAACCAGCGTTGATGGCGGCAACAAGTCCACTCATTGTGGTTGCTGCGTCCGTATCAAAGGCCTGAGTGTAAGTTGTTCCCTCATAGGTAAATGATGCACTGCCACCAGAACTGACAGCAGAACCCAGTGTATAGGTATCGACCTCAGGAACGTTTGTGGTTTGTAAACCAAACACAGAGTCCGTAATAGTCAGCACACTGTCACTGCCTTGTGGGCCTTCAACAACAACCCGGTAAGTGCCAGTACCAGTCTCAACAAGGCGCGCCGAGACGTCAGCAGTGAGGCTATTGATGCCGGTAACCAGATCTGACAAGGACGTGCTGCCAGCTGCTAAAGTAACCGTTTCAGCTGCAGCTGAACCCACTTTAATAACAACTGTTGCCGCTGACGAGCCGTTCTGGTCCACCGTCGAAGCACCTATCCCAGCGGTAGTGTCTGCAGTTGACACTGTTAGTGCTGTAGACCCATCGCTGGTGCCACCAATGGTACCTTTGGTCATCTGTGTATCACTTCCAGCATCGTTGGTAATTGTAAAAGTTGTACTGTTAGTGGCGACTGCAGTCACTGTTGACCCAGCAGCACCGGCGTTTATGGCAGCGACAAGTCCGTTCATTGTAGTTGCCGAGTCCGTATCAAAGGTCTGAGTGTAGCTAATGCCACCATAGGAAAGTGACACACTCCCACTGGCGTTGACACTACTATTAATCGTATAGGTGTCTACTTCCAGTGCTTCTGCAACGGCGGTTGTCTGATAAACATCGTTTTGCGCCAATTGACTTACAGTTACCTTGTATGTACCCGGCACCGCCGTGCTGGAATCTAACTGAGCACTGATTAGCGTGGGGGCGGAATTTGACAAAGTAGAGAAGTTAAAGTCCCGTTTATCATCTACGGCTTTGAATGCCGTTTGAAGCGTAGTGAGGGACGATTTAAGCTGGGCCATGCCAGACACACTCGCCTCAACATCCTTAGTCTTGCGGTCAATCGAGCTTTGCTTACCGGCTTTTTCTGCATTAACTATAGCAGTGACTATCGCTTTAGTATCAAAGCCTGCGCCAACACCCATAGCATTTAAATAATCAGTAGCCATATTCCTTCCTTTCCTAAACCCTTTGTTGCAGAGGATAAGCGGCAAGTGTTTGCCGTTTTATAGAAATTTCTTTTCGTATCTTACCCAACGCAACAATCACGCCACCTTATAAGTGTCTTTATTAATTGACGAATTAAAAAGCAAAAAAAACAGCGCCCGGTTAGGTGGCACTTTACTTTAACAGTGTCAAGACGCCTTGGCCGGATGCGTTAGCTTGCGCTAGCATTGCAGTGCCCGCTTGCTGAAGCACTTGAGCCTTAGCGAGGTTAGCCGACTCTACCGCAAAGTCTGTATCTTCAATACGAGATTTTGCAGCTGATTGGTTTTCCACTCGATTCATCAAGTTAGACACAGTGTGGTTTAGCCTGTTAGCTACCGCACCTAGCTCACTTCGATAGGAATCTACTCCTCTTATTGAAGCATCAATCGCACTCATTGCTGAAGTGGCACCAGAGGCTGTTAATATGGAGGCATTACCACCATACTTAGCAGTTGTTACTAGCGCGTCAGTAGTGAACGCTTGGCCATTCAAAGTACTTGTTAGCACAAGGGTTGTAGCCGAACTTGTGGCAGCTAGATTAGAAGTGCCGTCGTTAATTTGACTTGCTAAGGCTGCCGTAGTGGCGGCGCCACTAGTGATATAGTCTTGCGTGTACTGAGTTCCGTTAACCGTTACGGTAAGCATTTGGTTGGCAGTTACCGCGGTTATCGTATGGGTACCTTCCTGCTTAGCGGCAACAGCGTTCTCAGTTCCGTTAACATAAGCAGTCGTTGTTGCAATTGCTTCACTATCTGAAAATAATTTCAGGCCTGTAGAACTCCAGCCCTCGCCGTTGGTCAAACTGGTCAGGGTGAGAACAGTAGCACTGGAAGTGGCATTTATATGTTCATTGTCAGCCGTAATTTGTGCTGCCAATTTGACCATAGTTGTTGCCGCATTCGTCTCGAATACCTGAGTGTAGGTGGTTCCATTAACGTCCATTTCTAATGATTCAGCAGCATCTGGGGCGCCAGCAATGGTGTAAGTAGAGACCTGCTTTGCTGCTGCGCCATTGGAAGTGGTCGTTGCCGCATCGGCTAGCTCAGTATTAGATCTACCGGTATCAAAAATGTCTAAATCAGATGCTTTCATGCCTTGGAAAGTCATCGACACACTATCCGAAGCATTATCTCCAACCTGGAAGCTAACCGTTGATGTGGAGTTAAGCATATTAGTGCCGTTAAAGTCCGTATTTGTAGCGATCGCGGTGATGGCAGATGCCAAAGCCTGGAACTCTGCGTCCAGGGCAACACGGTCAGAAGCAGAATAACTGCCGCTGCTGGCTTGGGTTGCAAGTTCTTTCATGCGATTTAGCATAGAACTTGTTTCTTCCAATGCACCTTCCGCAGTTTGCAACATTGAGATGCCATCGTTGGCATTTCGCACACCTTGATTCATTGAAGAGATTTTAGATTCCAAAGAATGAGCGATTGCTAAACCTGCAGCATCGTCCATGGCTGAGTTAATACGCTTGCCAGATGCCAGACGCTCCATCGACGTTTCCATCGCAGCGCGTGATTCTTCTAAATGACGTTGTGCGGTTAGAGATGCT
>Ga0302120_10000838_pt1 | contig 14249 bp, 4 predicted proteins | sample AG5_Bottom_MG_FD_203118 | JGI IMG/M metagenome (GOLD analysis project Ga0302120, IMG submission 203118) | Marine microbial communities from Western Arctic Ocean, Canada - AG5_Bottom | ecosystem: Environmental > Aquatic > Marine > Oceanic | place: Canada: Western Arctic Ocean | collected 2017-10-01 | reverse complement strand
CGTATAATAGAAAAGGAAACATGACTTATTCATGTTCTTGACTATGCCAGTATTCACTTGCCCCGGCAATGGTGCCCCCGGTTGAACATTTACTCAGATATTCAATCTGTAATTGGGCGGGTAATCCGACGCAGAGTTTTGCCGCCCGAGAATACCCCACCGTCGCCGAAAGCGAATAATTACCCGGCCGACAGTCCCGGCAATATTTTGACGAGTGCCGGAAATTGCGCAATCGCATTTACCCATCCTCGGGTGAGGGTTGAAGTACCCCTGCCGTTAAAGAAAAAACCTCGGTGGTGCAGATGGCGATAGCGACAACGGATAATGAGGATGATTCTCCCTCTGGTTCGACCATATCGATGGAACACACCCCCACGGGAGTCGGCCTGCCCGAATGGCTCCTCAATCACTTCATCAATGACTCCCCTACCATTGGTAAACCACGGTTGATGGTCATCCATGCCACCGATACCGGGCGCAGACAAAGTGTAGAGGAGATTGGCCGGGAACTTCAAGACGGTCTCGACCCGTCACTGTTACAGACAATCGACCGCTTGATCGAGGCTGTACATGTCGACCTGAGGTTACCGAGAACGTTGGCTGACGATGGCACGACCAGCCTGTTGGTACACGCCGCCTGCCAACTGGCGGCGGCCGATTTCGCCTTCCCGGTGATACACCCTATCGCCGAGCGGGATTGGCCGCACTCAAAGAGTGAGAGATTATCGCAATTACATTCGGCCTTGGCCGAGGAGAATCCAGATTACTCATGGGATGGTGACCCAGGGGTAGCAGAATTCTCCAAGGTTTTGGAAAACCTTGAGAATGAGGTTGATCGCATTCACCCTGACCGTCGCCTCAGGAATGTGGTCGATGAGTTAAATCGCTGGGCTGATGATGGACTGACCCCCTTCACCCTAACGAATATAGATGGCATTGTAGCCCTCGACCTGCCGCCTTCACTGTCGTGGTTACGACGTCAATTCCTCATAGCCTTGGCACGCTTTGTCCCTTTGCATCAAGTCGGTCACGGCGGAAAGTTTCGCTTGGGTGAGCACGGAGCATGGTTGTTTGACATCGAGGTTTGCAAGAGTGCAGAATCCCTGCCGGCTGAATTTTCTGGCCATGACGGTAAACGGCAACCGTGGCGAGCGCCGAAACAGATGCCTTGGCAAATGGACGAGGGGGCATATGGAAAATCCTCGGTTCACCGGGTGAACCTAGGGCGTGCCGGACACGATTTTGATGCCGCCCTCGCTCTTTTGGATTCGTTTGAGGAGCATGTTGCGGCTGCGGCAGGCAAGGCCGGTAGTAAGGGTGCTGAGTCAGATGAGGGTGCTGAGTCAGGTGGTTCAAGGGGCACCTCGGTAATCATCGCCGATGCGGGTCTAGCCAGTCGCCATTCTAATTGGGTCGAGGCCTTGGCCGAGCGAGCGCATACAATTTCTGCTCTACCGCAACCACTACACGCCAATCCGGCGATTCATTGGGTCATGGCATTGGCCAATCTTGCGCATGGTGAAGAAGCCTGGTCGATGCAGTCACTGCGCGCCTTGGCGGTGCAGAAGACCCTGCCATTCGCTGACGATTGGTTGGCCGGTGGTGAACACCCTGGGGTGGCTGCCTCTACTGGGGCCGGTGGGACTGACGAGGGTGGTTCCGCGTCAAAGTCGAAGTTCAATGCCCATGGGCATGGGGTAATCCTTGAGGATGTGGCGCGTTCATTCCATATTTTAGGGGGTGCTGGAGCCTTGGCAAGATGGTTGCACGCATTGGATATCTGGCGACCTGACCCATTGAGGATAGGCGTCGACAAGGTTATGCTCGCGCTTGAGGAGACACAGTGGTGGGTACGTAACCTAGCCGAATTCATTCGCCCTTTACTAAGTGAAGAAGATGTTGAGGCACTCGATGAATTCGGTCTGATGCAGGGTGCGGTGAGTAAGAGCCCTCTCCCCCTGATTGAATTCACTCCAAGTTTGATTGATGGCGAGACTTGGCTATCGACATTGATGGGTGCAATCGACTGGGAACACCTAGTCGCTGGCGGCGGTAGTGCCGGCAGTGTTGCCGGTCTGCAGAGGTTGATTGAATTGTCACGACGTGGCAGAGAGATGCTCGCCGCCGCCGGCTGCAATGGGGAGATAAGTGGTCGTGGCTGGGTTGAGGAATTGTCAATGATGGTGGGCGAATCTTCGCTACCCGAGAAGCGAAGTGAGTCAGAGGTTGAGTTGCTGACACCCAGTGCAGGTCTTGGTTGTAAGGCCGATCTGGTCATCATCTGCGGACTCTCTTCCGATGAATGGTCGATGAGCTCTGCCAAAGTGCCTTGGTTGGATGATGAGGCAAAACTGGAATTGGGGATTCTGCGTCCTGATGCCCCACTTTGCGATGCCCGTCATTTCCTGCGCCATCTGCTCAATGCCGGCCGCACAGTAGTCGTTCTCGACCCATCTTCGGACCCGGATAATCAACCCTGTGCACCGCTGGACGAATGGCTTGCTAATCTCACAGTTGAAGAGTGGACTGACCTGGTTGAGCCACCGGATTTCTTCTCGCCCAATGATTGGGATGATGATGACCACGCCCGACGTTGGGACATGGTAAGTGATGAGAATACCCAAACCTCCTGTCTTACTCCTAGGCCAGCCGCGGTCTCCATCAGCGCTGACGGTGTACGCTCCGACATCAACGGCACGAGGATGAGGCATAGTCGACAGAATACCGGGTTGGCTCTCGCCGAGGGCCGAACCGCCCTATCCTCGCCGTTGTCTGCTTCAGCACTAGCAATCGGTTGGGACGAGCAGATGATGCACGACCGATATTCGCGCGAACCACAAACACCCGACCTGAATGATTTGTGGGTCGATAACGCTGCTCACCACCAATTGGTGACGATGGAGAGACAGAAGTTAGTTCCGGGGGCGACGTGGCCGGCGGCCCGTAAGAAATTGCGAGTTGCTGACAAATGGCCAGCGCTTACCGGGCGGCCTGGCCCTCGTACCATCATCCCATGTGTCGACCCACGTCCTCTCAAACCAAAGTCACTGAAATTGCCGAATTACGACCAGCGTCACGGCGAAGATGGCGATTTGACTCTGAAGCCGCAGGTATGGTCGGCTAGTCGCATCAATACGTGGTTGGAATGCCCGAGGAAGGGTTGGTTTGAGAGACACCTACGGGCGTCCGTCGATGAGGAATTGCGCGAAGACCTGGATGCTCGCACTCGTGGCACCCTCTACCATGACAGCCTCTCTCATCTAATATGTGAGAAATTAGAGTTTGCCGTTGGAGAAGTGAGAAATTTACCAAGCAATCATAAAAAAATAAATCTTGCCAAAACCTCCACCGATAAGAGGACCCTGATGTCCGACCTTGTCGGCATTGTGCTCGGTTCAGCCCCGTGGCTGGGGCGCGGTGATGCGGTCGCAGCACAACGTCGCCATGACCTGTTGGCGATGAATATCGCCGAGGTCGAGTCCTTCATCACCAAACCGAGAAAGATGGAACTCCAAGGCTCAATCGGGCGACTTCTAGCCGCTGAATTGGAGTTGAAAGAATCCTGCATCATCGCACTCGAGGCACCGTTGGAGCATGGTGATGATGACCACGTGACGATTTCAGTTCCATTTTCTCCTGACGATAAGTCTGCGGTAAAAGCCGCGGCCGAAGCCGCCAAGGCTGCCGTAGTTGCCGAAATTGCCGAAGCCGCCAAAGATGAGGCCGAAGTGCTCGCCAAGGATGCTGTTGAAGCAGCGGCCGGAGCAAAGGAATCGGCTATGTTACCGCCGATTTTGGGAGTGGTTGTTTCCAAGGATGGTGAGTTTGGCATGACAGGTAAGGCTACGGCCAAAGCCGCCAAGGAAGAGGTCGCAAGTGCTTCGGAGACGGTGGCAAGTGACCTTGGCTCATTGAAGGTCAGAGGGCGTATCGACCGGGTCGAGATACTGTGGAATAATGCTGGCAAAGGTTGGGTCGACAAAGATGGCGAAGACGAGGTCTGCCCGCTCGATTTGAATACTGATGAGGAATGGAATGCCAAGCGCTATGTGGTGATTCGCGATTTGAAGACCGTCAAGGGCCCTGAATCGAGTGACCGCGGTAAACGTCATCGCAAGTCTTTGTTTGAAGAGGTCCAACTGGCACTCTATGCGCGTGCATGGGAATTGATGAATCCTGGCGACCGTGTGGTCGGGGTGGGTATCACCGAAGCCGGTGAGACCGTCTCCCATTACGTAGAATTCGATTTCGCAGTAAGCGATTTGGTGAATACAGAAGGACTCGGCAAGATGACTGAATTTTGCAGTTTACTCTTCCGCCGCCCCGGTGAAGGAGCAGACCCAAAGAGCAATCCGTTCCGTGCTTGGATGCGGCAGAGGCTTTCTGTTGCTGTTGCCGTGGCCAAGGCGGCCGAAAGGGGAGAAACACGCCCGACCCCATCAGAGGGTTCATGCAAATACTGCAAGGTCAGCAGTATCTGTGGCCTTAGAGAATTGTTGGGGGGCGATAAGTGATGGCCTTGAATCCGAATCGTAGTCAGCGACTTGGGCTTGACCTCGACCGCCATCTGGCAATCAATGCGGGGGCTGGTACCGGGAAGACGTCAGTGATGTCAATGCGTTATGTTGAGCATCTACTCGAGAAACGACAGCGGGCGACAGAATTGCTACCAAAAGGGCCACGAGTCCCCCTGCAAGGTCGTGGTTCGGTTCGAGCGCTAGCGATTGAACTGAGTGACTTGGAAGGATGGCATGCTCTCCTTCCCTCTGAGGTGGTGGCGATAACCTTCACCAATAAGGCTGCAGATGAACTCCGCCAGCGAATCCGTGGCCGGCTCTCCAACCTGCGTTCAGCCCCGGACCCAAACGCTCCCGATGCTATAGTCGATGTACGACTTCGCAAATCCGGTGATATTGAGCAGTTAATCAGTCTGCTTGAAGATGCCCCGATCGGAACCATCGACAGTTTCCTGTCCAGTCTAGTCTCGCCTCACCTGGGATCTGTCAGCGAAGACCCCTCGAGTGAATTGGTCAGTGATGCACAACGCCCGGTTCTGCTCGCCCGGGCAATAAACACCGCTTGGCGCCTACAGAACGAGGATCATGCCTCGCTGGCGGGAATCGGTATGGACCCGTCCGTGTTCATGACCGCCCGCGATAGATTAGCTTGGTTGCTCGGTGGACGTGGTGCTGCTGAGAGAATGTTGATGGCGATGCTGAAACAGCCCTTATTCGTCGAAGAAGCGGAGCGTCAACTGCGCGCTGCATCGGGTGGCCAGGGCAACGACATTTCCTTGCAGGCAATCTGCAATCTATTATTGGGAATCACCGGCGACCTTACAGAATTCGCTACCCAACTTCAAGAGGCGCTGGAAGATTGGCTTGAGGCTCTGCGAGAGCAATCAGTGAAATTGGGCATGGATGACAGTCTGGGCGAGGATAATCGTATCTCTCATCTGGACACCATGGTAAAAGAGGACCTCCCTGAAGGTGCGTGGGAAATCCTCCAGTGGATTCACCATGTGTCGTGGGCGTCGATGTCCAAATCGCAGTACAATAAGGCAATCCCCACTGCCCTCCCCGATGCCCTGCTGCCGGATGCCAGAGGTGACGGAGGTTGGCCAAGGGGCCTCAACTCTTGGGGTGAAGTGGCAGATGCTGACCGTCAATCTGCCAAAGATAAGGCCGAGTCAGCGGCGCAGGTTTTCCGCTCCCTTTTGGCTACGACCACCGGGCGTGCGGCACGACAATTTGGGAGAATGGCCTTCCTGCTACACCCGACTCTGGAAATTGTGTCCTTGCCCGATGATGGGGCAAATCTGCCCTCCGATATCGAAACCCCCATGCCGCGGCATATGGATGATAATCACACCCGAATGCCATCGCAATTACAGGCAACAGTGCTGGGTGACCTGTTCACCCTACAGCGCGGCGTATTGTCGATTCTCGGACATATCAAATTGAGTGAGGGGGTTTACGACCACAGCGATATGCAGAGATATGCCGAGGACTTATTGCTGGCTCGATGCCCCGACGTATGTCGAAATTGGTATCCGACCGCAATGGTTACCCAACTGGATGAACTCGGTGAGAGGCCTTGGCTCGATGAACACATTCTGCGGGCGCTGGCTTCGTCTCCGGAGGGAAAAGACGGCGAATTGGCTCACCAGGACCTGGCCCGCCGCTACGATCACCTTACCCGATTGAGGCGCCGATATCGCGCCTTCATCATCGATGAATATCAAGACACCAACCCACAACAATTCCGCTTATTGTCACGACTATGGGGGCGGCGTAAACTCGAAACCGATGAACCAAATCCACCTGAAGGGCCGTGGGACCCGACCATCTGCCTGGTAGGTGATGTGAAACAGAGCATCTACCGGTTCCGTCAGGCTCAGGTGACGGTGATGGAGCGGGCAATAAGTGCCATCAAAGAGGCGAATGAGCGCGAGGATGATGTCGAGACACGCCTAGCCGCATATCGACGGACTGACAAGATTCGCGACCCTCGACCGGTCGCCGGTGGCGGTGATGCAGGTAGTACATTTGTCGAGGCAACTGAGTTACGAGGTGGAGTAAAAGGTAGTGACGAGGAATGGATTCGCATCGATATCGGTGACGATGAACAATCTGTTCTCTCAGATGAAATCAAGCAGGAGCGAGCCCTTGGCCATATTGACTTGACGACAAACTTCCGTACCGCACCTAATGTGTTGGCGACGCTGAATAATTGGTTCATTGATGTATTCGCCCCGTGCCATGACCTGTTGCCGGGAAGTTGGCATGCCCGTTCCCAACCGCTTAATTCACCACCGCCACAGGACGGCGAGGCACCTCGTCTCGGTAGCATCGAATGGCTGGCAACCGTACCCTCTGGAGAAGGTGAGGCGAGTACCGACCTCGAGCAATATCTCGACCCTTTTGCCATCGGTGAACGTGCAAAGCCGTACGAGCGGGAAAACGAGATGATTGCCGCCCGACTACATGCTCTGGTAAATGGATTACCTTTGCGATTGCGCGGGGTTGCTGAGGATAGTGAAGAGGTATGGAGTGAAATTTCTGGCGGAGATGCGGTCAATCCAGAGGATATTCTCATTCTCTTACCTCGGCGAAAGCACGTCACCGACTTACTACGCCGTTTGCAGGCGTGGGGAGTTCCGGCGCAGGCCGACCGTCAGGGTGCCTTGTTCAAGCGACCGGTAGTGCGAGAATTGAATCACCTCCTACAGGCACTCGCTCGCCCTTTTTCTCGCCACCACGCTGCGGCATTCGCCCGTGGCAGCCTTGTAGGGATGAGTGATTCTCAATTGGAACTGTTGTTCAACGGCAGGGGGGTCAAAGCCAATTCGAATTGGTTAGCGCGCCTAGCAGAAATCTCCCCAACAACCGAACAACGCAGATTGCTAAAGCGCCTGATACAGTTGGCCAATCGCGGCCAAATCATCACAGCTCTGGCCACCGCGATTGAAGCTGGAGACATACTCCTTGTTCACCCAAGCCTAGATTCGGTTCAAGATGGTGAGCAGTTCATCCAACTGGTCGAAGAATTACGCGAACAGGTCGGTGGCGATGTAGAATTGCTAGCCGACTCGGTCTCGATATTGGCGAACCAAGATGAGGGAGCACTGGAGAGTAAGGCGATACCCCCGACCGGTGCGGTACGGGTGATGACGATTCACTCGGCTAAGGGCCTGGAAGCAAAGGTAGTGGTACTTGCCGGCCTGTTCCACGAAGGTCATTATTCCTCGTCTATCGAGAAACAGTCCAGCGTGGTTGTCACTCCAGAACTTCTCGCAGTCAATGCACGGCCATGGCGACATGTCGAAGCACCACTTTCGGGAACTTGGGAATTGGCTAAAGCGCTACTCGATGCTCAGACTGCGGCCGAGCGCCGCCGCCTTTTCTACGTCGCTTTGACCAGGGTTGAAAACCACTTGATAATGGTCGGCGCACCGGAAGGTTCCACCTGTTCTGCAGATGGCACTTTACATCTCAAACGACCGGCGTCGAGAATGCCGAGTATGGGTCAAATGTGGCTCGAAGCACTACGTTATTCAGCCCATGTCGATGGTGATGAAGAGTCACCTTGGGCGATGTCGACCGACAAGGTGGGCGAAGACTTAGCCGTCGCCACCGAATCGTGGAAATTACAACTCAATGCCACCGAAATCTATGTTCAACCGCATCTCGGTCGAGCCCCACTGGAAAACCTGACGATAATTCATGACCCCGGTTGTTTTACTGCCCGAAAGAGCCGACAATCGGTAAAGAAAGAGATGGCTGAGCATCTGGAAAATGGTTCTTCTGCTAAGGGTAAGAATCTAGGATTGGAGAAACGTCCGACCCCGCGCTCACTCAAATTATCTCTCGCCCCGCACCGCCTTGACCTGAGTTTTGCTTGTACCCGCCGACTATGGTTGGGCGATGTGCGAGGATGGTCGACCGAACCGATGTTACTCGGTAAGATTGACGACATCGCTGTCGACAGCGGGGATGCCACCAGCGGTGGCATTGGGGCCGGTCGGGGGGCTGGTCGTGTATCTGGTTCGGCTGGTGTGGTTGGCCTGCCCGATGCCGCAACCCTTGGCTCGCTATTCCACCGCTTGGTAGAAGTCGGAATCGCCAACCCGGCCGATGGTGGAGAATTGACGGGTCTCGACCAACTGTGGTCACATTCCCAAGCCAGCCGACTTCTTGAGAAAGATGCCATCGAGCAGGTGCTCGATGAATTGCTGCCCGCAGGTGCTGACCGTGCCATTACCGGCCAACGCCTCGCGGTGCTGGCACAGATACAGGAAGATGGGCGCTTGGGTAAGTTGTGTCGAGGAGACGATATCGAGGGCCAGAAAGTGGTCGGATTGCGCACCGAATTACCGTTCCACCTCACCGTTACGGTTGGAGCCGATGGGCGAAAAATTACCCGATGGTCGGTTGGTGGCGAGATGGAATTAGCAGAAATAGGGGAAATCCAAGTTTCCTTTAATGGCCGTATTGACCTAGCCTTGGCCTTCGATGGCGATGACGGGTCAACCTTGCAGGTGGTCGACCTGAAAACTGAAGGTTGTGGCCAGCCCTTCGATGAAGACGACCCAGCCAACGGCCACGAATTACAACATCCGGTTGCCCAGCCTGACTCGACCACGGCGCAAAGTCACCTCGAGCAGGAACTTCTCGACAAGCATCGCCTGCAATTGGCGCTCTATACCATGGTATTGGAAAGATTGCAGTTCAGCCTACCCGAGAAAGAGCGCCGGAAGGTTCTGCCACCGGCGATTCAGGCTTCGGCCAGTGGGCGAATGATAGTGATGACTGAGGCTGAACTGACGCAGGCCAAACTCGATTTCAGCGAACTACTGGAGCAGATGGTCGATATGAAACTCAACCCCCACGATGAGCCTGAGCGACTGCCAAAGGAGCAGGGAGAGACCTGTCGAACCTGCCCGTATTATTACAGTGGCATCAGATTATGTGGTCCGCAGGGAGAACCACTTGGAATTGTCAGCCGTCCCTAATGCACAGGAAGGCCAGAGTCCCAGGCCAATCACGACTCGGGTCTGGCGCCGCCCGCCACATCTTGATGATCGAAAAACCGGCCTTGCTCACCATCTCAGCCCACTCATCTTCGCTCAGCAAGGCCATGAAACATCCGACCTGACTATCCCAGTCATGGCTCTCGGGATTCTCAGTATAGCGGTCGACGCCGAAGATGAGGTATCCCCCAGGCTTGAGCCAGCCGGAGATATGGCTGAGCAAAGCATTGGTGTCTTCGACATAGTAGAACACCTCCATCGAATGCACCAGGTCGACCGGAGTTTCCGGTTGCCATTCTTGCAGGTCGGCATGGTGATATTCGCCCTCAGGGTCGATTTCCTTGGCCTTTTTTATCATCGATTCGGCCCCATCAACGCCGATTGCCCGCCGGCATAACGGCATCATCGCCAGGTCTCGCACCACCCAGCCATTGCCGCAACCGGCATCGATGGTGGAAAACTCTCTACCCAGTTCGGCGACGTGAGACAAGGCCAGAGCCAGCATCTCTCCGACCGCCGCGGCATGGCCACTCTCCATCCCCGCATCCTTGCCTTGCTTGGCCCAGTCATCGAAGACTTCGATCGGTTTTCGCGTGCTCATCAATCTGCGCTGGGCGACGCACTAAATAATCCAGACGAGGCTGGCGAAAGGCACTTGGTCGATTGGGAAATCGGGGAGGTATGTCCTTTGACCTGCAGCCGATTGAAGAGGTTCTCTATCCCGAGATTGAGGCGCATTCCACCGGGATGTTAGAGGTCAGCGAGTTGCACACCATAGCCTGGGAGCGCGCCGGTAATCCCGAAGGTGTACCAGTTATCGTCATCCATGGTGGCCCCGGTGGGGGGAGCCAACCCTCCTATCGACAATATTTCGACCCCTCGTCCTACGACATCATCCAGTTCGACCAGCGCGGCTGTGGAAGTTCAACCCCATATGCCGAACTTGCGGACAATAACACCATGGCTTCAGTAGCCGATATCGAGGCCTTGCGCCAGCACCTGGGCATCGAGACCTGGCACGTCTTCGGTGGCTCATGGGGATCGACCCTCTCGCTCATCTATGCCCAGAATCATCCTGGGAGGGCGCGCAGTCTAATCCTGCGGGGGATCTTCATGTGTCGCAAAAGTGAGTTGCAGTGGTTCTACCAAGACGGTGCCAGTAACATCTTTCCCGATGCCTTTGAGCTCTACCGTGAGCATATTCCCGAGGCCGAGCGGGGTGACTTGGTCAGCGCTTACCATCGCCGGCTTACCAGTGAAGATGTCGAAGTGCGTCGCGCCGCCGCCCAGGAATGGACCCGCTGGGAGATGGCGACCAGCAAGTTATTTCCCGACCCGGAATATCTTGAAATGGCTGAAGACCTCGATTTCGCGGTCGCCTTTGCCCGAATCGAATGCCATTATTTCATCAATGCGATTTTCGTTGAGGATGACCATATCCTCAACAATGTCGACAAGATACAGCATATCCCGACCACCATTGTTCAAGGTCGATACGATGTCGTCTGCCCGGTGCGCAGTGCCTGGGAATTGGCCAAAGCCCTGCCCGACAGCAAACTGGTGATCGTGCCTGATTCGGGGCATTCGATGGGTGAGGTAAGTATCGCCAGAGAGTTGGTCAAAGTAACCGATTCAATTTGTTAGTATACTAATAGGGCTGGAAACCTTTCCAAGTTCACGCTTGGTAGTCGTTCCAAGATTGCCCTTCTTCATCCCACCACTGATTTGTGCCATCGGGCAACTCTCGCCACAGGTAGCCATCATCCTCGCGCCAGGTCGGGTAATCCTGCTCGTCAACAACATCATCGTTGAAGACATCAAAGTTGGTCACTTCCTCACCCTCAAAGCGGTCTTCCTTTTCGTCTTCCCAGTCATCGTATTCATCAGCATCTTCTCGCAATCTCAACGCTAGGAATATTCCCGCCGCCATCAGCAGAAATACCGCCCCGCCACCGAAGAATAGTCCAGCCTGCGATGAAAAGAAACCGCCCGGCTGCTCGGGCGGGCCTACTGAAACCGGCAGAATAAAACTGTTATTCTCATCTCTCTCAGCGAGAATCCCAGTAGAGTCGACGGTGATGATGAGTTCGAAATTCCCCTCCCAATCCGGGTTCCAGGTCAGGGAAATGGTGGTTGAGGTCTCCCCGTTCACCAGCCTAGTCGAAGTATTGGCGACCTCTTCATACAGGAACTCCCCTTCGTGGTCGACCCCTGTGCTCAAACTGACCCAGAACAACTCCTCGGTTTGGTTACCGATATTGATGACGGTGAAATTGACCATCGTTGCAATTCCCAAGGTTGGCTTAGCCGGTGAGATAGAGATATCCGTGGCTATGAGGTCAGGGCGGGTCTCGACCGCGGGAATACTCAGCGGCCAACTGGTGGATGAGCCTTGGCCAGTGATCTGGTTACCCGCTAGGTCACTGACCTCCAACCAGCAATCGAGTGACTCTTCGGCAGTGATGGGTGGGAAGGAAAGGTTTGCCAGATAACTCGAGACCTGACCGGAGAGCAGTAGGGTGGCATTGGCTTGGAATTGCTCACCGGCGGTGGCGATACCACGGCTGATGTGGCAGAGCACCACCAGGTCTTCGCCCGACAGGCCGGCACCGAGTTCATGGATATTCACCTTGAGGATGAAATAGGTGCTATTGACAGCGATGAAATCAGGTTCTGAGCCAACCAGCGCCGGCGGCTGATCGTCGACTTGGATACGCATTGGCGAAGGTGCGGGCACGACTTGACCGGGGCCGATGATGACATTGAGATTGACTTGGTAGAGGCCACTGCCGAGGGCGTCCATGGTGGCGGTGAAATAGCCATTCTCATCGATGCTGATGACCAGTGGTGAATCTAGTGGCACCTGCAAGGAGAGCACATGCGAGAATGCCGGAGGGGCAAACTCACCTGCGACATAGGTCACTCGGCCGCTGAATAACAAGCGCTGGCCTTGGATGACATAACTGTCGTTGTGCAGAGGCGACATCATTGGGTCGTCGGCGCGAGTAATCGAGAATTCTGCCAGATGAATATCGGCGTCTAGATACCAATTCCGGCCGGTTGCTAATATCACAATTCCCGATGAGTCGGTTACTCGGAGGGTGAATTGTCCCTGATCGAAGGTGGGGGAATAAAAGGCGCTAACGGAGAATGAGATATTCATGAAAATCTCTTGCCCATGACCGCTCGGGTCAGACGACCCGTTCGGGCTCAATTCGGTCAAGGTGAATGATTCGACACTGATTTCAGGATTGTTGGCAAGTAATACCGTAGCGTTTTCCGCCGACCAGATGAGTTCGTCGCCCTGGCCGAAAGCGACGATGACCTCCTCGAGGTCCTCCAACCAGTTCTCATCATTCAGGCTGAGGTTCAACCACACCGTATTTTCGGGAATCAGCGCCATCCCCCCGGGCATCTCCAAGGTGGCATTGACCAGGGTGGTCGGTGCGGTTACCAGTGAGATATAGTGCAGGAGGTCGAACTCCAATCCGGCCTGCCCGCCGGCAAAGGAATTGCCCGCCAGATCATAGCCGACGACGAATAATGAGACGTTCTGGCCGTGAACATTGTTTGTGTCATCAAAAGATGCATGAAAGAAATCACTGCTACCCTGGCGCAATAGTGGACTGGTGGAATACTCGCTCGCCTGCGCAATCCCATCCCCATCCCCATCATTGGTCGACTCTACCCACCAGCGCAGAACCAGAGAGCCCTCATCGAGGCCGATGGTATCGGCGATCGAGATATTGAATAATTGCTGAGGTTCCGGAATCACCCGCGACCCGACCGGTGAATGCACTTGTAGTCCGGCTGAGGTTGCATCGATACGGAAATCGCGCTCGGCAAATCCTGCCGGGGTTGCATCATAAATTCCTTGAATCACCGCGCCGACGGTGAAGCCGTCGTAGTGGTTCACATTCGGTGCGGTGGCATTGATCGAAAAGACTCCATTCTGCGCCACGCTGGCATTGCCGCTGAGATTCACCAATTCGACCGTCAAGTCACCTGGGCGCGGGTGGGTGCTGAGGTTGAGGAAATTTACCGTCCCGCTGATGCGCAATTGGTCGCCACCCGCGACCCATTCATCGGTAAATACCTCGGGCCCGCCATCGCTGGGCGCACTCTCATCCCACAGGTTGAACGAGGCGATTTCGACCCGCCGTTCGTGGTCGGTGGTGGCGCTTGAGGTGCGGTCGGAATTCAGCGTATCTATGGTGCCGACCTGCGCCAACCATACCACATCCTTTTCGACCGGCCAGGCCCAATCGGTGCTCAAGTTCCATTCCATCAGTGCGGTATCGCTATTCAGTTCCTGCCAGTTCCCGCTCAGATTGGCGACCAGCCCGCCGGGATTGTTCAGCCATGTACTGCTATTGGCGAGCGAATAGAATAGTACCGGACGGGTGGGTGAATTCTGTAATTGCGGGGTCAGTGCAACCCATGAGAGGTTGCTCAAGCCTTGGTAACAGGTGACCTCAAGTGAGACCGTATAGGATTGTCCATCTGGTACAATGGTCTCGCTGGGCAGACCGATTGCACCGATCGAGGGTGGTCGGTTGCCGGTATTTATCTGCAGATTGGATAACTCGACCACTCCGGCACTTCCGCTGGTGACGTTGATGAAGATGCTGACATTGCCGGTCACATCGGCTGTCAGGTTGGCTAGGTGTTGGTTTATCTCATTGGCCAAATCACCTGTCGGAGTGATTGCGACGGT
>Ga0302120_10000837_pt1 | contig 14251 bp, 10 predicted proteins | sample AG5_Bottom_MG_FD_203118 | JGI IMG/M metagenome (GOLD analysis project Ga0302120, IMG submission 203118) | Marine microbial communities from Western Arctic Ocean, Canada - AG5_Bottom | ecosystem: Environmental > Aquatic > Marine > Oceanic | place: Canada: Western Arctic Ocean | collected 2017-10-01 | reverse complement strand
ACCATTTTAACATCTGCTCGCTTGATGGAGGATCTGGAGACAAAGGCACTTTAGTGAGTGGCTGCAAATAGATATGGGTCGCTGACGCCGTCTGCGCGACGAAATCATACATTTCAAGCACTTCAGCGGAAGTTGTTTCGTTGCTTAGCACCATTTTTAATTGCGCGACTAACTGCTGCTGCGCGACTGCTTCAAGGCACTGCTGATGCTCGGCAAACAAATTGCCTGACATTAACGATGGGGTTTTCCAGTCAAGCGAGATGATATCGAATTCAGAAGCAACTTCAGCGAACACTTTGGCATTGCTGCCGGAAGTTTCAAGCATGACGTCACCCGGCCAAAGTTTTGCTATCTGAACAGCAAACGCTGCTTGCTCAAGAACTTCGCCACCAGTTAAGGACAAACAAACTTGTTCGGCGTTTACAGGATGATCCGCTAATAAATCCTTAAGGAGAGCAACAACGCTATCTGTTGCAATGGGATTATCTATGAGCAACGTGCCATCTGCAGAATGACATTCGAACTGCTCGCGCTTATTCCATGAACGCGGGGTATCACAATAAACACAACGTAGCGGGCATCCGCCGAAACGGCAAAACAAATGTGGCAGTCCTAGCTCTCCGCCCTCGCCCTGGATACTAAAAAAAATTTCGTCGAGATGACCTTTTAACATAATCATCTCGACGTTATTAAATTGGGAAAGATTCGAGAAAGCTTCGCAGCTTAAACGAATTCAGCATCAGCGTCACGCTGTGCTGATACCGCTTCTGCGTCGACAGCTGCTTCTTCCTCGCGAGCCAACTTAGCTGCTTCTTTAAGCTGCTTTTTAGAAGCTGTTTTGAAAGCAGTGCGAACCTTGCGCACGCCTATTGGGTTTTCGCCCTCGACGTAATCTCCGCTTTCGCCCAAAATCTCTAGGCGCTCACGGCGAGTGTACACAGAGCGAGCGGTAGACAAACCGCTACCAAGGTTTAGTGACTTATGAATGGACATCGTTTTAATTCTTTGGAAGTGGCTTGATACGCGCGTCGCTGAATGGATACACGCCACCAAGGCCATCTGAGGTTAATGCTTGCAGGTTTGCAAGAGTCTCGCTGAGAGCTGCTTCAGACGGCTGGTTGCCGACGAAAAGCTTATAATGTGACTTTTCTGAGCCGCCACCTATCTCTGCAAGAGTCACATTATAGCCCTGACTCCTGAGTTCTGTGCCCAACTTTCTGGCAAGCTCAAAATCTTCTGAATTGAACTCACGGGCTACCACGCAATAGCGGTAGTTATCGACATCAGAAACATTACCGGCACACTTATATGAAAAGAAGAACACAACAACAGCAGCAAATATCAACGCAAGCACTTTAGCGCTTATTTGAGGCTTAATAGCAGCGCCTGAAGGCACTACATCTATCTTCGGCTCTGAACCAGAGCCCTCCGTGGAACCTTCGCGCATCTCATTATCGCGCAAAATATCCAGTAAATGTCTTTTTTTAGGTGTCATTTGTTATGTTTAGGCATAATAACGAGACTAAGATACAATCGCAAGAATAATGACAGATTCCGTCCCCAACAATGTGGCTACTGCTGCTGCTCACTGCCTTCTAAATGATTTGACCGAGGCTGGGCTTAACTTGGTACCACAGTCGCAGGCTGACACAGATAAGGATAGTACTGGTAGAGCTGAGACTGTAACAATCATGTTTTTAGGCTCCGAGAACAGCCCTGAGGCGAGCACTCTTCTAGTCGCCATTGCCCACAAGGGCCTAAACGTCCCTAAAGACTTTATACACATAAATTTACTGAAGAAGGACGCGCAAACCATTGAATCTACGCTCGGCACATACGCCCCGCAGATCATCATCGTTCTTGGCATCGAAAACGGCATGCAACTCTTCCCTAACCACGGCTCTGGCAGTGAGATACCCCGGGGACAGCTTCTGCATTCGAGCTATTGCAGTAATCCTGTCTTGATAACCGAATCCCTCAAAGACATGTTGTCCGACGCTGACTCAAAGAAATCTTGCTGGAACGACCTGCAAGCGGCGAAGGAAATCCTAAATAATTCGAATTAGTCCGCATCTTTCCTTTGACGCATCAGAGCGCGTCGGCATAATCTTTAGTCCTTAGCGGCCGGTGTAACCGTAGCCATTCCATAAACTTGCAATTCATCCAGATGCATCACAGCAGAAACTATCTGTTACTAACATTACTGACCTTAAGCGCATGCTCAGTCAGATCAGCAACAACTTACTCGGACAGCTTTGCCATCGACGGCAATAGCGAGGCGCCCATCGACGGCAATAGCGAGGCGCAACAGACTGACTCTGAACCCCAAGATTCAGGCCAAGAAGTAAGCGACGCCATGACTGTTCGCGCGCAGCGAAATGCCTTAATGGCTAGTACCCGTGTCGAGTTAGGTAACGGCGCATTCGAGCGTGGTGATTTCCAAGGAGCCGCTACTCATTACGCTGCCGCATCGCTGCTCGACCCAAGCAACGTTCAAGCACGCGACGGTTCACGCCGTTCACAAGCTGCTCTAGCTGGTAATAGTTACGACATCGACTCTGCTGAAAACGTTTTGCAAACCGCACAAGCGCGCGCTACTGCAAATCGCATTCGTGTCGAAGGTATTGTTCGCGATGGCGATAGGGCGTTGTCTCAGGGCCAATACTCAAAGGCGGCCGAACACTACTTAATTGCCAAGCAAGCTGTTGATTACAACCCTAACCTAGCTATTGGTGCGTTAGATGCAAGGATTGTCCATTCGAAATACGAGCAGGCTGTTAGTGCCCGTAACAACTTCGAATCGGCCGAACGCGAGAACATGGCCGGGGAAGCTGCAGCCGAAGCGGCGTCGCTCAAAGCTGATCGTGCTAACTACCGCGCCAACTTAATTGACACACACCTGTCTGACGCCAACGAACACTTCTTAAATGGCTTCCCAGAAAAGACAGTTGCTACTATAGATACACTGCTGCAGATTGATCCAGGGAATGCGCATGCTATTGGCCTGCGAGCAATCGCACTTGAGACTGTTCATCAAAATCGGTCAGCAAGAACTTCATCACAATTTCGCGAACAATGGCAACGTACGTTTGAAGACCTGCGCCATATCGCCATGCCAGCTGCCTCGCACTTCTCCTTCGACGTAGATTACTATAACGAAGTGGTGGCAAAGCGCAGTTCGCTAGATGCCTCAGGAGATGTCAAGGAAGTCGATGCAACTACTCTAAGGATCAACGAAAAACTTGATAGCACGATGATCACTCCTTCTTTCGAGAACTCACTCGAAGAGATTGTGCCTAACCTAAGTGCCTTTTCTGGAGTCAACTTCTTCATAACGCGCGCCGTTCAGGACGACATCGATGAAGATCTGAAAATGATTCGCATCAACTTCAAGAACCCACTACCTATTAGCACCGTACTTCGCATTATGGAAGACGTCATGCTACGTCAGGTTAAGTTTGTTGTGCGCAATGGCGCTGTTTATGTTGTGACATCCGACGAGGCTGACACCGAATCCGTTACGCGTCAGTACGAAGTTCGTGACATCGTCAACACGATTAAGGACTTCCCTCTACCTGACTACAATCTAGCGCCTTCGGGTGGCATCGAGCCAAGTGAAGAAGAGCTGCCCGAGTCAGAGGCTACCGTTCTTTCTGCCGACGAACTGCAGACCACTATCGAGGAAAGCATCGAGCCCGATTCATGGGACGGCGAGCTGCACTCTCTCAGCATTGAAAACGGCACATTGATTGCGCACCATCGTCCAGAAGTTCTTGATGAAATCGCGCAAATGCTGGAAGACCTTCGTGAGCCAGCCAATATCATGGTTGACATCAAGGTTCGATTCCTGCTTGTGGAAGATTCATTCCTCGAAGACGTTGGCGTTGATTTCCGTGGCTTAGGTGACGATGCTACATCGGGAGTTCCTGGCGATTCTGGTGAAATCAACAACATCTTCAATGACTTCGGCGACTCCACGAACTATGGTTCTCCTGGCGCACCAGGCGTTTTGGGTACAGGCCAAGATGTTGGCGCTGCGTACTCTGAATCTGGTCAAGACTTGCTTATCATCTCACGCACCGAGCAGCTTTACGATAGTCAACTTGCCGATGGTGATGACGATTTCGAAGCTTCTGGTGGTTTTGCAATGCAGTACGCGTGGCTAGACGACACCGAGCTACAAATGATTTTGCGAGCCGTTAAAAAATCTAAGCGTTCAGAATTGGTCATCGAGCCTAGTTTGATGGTTCATAATACTGCACGTGCTAACTTAGTTGTCGCCAACCAGGTTTCTTACATCTCAGACTTCGATGTTGAGATTGCATCATCTGCTTCTATCGCAGACCCAATTGTTTCCGTGGCAAACGACGGCGTCTTCCTTGACGTCCGCCCTGTTGTTACTGCTGATCGTCGCTTCGTTTGGATTGACGTTCGCCCTACAGTTGCCAAGCTAAAGCGCCCTATTGCTACTTTGCAAACATCACTGGGTACGGGTTCGCCTGTTAACCTGATGTTGCCCGAGCTAGAACTGCAAAAAGTTCGTACTCGCGCATTGGTGCCAGACGGAGGAACTCTCCTGCTGGGCGGGATGAAGACTGTTAAAGAAAAGAGCTTAGAATCAGGTATCCCGTTCCTTAGCGACATTCCTATTCTTTCGTTCTTTTTCTCTCGCAAAGGGTCGTATGAGACTTACCAGAAGTTGCTGATTCTGCTTACAGCTAAAATTATTCTTCCAGAAGAGCACGAGCCTACCCCGGTTCCTACCCGCCTGTAAGAAAACATGAAACTGTGCTGCCGGAGACGACTATACGTCTCCGGCTTTTTCAAAGCCCCTCGAAAAATAATTCTGCACTAAATGATTACAGGAATTACCCTTTGCCTCATGTTCGCCCTGCCTCAGCAAGGCGGCTCCGACCTACTAGCATCCAAGAACGCTGATGCGGCTCGAGCAATTACAGCCGAGTTTGGTCTCGACTATTGGTCTGGAAAGTTAGTCGAACGTTCTCTTGCCTCTGCGACCTCTGCAGATGGCAAGTCTGATTTGTTGTTAGCGCGCTGCGATGTGTTGCGCATGGTTGCCGGTCGAAAGCTAGATGAGCTTGAACGTCTCTTCTCTCTCGGCGAAGCGGGTGAAGCTTACTCCGCTTATCTCGAGAGCGGCCCGAGTTCATCGCGTGCAACCAAGGCTCAGTCCAATCTTGGCACTTTGGCCTTCATTTACGGCCAAACTTTAAGCCAGCTTATCAATAGCGGCGGCATTGGCAGTGGCGATTTAGTTAAAGCAAGCGAGCAGGCCGAGGGGATATTTAAAGTGGCATTATCCGGTATGAACTCTGTCATTTCATGGTGGGAGAATCTGTCGGACGACGATCCTGAGAAAGCGAGCGCCGAATATACCGACTATCTGCCCTCGGTCTACAACCGCGCGCTCGTCTACCGCTATTGGTCAGAGCTATATGAGGCGGACTCACTAGACCGTGGTCAAAAGGCCGAAAAGGCCATTGACCTACTTTCGGAATTTGCTTTGGGCGCACCCTTCTTGCCACAGCAACGTGCCTACTCCGCCCTTGCCGATTGCTTTGCTGTTCTTGGTCAATACGAAGACGCTGCCGATTATTACATGTACGTAACTGAGCAAGTTACCGACCTCATAGATCAAGAAGGTAACAATCTCGGACTAAGTTACATTGCGCAACTTCAAGATGCTAGCCAAGAGTCCATGCTTGGTATGGCGAAAATGTACCAACGCAGCAACGACATCGTCAGCTTCTGGAACACCTATAACAACTTCGAGTCCTGGGTGGCCAGCAACGAAGTCGCTGTTAGCCGTATGGGGTCGACTCTGCGCCTATCTGCTGCTAAGCAAATGGTTGCTGAGGGGCGCTCGGCTGAAGCTATCAACCTGGCCTCCGCTGTTGCGACAGCGAACGAACGCAATGTGTTGCGACTACAAGCGAACTCGGTTATGGGGCACGCTATTTCATTAGCTCCTGCCGATGCCGACATCTCTCTTGATATCCTTTACAGTTCCGCTGAGGGTGCTTACTTTCAAAAGCGCTTCGCGGATGCGGTCGATGGCTTTCGCTTATTGATTCCGCGGCTAGACGCGTCGAGCGGCGAAATCGGGCCAAAAGCATACTACTATCTAGGTCTGTCTTGGTCGAAGCAGAACGAGGCTCTATTGGCAATGGTTACTCACCAAGTGGGTTACCAAAGCTACCCTGATCACGAAGAATACGCTCTTAAGAATGCCGATAAGTGGCAGAAAGCCGCTGAGAAACTCTCGATAGACAATCCAAACGACGAGATTCTTCGAGAATTCAGCGGCGAGGCCACTGTGGCCGTGCAAGTTTTGGGCGGAGGCGGAGACAACCTTGAATGGAATCAGGCGAAGCAATTACTCAAGCTAGCAAAGGCGTCCGCACGTGCTGCTGATGGCACCGAATCGGGAAGCACCGAATCACGAAAAGCAGCGGCGGCCTACCAACGGGCTATTGAATCGCTGGCTGAGATACCCAGTGATAACGGCTACTACGAACTGGCCCTTGTTGCTATGGGTATTGCCGAGTACGACGCGAGTGAATTTGACGCAACCGCTTCAGCGCGCTCAACAGCAATCCTCAGCAACTATGTGAATAACTACATTACTGACGAGGCTAATGCTCCGCAGGATCCTTTGCAGCGCAAGGTTCGCAAAGACAAAGAACCAGAAGCTGTGTTCTATCTTGGCTTGGCGCAGCGCCGTGATAATAATAGCATTGGTGTACTAAGTAGCTTCGAGAATTTCCTCGAGCGCTACCCTTCTCAGCCATCACTCGCTTTCGCGACGATGACCTACCGCATCGAAGCATTCATACTGCTAAACAACATCGATGGCGCGATAGCGGAATACGAGTCTATGCATGAAATCGACGCTAGTAGCGCTCGCATATCCATCGGCTCTTACTACATCTATAGGCACTACAACAAGCTTTCTTCTGCGGCTAACATCTTAGACCAGCAGTCGCCAATCTTGATGCAAGAGGTAAAGTACCTTCACGATTTCAACAGTAACTCTAGAGCACCGCGTTGGCAAAACTTGATTGGCGAAGCTGATCTCTTGAGTAGGACGGGCGACCATGTAGGTGCGAGCAAGATGTACGAGCGGATTTTAAACGAGCACGCGTCTGCGAGTGATTTTACCGATGCTTTCCGCTTTAAAGCTGAAATAGGGTATGTTGACGCCATGCTAGAGCAAGGTCAAATCGGCCGCGCTGTAGGAATCATTGACTCGCTGCTTGAGTCGCGCCCTAAAAATCTTCGGGTGAAAACGGCGGCCGTAAAAGTGAAAGCCGGCTTTTTGCTGTATGACCCGAGCAAGACTCGACTGCGAGATCAAATACGTGTTATTCCTGGCGAACTCTCCCCAGAAGCGCTTGCCACAGCGTCAGAAATTGCGGAAAGTATTGTCAAGATTGCGGAGTTCCAAGCGAATGACTTCGTGGCCGCCGACCCCGACAACTCGGGTAACAAGTACTACTACCCGGCATGGTGGGAAGCACAGGCCACTCAAGCTTTTGTGCTGTACCAGCGCCATCGGACTAACCCTGCCGACATGGACAAGCACATTACATTCGTTAGGGCGCTTAGCCTGCAGGCACCGAACCTCGGCAAAAACGTTGCCGGACCTCACGTCGCTGCTTCTCTAAAATGGATTTTAGACCAGAAATAACACCATGATCTTAACCACGATATCATTAGTCCTTTTTGCTGCTCAATCACGAGTAGACTTGCTTGATGGCTCAAAAGTTTTTGGCGAGATCTCCGACATCAACTTAAATGCCGTAACTATCGTTATTGATGGCTCAGAAGAGCCAACCGTCATAGCCAATGAGAGCATTCTCGAAGTTGTTCCTGCAGCGACCGCATTAATGCGTCAAGCACAGGTCTCGCTTGACGGCCTTGATTTCATGAACGCCAGCAATGCTTTTGCCGAAGCTGCTTCTAAGTCAGAAGCCGGTTACATGAAAAACTTTGCTGGGCTGCGCAATGCCGAAACTTTAATGTCTTGGGCTGCGATTGACCCCGCACAATACGGTGCCGCTATCGCCCTACTCAATACTTGGGTAAGCGAAAATCCTCGCTCATTCTGGTTGCCACGTGCACAAATGTCATTGGCGCGTGCCTTGGCAAATACGGGCGACATTGACGGTGCTGCTTCAATGATGGAAGAGCTATCCAATCTAGCTTTCGCCGAAACCCTGGCTCGCCACATCGAGATTCAAGCGAACGTTATTCGCTGTGAAGCTTTTTTAATTGGCGGACAAGCCCAGTCGGCGCAAAGTCGCCTTAGTTCTCTCAGGGACACCTTGGGCGGCATGATTCGCAACACTGAAACACCACCGGCTCTTCTAAGCAAGGCGCGGGGCCTCCACTCTCAGGTACAAATTCTAAATGGTCAGGCCATTCAGGCCATAGAGGGCGTAAATGCTTCTCAAGCCTACTGGAAAGAGCTAGCTGATGGCGAATCAACGACGCCTGTTGTGCGCTCAGCTGCTTGGCTAGGCCTTGCGGAAGCTGCTATCGAAGCCGATGAGCTACGTTCGGCACAGCTGCAGTTGGCAAAAATTGTTGCAGTCATGCCAGCTTCACCGAATGTCACGCCACAAGCTCTGTATAAACTAGCTGTTGTGAGCGCCAAACTCGAAGACACAAAGTCTTCACGCTCAGCCGCCATGCGCCTGACAACAAATTACCCTAACTCAACTTGGGCAATAAAAGCCAACTCTGAAGGTCTATAAACCTCTTGAGATTGCTAGAATCGACACTTCAAACTGCGGCGACTCTCCCGTAAAAAAACAAACTACCATCATGTCAAAAGTTCGTAACTTCATCCCAGCACTAGCTGGCGTACTACTAACCGCACCTCAACTGTTTGCAGCAGAGGAAGACGGCGCATCCATTATCGACGGCATCAAGAATGCCGGTGCAATTGGTGCCTTCATTATTCTTATGTCTGTCGTCGCTATGGCCTTGGTCATCGAGCACTTCATGACCATCAAGCGCGAGAAGCTAGCTCCAACAGAGATTTTCGAGGAGATTGAAGAGTTGCTAAACGACAACAACCATGCAGAAGCGAAAGAGCTATGCGAAGCTGAGCCTTGCTACCTGACCAATGTGGTCCGCGAAGGCATTATGAAGATTGGGCACCCTTTCGCTACTATAGAGAAGCACCTCGAGGAGAAAAACGAAGAAGAAAACCTTAAGCTTCAGCAAAAAGTTGGCTGGCTAAGCCTTATTGCTGGTCTAGGCCCTATGATGGGTCTGTTCGGTACGGTGTGGGGAATGGTTGGCGCTTTCGCCAAGATTAGTTCTGCTGGCGCTGGCGGTGTAAACCCTGCCGACTTCGCGGGTACTATTTCATTGGCTCTGATGACAACAGTGTTGGGCCTTGTTGTGGCGATTCCGACAACAGCCTTCTATGCTTTCTTCCGTAACAAAGTTCAAATGATGGAGCTAGAGATTGGCACCATGGTTGAAGACTTGTTCGAAAGATTCCGTAGTGAGAATAAGTAGCAGCAATGTCGAAGACAAAAAAAGAAGCCGAAGAGATCGAAATCGACATGACGCCGATGATCGACATGACATTCTTGTTGATTATTTTCTTCATCTTGGTGAACGACATGTCTAAAAAAGATCTCGAAGAGCTCAAGCTTCCGATTGCAATGGAAGCTGGGCACGACGAACCGCCAGAACGCCGACAGATACTTAACGTTCGTTGGTTCCCTGCTGGTGGTGTCCCTCAGAGCATCGTTGACCAATACCGCGAAACTCTTGGAGTCGACATCCCTAATAATCAAGAATGGTCTGACATCGTTTGGCGTGGGCAGATTTTGTACTTCCCTAACATCGATACTGGTGGCAGAACCGACCCTATTCGTCGTGGCCGCCCTGACTACTACTGGAAGCTTGCAGAGACAATGGAGCTTGTATGGGTTCCTGAATTTGAACGAGTCATGGACGAGAAGCTTGGCAAAGAGCTCCCTGACGATCCAATCCTTCTGCGTGCTGACCGCAATACACCGTTCAAGTACCTGCAAAAGATCATGGAAGTCTGCACACGCGATGGCATTCTTATCTGGAAAGTACAACTGGCAGCTTCTGAAGACCCGAATGTCGTGAAGGCACGCGAAGCGGCAAGAGGTAACTAATTATGGGCCGTAAAAAGAAAAAATTCAAAGAAGTTAAGACTGACATGACGCCGATGATCGACGTTACGTTTTTGTTGCTTATTTTCTTCATTGTTACGCTCAAGTTTAAAATCTTAGAAGGCCGCCTCGATGCTGCCCTGCCTAAAGATCGTGGTACATCCACCTCTGAAGCAGAGGAAATCGACAAAATTGACATTTTGATAAAGGTTGCAGAGCCAGGGGAGCTTATTGATGAGAAAGGCACCAAAGGCCTCCTTCTGTATGAAGGGCGCGAGATAAAAGTGCAAATCGGTGAGCAAAAGTTCCGCTACAACCCCTTCGCCATAACTAACCCTGAAGACCCCATACCAGAGTTAACTACGTTTTTACAGACACTGCTAGACAGCCCTGAATACAGCGTTGACGAGACCCCTGTCTCTCTCGATGCCAGAAAGGGTGTTGTATATGGTGACATCGTAGTGCTGCTTGATGTCGTTATTCGCGAGAAGTTCCAGAAGGTGTCCTTCGCAGGTACTCAAGAACAAGACTAAACTACGTGATTTAGTAGATTTAGGTATCTTTTGGCATGGCGAATACCGTCAAGAATTGCTAATCTGTCACACCCTGTGCTACCACAGGGCTGCCCCGAATCACCTGCCTTCTTTAATGTCGTTTTACGCGATAAAAAATGAAAACACTCCTTAATTCCGCCTTCATCGTCTCGCTTGCGCTTTTTATTGGCGCTTGCGTACTTCCTGAATATGATCGTTCCGCAAATCATGTTGCCGAATCTGGTCTTGAAACACAAGACGTACAAATAGAAGAACCTGCTGCTGAACTACCGCAGAATGAAACTGACATTATTCAAAGCGCCCAGCTTGCCGACTCACTACGTGAGCAACAAATCGCTATGGTGGTGCGCGAGCACGTTACTCATGCGCGTCAAGCATATGCCGATGCACGCTTGCTTGAAGCAGAAGACCACCTTCTTGCTGCCCTGAGCCTAAACGCTAGTGCAACTGAGGCCATTAAGCTGCTCGAACAAGTTCAAATTGCTCTCGGCAGAACGAACACTGACATCACTGGCTCTAACGACGATGTCCTACTTCGCGCTAAAGCTCGCGGAGAACGTTTGCAAGCTGATGCTCGCGCCAACTTAGAAGCGGCGCGAAGTCTTCGTGCGGAAGGAGACTACGAAGCAGCTTTGGGCCGTCTTAGTCTTGCAAGCAGTGTCGTTAATGGCAGCGATTTGAACATCAACTGGGGCTCATTAAGTGGCGATATTTCTAGCTTGCTTAAAGCGGTCACTGCCGAACGAGATGCTGCCTTTTCCAGTCAACGCGAAGAAGCTACGCGCGAATCATTCAACGCTCTGCAAGAAGAGCGTCAACTCGAAGTCGAGCGTCAAAGACTGCGCCGCGATGGCATCCTTGAAGACGCTATCGAAAACTTCGTAGCAGGCAACTTTGACACGACAATCTCTTTAACAGCGGGTCTAGTCGAGGAAGATCCTTTGAACGCACGCGCCGCCGAGTTGCACTCAGCTGCGGAAAAATCTCGCCATCTTCACCTTGAGGATGAATGGGTTAAAACCCGTGCCGAGCGCTACCTTACTTGGGTTGAAGATATTGAAGAGGCTCGCATACTAATCACGGACATTGTCACGCTTCCTAACACGGAACACTGGCGTAAGATTAATGAGTTACGCAAGAAGTACCGAGAGCTTCCAGATGAAGACGAAGACTCTGCCGAAAACAGTTTGATTAAGCAAGAAATTGCTACCCAGCGAATCCCAAGCCTAGTATTTGAAGGTGAAACATCTTTAGAAACTGTCATTGAGCAACTGCGCACGTTCACGAGCATACCGTATGTGGTAACGCCAGATGCTATTGATGCCGTCGACGCCGAAGGCATCGAATTCAACCTAACGATGACGCACGAGCTTAGCGTAGAGCATGCTCTTAACATCATTACAGACGCTGCTGGACCTGACGTCATTTATAGCTTCCGTCATGGCGTGGTTTACATTACCACCCTCAGCAATGCTTTCACTAACCTGGTGTTGCGCCCACACGATATTCGCGATTTGACAGCTATGATTGTCGACCAAGCGGCACCACAAATTGACCGGATTCAATTGCCTGACAATAGTTTCCAAATGGGTGACGAAGAAGAACTGCCTATGGGCGGCCCCGTCGGCGAGCCTGTGCCAATAATGGACCCTGATAACATTGCTACTTTGGTTCAACAAAGTATTGCTACCGGCACATGGGATTCCATCGAAGGTGTTTCAATCCAGGCGCAAAACGGCCAATTGTTCGTACGCCACACAGCTGAGGTACATCGCCAAATCGAAGTATTCCTTGAGGGGTTCCGTCGCTACACTTCCTCAATGGTTAACATCGAGGCCAAGTTCCTGACGATTACCAAAGATTACCTACAAGAAATTGGGGTTGACTGGCGCGGTGCACGTACCGAAGCTGGCGAGCTAATCCCTCTCGACGACCTCACTTCAGGGTTCGATGACAATGCCTCTGCGGCATTCGATGATAACGGCCTAGGCCTACCATCGGGTTCAGGGTCTAACCCTACTGCTGGTGCTTATTACAGCGAAGGCGAAGACGGTTCTATCCGCGCGCGAAGCGAAGGCATCCTTGGTGAGTACGGGTCACGCCTCGGCGTAGCTGGTGGCCTTGCAATGCAGTTTTCTTTCATCGACGATGTGCAATACAGCCTCATCATGAATGCTGTACGAAAGGACGAGCGAGCGCAAGAGTTAACTTCGGTAATGCTTTCTACTCAGAATACCGAGCGCGCTTACGCTGCGATGCTTAACCAAATCACTTACATCCAAGATTTCGATGTAGAAGTTGCTTTGGCATCGTTTATTGCCGACCCTGTTGTAGGTGTGATTTCTGACGGCATCGTTCTTGATGTACGCCCTACTATCGCACAAGATCGTAAAACAGTTAGCCTCGAGCTGCGCCCTACTATCGCAACCATCCTGCGCCCAATTGCAGAATTCACTTCTTCACTTGCTGGTCTAACAACTCCGATTACTATTCAGCTTCCTGAGCTGCAAGTTGCTTCGGTAAAAACTACTGTTGTAGTACCAGACGGCGGCACAGTCGTCATCGGTGGACTCAAGAAATTGTTCAACATCGATCAACGCGCTGAGATTCCTTTTTTGTCTGACATTCCGATCCTTAGCCTTCTATTCAAGAAAGAAGGTGAAGCTTCTGAGAACCGTGACGTGATTTTGATGATCACTGCTACGATTATCGATGCCAACGAATTGAAAGATCGACTAGAAGTGAAATTAGGAAACTAATCTTTCGCTAAAAAGATTAGCCAAAACCTCACTCTTTTGAGTGAGGTTTTTTTATTTACTTATTAAGCCCGTAGTTGCTCACCAACACGTCGCGCAATTCAGCAAAGCAGCTAATCTTAAATGCCGGGGATGTACGCGGCTCATTAACACTATGTTTTCCGCCACCGTTCACCCACACCGCCACCATTCCAGCGGCATTGGCAGTATCAATGTCGTGATACGGATGATCACCGACATGCATGATTCGCGAAGCCTCACACCCAGTGGCTGCAATCGCCGATTCATATAGTTGAACGTTAGATTTAGCGACACCGACACTATGAGTAATAAAGATAAGTTTAGGGTCGATGTACTTATCTATTTCTAAGCGTAAAATCTTTTCGATTTGCTTGCGCACCAAACCCGAGCTGATAACTCCGAGTCGAATACCCGAATTTTTGATGTCGAGCAACAGTTGGCGGTCGGCATCGCCAATATGCAAATGTTTCCATTTAGCATTATGATAAGCAATAACTCCTGCAACAACCATCAAGTCGATATTGACGTTTTGAGTGACCTCTGTTGGCAGACGCTTTAACAAAAAGTCATAATGATGGTCGTGATTCGATCCAAACTCGGCAACGACTAATTCTAGTTCGGTAAGTAAGTCATCGATGTTAGCATTTAGGCCGCGGTCAATCATTGATTGCAAGGCATCACGGCGTGCACCTGACACAAAGTCGGTAGTAGCGAACAAGGTATCGTCGATGTC
>Ga0302120_10000835_pt1 | contig 14297 bp, 7 predicted proteins | sample AG5_Bottom_MG_FD_203118 | JGI IMG/M metagenome (GOLD analysis project Ga0302120, IMG submission 203118) | Marine microbial communities from Western Arctic Ocean, Canada - AG5_Bottom | ecosystem: Environmental > Aquatic > Marine > Oceanic | place: Canada: Western Arctic Ocean | collected 2017-10-01 | reverse complement strand
AGCGATCACAGACCGCATCCTTGACTCGCTGCTCCACAAAGCGCGCGTGAGTCAAATTGGAATCCCGAGCACGGGCCTTCACCCGCAGGGTGCCATCGGGCTTGAGCCACTTTTCCCAAGGCACCTCCAAGGCACCTTCATAGAGATCGGTGTCGGTCACGCATTCATAGCGCGCAACCCGCAAGAGCACTCGGTTGGCGGATCGCAACCAAAGGTTGGCCCGGGCCGCATCCAAGCGTGTTCCAGCGAAACGGCAGCCCCCCACCTGGCGTTCGATGTTCGCCATTTTTAGGTCCTTGAGTTCCTGGTGCAGCACCGGTTCAAGACCCGGTGCGCAGGTGGCGAAAAATTCAGTTGCAGAAGCCATGATTTCGAGTCAGCGGGGCCAGGGACCGTGGGATGTGCGGGCGGGGTCCTCTTCAAAAACCCGGCGCCAGAGATCAGTAGAGAAAAGGCCATCCGGATCCGCATGGGCTTTTAGTTCGTGGAATGCTGCGATGCGTTCGGAGCCAAAAGATGCTCGGGCCACATCCGGAGAAATCACTTGGTCCTTGGCGAAGTAGAACCGTCCTCCCGCAGCCAAGCAGATCTTGGAAAAGCGCGCGCAGGTCTCCATAAGGTGCGCTCGATTCTTGGCGGTCACCTTGAGATCCATGGCCATGCTCCAGCCATCCAAGGCATGGGTCATCAGGAAGGGATCGGGCCGGTGGCGCTTGAGCACCCCCAGGTACGGGGTGTGACCACTGGATTGCCCTTCGGCCAGGAGCGCCAAGAAACCATCCAGGGCCGTGTCCGCGGGCAAAAAGGCTTGGTACTGAAGCAGCCCATCACCCGCACGCCGGGCGTAGGCGTACTTCCAGTCTGGTACGTAGTCGAGCAAGAAGTTGAATCCCGCGTGGGATTGACGATGCCACCCGCTCATAGCCTCCATGCGCCCCGACACCTGCTTGATGGCATTGACCAGGCGCATCCCCGGATCATGATTGAACATGCGCAGCACTCGCCAGATCTCGGCTTTGGGCACGCCCATCACAGCATCGGGCAGATCCTGGTGTTCAAGGCTGAGGGTCTTGTCTGGATCAGAGTCCTCGCCATCCAAAAGGTAGCGCGCGTCGTGAATCAGACCGCGTCCACCGGCGGAGCCCGACCCAAAGGTATCGATCCAGCCCACGAGGTAATCCGCCTCGCCCACCAACTCTTGCATGGCGTCCATCATCTCGCCCAGGTCATGGCAAGAGATCCCGCGCACGCGCACATCCCCTGAATAGACCTTGGTGGTGCGGGTCTTGGCTCGGGTGATGATGCCCAACATACCGAAGCCGCCGATGGCTCCGTGGAACAACTCAGCATTTTGTTCCCGCGAGCAAGTCACTAGGTCGCCATTCCCCAAGAGCAAGTCGATCTCGAGCAGGTTGTCCCCAAAGGTGCCCACCTTGAAGTTGTTCTTGCCGTGGATGTTCATGGCCGCCGCCCCGCCAATGGTGGGGAACATTGTGCCACTGACCACCTTGGGCCAATAGCCGAGGGGCAATGCCTTGCGCCAAAGTTGACGGATACTCGCGCCCCCCTCCAATTCCGCATCCCCGGTGGACGCGTCAAAGTCCAACAGGCGATTCATGCGGGTCATGTCCAGAGCCCACCCATCGCGCGTGGTGCTTGCGTCCCCATAGCTGCAGCCCGTGCCCCGGGGCGCGAGGCTTACTCCCGCCCGGCGCGCCTCTTGCAGGGCTCCCCGCAGCTGATCAAGGTCCCGTGGACGGACAATACGCGTGGTAGAACCGACGCTCATGCCCCAGCCCTCCACGCGCTCGATGCCCACCCGACCGATATCTTGGCCCATGATCAGATGTTGAGGTGACGGAAGATGCGGCTGGGAATTTCACGGATGACCCGCATGACCAAGCACCAGCGCAGGGGCATGTAACGGGTGCTCCAAAAACTTCCGCGCCAGGTGGAGATCATCGTCTTCGCCGCTTGCTCGGGCGTGATAGGCCAAACAAGCTTGTCTATTCCGGCGGTCATGTCCGTGCTGACCATGCCCGGCAGGATGGTCACTACGCGCACCCCATGTCCCTCTAGCCGATTGCGCAAGGATTCGAGGTAAGTAGTGAAGCCCGCCTTGGAAGCATGATAGGCCGGGTTCATGCGGCGACCGCGCTCGCCCGCCACACTAGAAACCCCAACGATGGTGCCGCGCCTCTCCGAGAGAAACAGCCGCGCCACTTCTGCGCACCAGGCCATGCCCCCCAGAAGATTGACCCGCACCATGGTGCGGTCCTGATCGTGATCGTATTCCTGGGGCCCCACCATGGGCATCACCCCCGCCACGTAACAGAGCGTGTCGAGGCCACCGAGATCTTTGACAATGCGCTCCAAGAGAGCGGGCACGTCCCCCGCATCCATCACATCGTGTGGGTACACATGAACGCTCCCAGGAGGCGCGCCTTCCGCGAGCTCCGCCAGTCGGTCCTCCCGGCGAGCAAGGGCCGCCACTTGACAGCCTTCCTGAGCCAACTGACGCACGAGGCTCGCGCCGATGCCGCTGGATGCCCCGACCACCAAGACTCGTTCAGGAACAGAGCTTGGGGAGGATGAGTTTTGATCTGGTTCGCCGGAATCTTGCATGGACAGGGGCCATGATCGGAGTTGAAGCCCCCCTCGACAAGAGATCTTCTCTCTTCTCTGGCCAGATTCATGTTCCACCCCCTCGCCCTCCGGCGGCATGCTCGCTCCCCTTGGGCGGAGCAGAAAAATACCCCCATGATTCGAGTCGAAAACCGGCGTCCACAGATCCCAAGCCAGCATTGCTCTCCTACGTACGGGCCCGTATGGTCTGATCCCCATGCCGTCGATCTCCAGCCTCCTCTCCCCCCTCAACCCAGAGCAGCGCGCGGCCGCGGAGACCATCGAGGGCCCCCTACTGGTGCTAGCGGGCGCGGGAACGGGCAAAACCCGGGTGGTGACCACCCGGATCGCCTATTTGATCTCCAAGGGCGTCGACCCAAGCCACATTTTGGCGGTCACCTTCACCAACAAAGCAGCTGCCGAGATGCGCGAGCGCCTAGCCAAGCTGATCGGTCCCAAGGCCGAGGGAGTCGTGGCCAGCACCTTTCACTCGTTCTGCCTGCGTTTCTTGCGGGACCACACGATGGAATTGGGCATGGAGCGCGGCTTTTCGATCTGCGACCCCTCGGACCAATTGACCTTCATCAGCCGCGCGCTGCGCTCCCTGCACGTTTCCTCGGCCCGGCTCAAACCCCGGGATGCCCTGTCCCTGATCAGCCTGGCCAAAAACCGCCTCGAGACCCCCGACACCCTGGCCCTCAGCCTGGACGAGGATCTGGGGCACCTAGCCGCGCGCACCTGGGAAAAGTACCAGGAATCCCTGCAGCGCGCCCGCAAGTTGGACTTCGATGACCTCTTGCTGGAAACTAGGCGCCTGTTGCGCGACCCCAAGTTGCGGAAGAAGGTCGCCGACCAGCATCGCTTTGTATTGGTGGACGAGTATCAAGACACGAACGGTCCCCAGTTTGAAATCGTGCAGGCGATCGCTGGCAAACACAGGAACCTCTGCGTTGTGGGCGATGACGATCAAAGCATCTACTCATGGCGCGGAGCCGACATGACCAAGATCCTGTCCTTCGAAAAGACCTTTGGCGGCGCCAAGGTAGTCACCCTAGAAACCAACTACCGCTCCACCGAGACGATCCTGCGCTGCGCCAATCGCCTAATCCAACACAACACGGGCCGCCACGAAAAGACACTGCGTTCGGCCATGGGAGAAGGTGAACCTATCAGCCTGGTCACCATGCGCGACGAGGAAGTGGAAGCAGACAAGGTCGTGCAGCTCATCGACGAAATGGTCAAAGCGGGCCATGCCCTGGACGAATTCGCGATCCTCTTCCGTACCGCAATCCAGGCGCGCGCCTTTGAAACCGAACTGCGCCTTCGGGACATTCCCTACACCCTCGTGGGCGGGATGAGTTTCTTCGACCGTAAGGAAGTGCGCGACGTGATGGCCTACCTCCGGTTGCTGGTGGATCCTGACGACGAGCAAGCCCTGGTGCGCATCATCAACAGTCCACCCCGAGGGGTCGGCAAGACCACCCTGGAACGGGTAACCGCCTATGCCACCGAAAAGGGAATTTCCGTTGGCAGTGCTTTTGATCACGGGGATCAAATCGAGGGGGTTAAGGGCTCCCGCTGCGAACCGATCCAGCGTTTGCGGCTGCGACTCAAAACCTTGCGCGGACTCTACCCGGACTCTTCCCAGAACCTGGTGAAGCTGGTGGAACAGACCATCCAAGAGGTGGGCTACGAGGAAGAAGTGCGCCGCTGCTACAGTGATCCGGAAGAAGCCAAGAAGCGTTGGGAAGGGGTGGAGGAAGTGCTCAACGCAGCACAAAACCATGCCCGCAAAAGCAAGCACCCCAAGCTACAACGATTCCTCGACGATCTCTTGCTCTCGGCGGAGGACCGAGACGATCCTGAAAAGGCGTCCAAGCGCTTGAGCGTGACCCTCATGACGCTGCATGCATCTAAAGGGCTGGAGTTCCCGCGGGTTTTCCTCGTGGGACTTGAGGAGGGCATCCTGCCCCATGTGAGGTCCGTGCAAGAGGACACCATCGAGGAAGAACGTCGCCTGGCCTACGTGGGCATCACCCGCGCTCAGAAATTCTTGCAGCTCTCCTGGTGCCAAACCAGAGCCCGAGGCGGGCAGGACCTCACACGCCACATGAGCCGCTTCTTATTGGAGCTCCAGCAACGGGAGGCCCCTGCCGATTGGGTCGCCGCCGGTGCCGAACCTAAGCCCAAGTCCAAGAAGAAAGGGCGCCGGCGCAGGGCACGGCGCTAGGGCGACTCAACCCGGACTCACTGACTCGCGAGGGCCACACGGTCCATCATGGACTGCACCGCGCCCCCGGCTCGTTCCACCGTCACCCACGCGCGCAGGGGCCGCTGCACCAGCACCATAGGATCTAGGATGAGCAGATTGGCACGCCCAGCCACGAGGTTCAGGGTGCCACAGGACACCGCCGCCTCTTGGTCTCGCTGACCATCCGTCACCCAGACCTGATAGGTCCAATGGCCCGGATCCAGATTGCTCAGTCCTTCCACGCGGAGAAACCCGCGGTTCCCGGTGTTGAACCAAGTGAGTTCCCCCCCAGCCTCGGTTCCCGTCCCATCCCCGGCCGGATGCAACGACAATGTCTGATCCGGGTCTCCCTCGGCTAGTAACGCGTCTAGCTGATCCTGGGCAGAGCGTGGCATCATGGTGCTCACCGCGTTCTCGTAGTGCTGGTAGGCAAGGTCGAGTTCCTCCATCAAGGTCTGCTCACGCAGGCGCCACTCTTCCCGTTCCTGCGCAAACATGTTTTGCTCACGATCCGTCTCAGAAACCGCGGGCTTTTCCTGATCGCAAAAAGGACACATGGACGCGCCGAGCCAGCCCAGAACTACGCCCGCGACCAGGCCGATGAGAAGTTGAGTTCGTTTCATGCGCGCATGGTGCCCAAGGAAATGAACTAGTGCAATGGAGAGCCTTCCCACGATGGGCGATCTGCCCCGAGGCACCCTTTTCTTGGGCCTATTTGATCGATAGCCAACGAGTCCAAGCATCCCGCCCATGATCGCCAGCATCTGCGTGGCTCCTCTCGGGAGGCTTGAAAGGCGCTTCCTAGGGAATCACGATGTCATGCTGGCGAGTATTGCCCTTGCTAACACGCACCTTAACCCTTGGGCTGCTGCGGCCTTCATACCGGGCGCTCACCCACACGTCTCCCGGGGCCAACCCGGTCATGGTGTAGGAACCACCCCCGCGGGTTCGCACCCAGGAAGCTAACATGATTCTAGTTCCGTCTTCGGTGGTGAGGTCCAAGGTCGCTCGACGTAAGCCATTGCCATCCGCGTCACGCACGGTGCCCTCCAGTGTGCCTGCCAACTCAAGGTCGATGTCGAGGGTGGTTCCCTCTGCCTCCACCTCCAAGCCTTCAACCAAGATAGCGCCCCCGGCTAGGTCTCCCGGATCTGATTCCATGGCCCGCAGGTTGTAGGTACCGGGGCTCAAATCCGGAAAGTTGTAGCGTCCGTCCACTCCGGAGCGGGTCGTACGTCGGCGAGAGCGGCCGCCGACCTCTACGCCGTCGATGGTGACCGCCAAAGCAAGGGTGGCCCCCTCAAGTGTTCCCGAAGGCCCGCGGATGATGCCATCCAAACCTGCATTGGGTAACTCGAAATCCACGCTCTGACGCGACCCCCCCTCGATGGCCACTGGGAAAACTCCCTGGCTTGACCAACCGCGACCGACCATGAATTGATAGGTCCCCGGCTTATCGACCACCAATTCATAGTTTCCATCCACATCCGCAATGGTAGCGGCCAACTGTTGGTTGGGACTTTCTGGATCGAGTACCGAGACCGCCGCCTTGGCAACCCCTTCCCCAGCGGACCTCACGGTTCCAGAAACGGTGACCGCAGTGGGAGAAGGCGTGCCAAGCACCACGATGCGGCGCTCTTCGTCCACCAGCGTGACCTTGACCTCCTCCTTGTTTGCGTTGTTCAAGACCCACTGGTTGCGGTCTCGAGGGCCTCTAGCCCGACTAGACGCTTCAAGACTGACCGTGTAGGCACCAGGCTCAAGGCCCTCGAAGAGCACCGAACCCGATTCGTCGGTGTTCCCGCTCTTCCAACTCGGTCCACTGAGGCGGACTTGGCGATCGTTGATCTCGCCCAGCGCCGTGTGCATTTCCACGGTCAAAGTCGCGCCCCTTCGGAGGGTCAAGAGAGCCCCTTCCCCCGCATCTCCTGCGGCCACGAACAAAGTCTGCTTCGGGCTGTTGGCCCAAGATTCATGGCTCGCGGAAATCACCACCTCGCCGGGGTTGAGCCGCACCAGATCAAAGGCCCCATCCTCATCGGTTTCCGTGCGCGCATCCTTGCTGCCCCCGTGGCGGCCGTTGACTTGGGCCCCTTGAATGGGCTTGCCCGCTGGATCGCGTACCACGCCGCTCATTTTCGATTCACGGGGCAGACGCAGGGCGACCTCACCATCGAATGGCACGGTGATTTCCTGCTCATCCCCGGTGCCAAAGCCCAAGCCCCGGGCCACCAGAGTCCAGCTTCCATCCTGAAGACCTGCCAAATCAAAATGTCCATCCCGGGCGCGGAAGCGATCCTTGATCGGCTTACGCGCTGTGTTCGAGAGAATGTTGTTGCTGGCCGGAGTAGCAGTGACCTGAAACCGGGGGACGGGATTGCCCTCGTCGTCGAGCACCTGCCCAGGAACGGTCTGGCCCTCGGAAAGGATCAGCACCAGACCACTGCGGCCGGGTTTCACGTCCGCTGCCACCGCGCGCCACACGGGGGGCGGATCGAGCAAGCGCTCACGCAAGCTGGCTTCCGCCGGGGCTACATAGCCCCGTTCAAAGGACGTCGCTTCCAAGTGACACTGCCCCTCGCCCAACCCGCTGAACGAAAATTCGCCATCGGCACCGACTTTGACCTCGCCCATGATCGCCTCGTAAGGAAAGCTCATGAATTCGGTTTTTTGACTCAGACGCACCATGGCGCCACCTGCGGGAGAGCCCTTGGCCCAGGTCACCGAACCCTCTACGGTCAAGCCCCTGTCCATGGACAGGATTAAACTTGTGCGGACCTCGCCATCCGTGATTTCGCCGAGGGGGTAGCGCAATTCCAAGTACCCATCAGCGGCGACTAGCACGATCAAGTCCCCTGGGGGCACCCCCACTAGTTCAAAAGTCCCGTCTCCTCCCTCGACCTTCTCATCGATTTTCTCGTTCATGAAGGGGTTGCGGCTCTTCGCCTGCGCAACGGTCAAGGCCATCACGGAGGCATGGGTGATGAGCTCCCCCTTGATGTTCCTGACCTCGCCGGAAATGGTTGCTCCCCGGCCAAAGTTAACCACGACCTGAGTAATCACGCCCGGTTCAGCCTTGAGCCCCTTGGTTTCGCCATTGGCGAAGTCGGGGTGGCGCGCCTCCACCAAAAAATCCTTCTGGGGGTTCACCCCTCCGATCTCGAAGTGCACATCCTTCGTACGCACTCCCACCCTGGAGCCTGAACCGGCCCAGCTGCGATTTTCACGCATTTCGACCGTTACCTTTTCATGAAACTCAAGATTCCCCGCCGCGGCGCGGGGAGCAACGACTTCCACATCAAACCGTCCGCCCAGGGAAGGTTCGAGCAACAAATCGTTGGTGTCTTCGGGGTTGGTGGGATCAATCACCTTGTTGCCTGAACTGAAACAATAGCGGCCAGCAATCCAAATCCGTCCTTTGCGGGTGCCTTCGGCAAATGCCACGCGGAAATTGCCATCCGTATCCACCGGAGCTGAATACTCATCGGGGTGGCCGGCGAGGGTCTTGAATCGGCGGCCCGAAGCAATCACGAAAATCTCTTCGTCCAGGGGGGTGCCCTCGGGAAGCTGAACTCGTCCCTCCACAAAATGGGAGGCCCGGGGCACGCGCGCGCCGCGCACCACTCGCCGGGGAGCGGCTGCCCGCGCTGCTGCCTCGGCCCCATCATCCTCTGCCACCGCTCTCAGGGGCTGAGCCTCTTGGGGTCCAGGCTGATCCCCTTGTAGGTTCACCGCAGCCCCATTTCTTGGGGACAATGGCGCTTGGGTCAGGGACTGATCCCCCAGGGTCGGGGACGCGGGAGGAGGGTCCGTCCCCAGGAAAAACGAGCCCGCCACCGCGAGCACGATGAGAGGAATAGCCAAAAGGAAGAGAGGTCGCTGAGATCGTGCCATGAGGTTCCCATGATACGGGGACGGACGGCGGATCTTCGGCCTTTCAATGGGATGAGGGGTTGGTGAGCGCCCCAATCCCTATTGCGAATCGCCTCCGTACCCCAATGCCTGCATCCAGGCTTGTAACTCCGGCGTAACCTTCACTTGATTGGAGCCCCCAAGGGCCGCCATTCCGCGCAGAGCCAGGTCCAACTGCTGGGCCAAACGCGTCAGGGCTTCCCCATCGCTGGCCGCCAAATTAGTTTGCTCCCGGGGGTCAAGGCTCAGGTTGTACAACTCCTGCTGACCGTCCCCCGCCCGAATGAGCTTCCAGCCGGCGCTGCGATAAGAAGTCAAATCCGGCCCCCACATGTTCCCCTGGGCCAGCACGGGCCGCGGCTGGTCATCCGTGCCATCCATCAGTCCCACCAAGCTGCGGCCCACAAAAGATTCAAGGGGCCCAAGGTCCGCCAGCTCGCAGAGGGTCGGGGCCAAATCCACGTGACGCACGATCTGCGACACGCCCTTGGGTTCCTTTCCCGGAACCCGAATCAAGAGGGGCACATGGGTCAACTCGTCATACAGGGTGTGACCGTGCTCAAAACCTCCGTGATCCAAGAACTCCTCCCCATGATCCCCGGTGATCACCACGATGGAGTTTTCATCCAAACCCCGTTGGCTCAATCCATCGAGCAAGCGACCCACTTCCGCATCGGTGTAAGCCACTTCCCCGTTATAGAGGGCCTCAGCTCGGCCAATCAAACGCGGATTCAAATCCAACTGTCCAGCCCGGAGGGCCATCATGTGCTTGCGGGTACCGAACACAAAGGACTCGTCCTTCTTGTCCTGCTCCTTCGCAAAGCGCCGGCGAAAGGGCTGCGGCGGATCATAGACCGCATGGGGATCGAAGTAGTGCACGAACAACAGGAAGGGCTCGTCACGCTCCTGGTCCAGCCATTTCAAAGCCGCTTGGGTCGTGGGCGCGGCCCGACGGACCTCGGTGTTACTGCTAAAGTACACCGCATCAAGGCCGCCAAAATCCCGGGTGACCCCAAAGGTCTTGTCCAAGAAAGCCACGTTCACAATCGCATGGGTGTCGTAGCCCGCCTGGCTAAAGGGCTGCACCAAAGTTCCCACATCTTGGCCCAGTCCGCGCATGCCCGCATCAAGGTTGCCACCGGCTCCGTGTTCCGCCGGGTGCACTCCGCTCAAGATCGCAGCGCAAGAGGGCAAGGTCCAAGGGGCATGGGCATGGCACTGATCAAAGCTCACCGCGCCCTGGGCAAACTTGCCCAAATAGGGAGTCAGAGCCGCGGCTTCGGGTCCCACTCGATCCGCACGCAGGGTGTCGATCACGATCACCACAACGTTGGGCTGCATGGGTTTTCCGCAACTGACCAGGAGGGTCAAAAGGCTAAAAACCTGGAGGATCAAGGTGGTGAGTCGCATGTTCAATTGGATCGGGACTGGGGAGACATTCTGAAGGGCTGCCCCCGGCGGTAGCCCGCCAGCTGGTTGGATACGGCTTGGACCGCAGACCTGTTGGATGCGGCTTGAGCTTGCAGAACGGCCCGTTCGGCGGCGGCGATGGCCCCCGGAAAGTCTCCCAACTCCGCCATGGCCGCAGCGCGCAGGGCCTCGGGAAGACCGTCCCCCGCACCTTTCTGGGCCAAGAATTGATCCCCTAGGGCCAAGGCCAGGGCACCGTCCCGTCGGCTCGGATCAGGGTCCGCCGCCAGGCGAATCACACAGAGACGCACCAAGTCAACCACCTGGGGAAGCCCCCCCTCTTCGGCGAGTGCCACGGCAATCACCGGGGCAGCAGCACGGACCTCACCCCGATCCAAAAGCACCTTACCCAGGTTCGCCGCGGCCTTGCCATGCCGGGGCTCCTTGGACAAGACACCTTCGAAGGCCGTTTGGGCGGCGGGCCACTGGCTTTGGGTCAGGTGCACGAGACCTCGTTCATACAAACCCGCGGCGGCCCCCGGCGCCAACTCCAGGGCCGCGTCGAATTCTTTCCCCGCATCTCCATATGCTTCCGCACGGAAATAGGCCCGCCCCCGGTCCAGGTGGTAGCGCACACCGGGTACGCCCAGGTCTGGCCCGGGTAAGAGCCCCAGTAGAAATGGCAAGGACAGAGCCACCGCAACCCGCAGCCAGACCTTGCGCCCTTCCCGCAAGCGCTCCACCAACCCGAGCACCCCCGCCCCAGCGGGCAAGGCCAAGAGCGGCACCAGGGGCACCCGATAGCGGGCCGCCACAAAGAAAGGCAAGAGCGCCAAGACCCAAGCACCCATGGACCAGCCGATGATTCCCAATCCTTGGACGCGCCCCAACAGGAAAGCCAAGATGGCCAACCCCAAGAGCAACGAGAACTGCACCGGCGCGCTGTACAAGAGAGTTGAATGCTGCCGTTCCACCTCCACCTCCTTGTTGTGCCCCACCTCCCGGGGACCCAAGAGCAAGACCGCCTTGGCCCCAGTCCGAGCCGCAAAACCCAAGGGATCCCCCAGCACCAAACTTACGCCCCGGGAGCGCAGCAGAACATCCGCCTCCTGGTGGCTGAGCACGCGGCCCTCCTGTTCGGACAAACGGGCCACGACCTTCGGCCAATCAAAGCAGGTGCGATAACGCCCCAGATCCTGGCCCAAGTCACTGTTGATCACACCGTTAGCCTCGGGCCTCTGCCCCAAGAAGAGGTTGATGCCAAGCCCCGTGGTCATGGGCACCGCCTGATCAGCGGCTTGAATGTTACGCACCAAGGACGGCACGGGGAAAAGCACGAGCCCAGCCAACAGGCACGCACCCATACGCCTCCCTCCTCGGCGCCAAACCCAACCCCCAACCGCCAGGGCCAGCAACAAAGAATTGGGACGACACAAAACCCCGAGAGCAAAGAGCAACCCTGCCAAAAAGGAAAACAGGGGGCGCCTGGGGCCATTCCCGTTCCCCACCGCAAGCAGCATTGCCCCCAGCACCAGGGGAATCAAAAGGGCGGGCGCGTGCAATTCCCCTTCGAAGTAAATGGGCGACCAGGCTAAGCCGTAAAGCCCCGCCGCGACCAGCCCAAGAGTTGGACCGCGCAGTGCACGCCCGAGCAAAAACAAAAGACCCACGGACAAGAGTCCGGCCAAGTGCTGCAGCGCCAGAACAAAACGCACGTTGCCATCGCTCAAGGAATACAGCAAGGCCAAGAACCAGGGATAACCCGGCGGTCGGTGAAGGGGCTCTTCGGTGATCTGGGCAGGATCGAAGCCCTCGGGCCAACCGGGTTCCAACCCCGCCAGATCCCGGGCATAGGCGTCATGCCAATGGGCGTCCACCGCGGGATAGTTCAAGTCAGGGTCCGAACCCCGCTCAACCCAATGCAGGGCCCGGGGCACGAGGGCCAACACAAGAATCAACAGGAGCCAAGTGCCTGGGCTGCGACCGCGAATCAACTCCCTGGTCATTCCGTTTGTCCTTGCTCAAAAACCGTACGCGTGCAGATCAGCCGATCCCCGCGGCCACTAGCCAGGTGAAAAGGTTCGCGCAGGGGATCCCCGTCGATCCCAAGGCGTTTGAGGGGCGTCTGCAGAGTCGCCTCGATCTTGGCGGGCTCGGCCCCCACCACAAAACTGACTTCCATTCCAGCGGGGTCCAAGGCGAAGATGTTGGTTTTCTGACCATCGAGTTCGCGCCCGCCCAGTCGAATGTGCGTCAGGCCATGGAATTCGAGGGAGCCCCAGGGGCCTCCCCCGGAAAGGCGTCCTGAAACCCGCTGCCCATCTGCCTCTTGTGCACGACTGGATTCGGTGAACCGGGGTGTGAATTTATTCTCATCCCAGGTGAGTTCGAACTCCCCATGGTTCTTGCGGCGCAGGGGCTCGCCCTCCTCGGACACCAGAATGACATTTTGACGCCTAGGCAAGTCATCGGTGGCCATGGGCATGAACAGCAAAAGGATGCTGCCGAACAGCAGGACGCCGCCGGCCCCGATGGATAATTTCCGGCAACGGCTCGGGGACAAGCTAGCAAGACTGGTGAGGGCCGGCATCCCTACGAGCAACAGCATCAACGCCGGAACTTCAGGTGTCGTCGTACCATAGGCTGCGGCCAGGAACCGGACCAGGGGCAGGGTTACCATGAGCACCGGCCCCAGGAGCCAAAAACTCGCTTCCCTCAAGCCCCTGAACCCACCTCGCAGGAGCCCAGCAATCAGGCCCAGGGCCCCAAGGGTCAACACCACCATGAGCCAGGCGCCGGCTCCCGGCGCACCAAAAGCGATGGCGCTGAGCGCGATCGCCTGCCAAACCAGACTCGCCCCATAGGCGGCGATCAGCCCCACCCTTCGCATCAGGGGAAAGACCACGACCCCCGCCAGAGCCAGGGTGGCCGCGGCACTCAGCAACCAGAACAACGGGGCCTGGGTGAAGCCGGGGTCCGGCTTCCCGGCAATCCAAGCCAAGACCTGCCCGGGCACGATCATTCCAAACAACAAGATGCAGACCCAAAGGGGCCAGCTCAGGAATGCTCCTGCCCAATTGGCTCCCCGGTTCTCTTCACGGCCAGCGTGTTGACGCACGCCGAGCACAATCACCAGCAGCAGCAAGATCGCGCCGATTTGGAGGGTGGAGGAACGCATGATGAGCAGGGTCCGACTGCCGATTGCAGTCCACACGGGCATCGGCCCAGAAGCGCCGGAAAAGTCCGCCACCTGGGCCGCCCTGAGCCCCGCCAAAAACTGCTCCCCTTGGTGCTGGAGACTCGCAGGGGAGATGTGGTCCAAGTCATCGAGGGCCGTGTGGTAGGCCTCCTTGCCTTCGATGAACGCAAAGTTCATCCCAGGGACTCGGCGTTCGATGAACATGCTCAAATCCGTGTCATTGGGCATGCGCCGATAGGCTTCTACGGAAAGCGAATCCGCGAAGGGCCGTTCCGTATAGCGGGCGTAGTTACGTAGCAGGTCACCGCTGCCGGGTCCGGTCTGGAACATGATCGAAGGACCTCGGCAACCGCGCGCCTCCAGATTAAGCGCACACAAGACATGGTCCATGCGCGGGTCCTGGGAGGCAAAGGCCTCGGCCCCGCACAGACCGTCTTCCTCTGCGTCACTGAACACCAGCAGCAGGCTGCGCTCCGGTTGACCGGCCGCGCAAAGGGCGCGCGCTGCTTCGATCACCACTGCAACCCCGGCCAAGTCGTCCGACACACCAGGCCCCGCAGCCACCGAGTCCGTGTGGGCCATGAGCACGATCCAACCGTCCTCGGGATTCTTGCCCTCGATCTCCACGGTCCAATTGTGAACGGTTCCCGTGGCCCATTCAGTGGCGATGGACTGCACGTGTTCTTCGGGCTGCCAGCCCTTGCGCAACAATTCGGCCGCCAAATTGGAGCGCACCCGTTCGGCGGCCAAGCTGCCCGCCGGGTGGGCTCCCTCTGAACCGAGAATATGTTCCAAGCTGCGCATGGCGCGGCCAGCTGAGAACAGTTCCGGGTCCGCACGATGGTCGCGGGCCCGGGGCAACTTGCCCAGGGCTCCGGTCAGCAGTCCGCAAAAGACCAC
>Ga0302120_10000834_pt1 | contig 14301 bp, 17 predicted proteins | sample AG5_Bottom_MG_FD_203118 | JGI IMG/M metagenome (GOLD analysis project Ga0302120, IMG submission 203118) | Marine microbial communities from Western Arctic Ocean, Canada - AG5_Bottom | ecosystem: Environmental > Aquatic > Marine > Oceanic | place: Canada: Western Arctic Ocean | collected 2017-10-01 | reverse complement strand
GGGGTATCTGTTAAGTATGATAGTCGGGATACGCAAAAGCCAGGATGGAAGTTTGCTGAGTATGAATTTAAAGGAGTTCCTGTGCGAGTGGCTATTGGTCCTCGTGATCTGAAAAACGGGACCGTGGAAATTGCCAGAAGGGATACCAAGGAGAAGTGTACCTCTGAAATGACATCTGCTGGTGACACGATATTCAATTTGATGGATGAGATTCAGCAGAATCTGTTTGATAGAGCATTGAAGCATAGGGAAGAAAACACGGTAGAGGTTGATTCCTATGATGAATTTAAGGAGAGAATTGCAGGAGAAGGAGGCTTTCTATGGGCGCACTGGGACGGTACTACTGAAACGGAGCTGAAGATTAAAGCCGAAACTAAAGCAACGATACGCCTTATTCCTATTGAAAATAGATCAGAACCTGGCAAGTGTATCTATACCGGGGAGCCTTCAGAATGCAAGGTGGTTTTTGCAAAATCTTACTGATATGTCAGAGCTGAGCAAGCGGGATATTATTGTTAATACTCTGGAAGGCAAGTCTTCCATGAAGCAGGATGTGTATGACAATACGCTCAAAGGTTTCCAGAAGTTTAAGTCTTCTCTTAAAGAGTTGGCTGAGAACCTTCAGGAACGGATCGGCGATAAGGATAAGCGTTTGGATGTAGAATACCTGGAGCGGGGAGATTTTGAAGCAGAGTTAAAGATTGCCGGGGATGTACTCATTTTCTACATGCATACCAATATTTTTAAGCTGGACCCTGAGCATGGTGTATCTAAATCTGCATATTGCTCAGAGGATGATTTGAGGCGATACTGTGGCACCATATCGGTCTATAATTTTCTGGCAGATTCTCTAAAATACAGCAGGGTGAATGATCTGGGTTATATGATAGCGAGGGTCTTTGTGAATAAGGAAGAGCAGTTTTTTGTTGAGGGGAAAGGACGGCTGGGGTTTTTGTATGAAGACTTTCAGGCTAATGCCTTCAGCTCTGAGGTAATTACTGGTTTGGTTGAGTCGATCATGCTGCATACACTGGAGTTTGATTTGGTAAACCCTCCATTTGGTGAAGTGCAGGCCGTTACGGTGCATGAGATTCTGGAAGCTACCAAGTTCATGTCGCTGAGCACAGGGAAGCGTATTGGCTATGCATTTCAATCGGAGAATGACCCCGATGAGTAGCATCAAAACCTGTTTGAAGAAGTAAAAATTTAGTTACATTTGCACCCGCCTGCCGGTAGGCAGGCACCATATTTCGGGAGGTTAGCACTCGGATGTTTTATGGCCCGTTCGTCTAGGGGTTAGGACGCCAGGTTTTCATCCTGGTAACAGGGGTTCGATTCCCCTACGGGCTACTTGAAAAGTACCCTCATTCTATCTGATAGAGTGGGGTTTTTTTGTTAAAGGGAGTTATTGTTAGGGCAAAAAAAAAGCCCGTCATTGCTGACGGGCTTTTTTATGTTAATTCTTAGAGCTAAAATTAAACTACTTTCACGTTTACGGCGTTCAGGCCTTTCTTGCCTTCTTGTAGTTCGAATTCTACTGGATCACCTTCACGGATTTCGTCAATTAAGCCTGATACGTGTACGAAATGATCTTTGTCTACTCCTTCTTCACTAATGAATCCAAATCCCTTTGTTTCATTGAAGAATTTTACTGTTCCTGTATTCATCTTTATTCTAATTTTTAATTATGAGCGACAAAAGTAGTCTTATATCTGTAGAAAGAGAAATATTCTGCCGATTTTATTTGCAATTAAGTATTAAGAGCTTAATTGGATGCTACGCTATTTGTGTAGCTTCACCTCTACTGCCATAGGCCCTTTAGGCCCCATTTCTACTTCAAAGTTAACCACGTTGTTTTCCTTGATTTCATCCACTGCGTTATTGATGTGAACAAATACGCTTTCCTGCGTTTCGGAATCTTTAATGAACCCGAATCCTTTTGAGTCATTGAAAAAAGTGACGGTACCTTTTCGCACTGAGTCGGTAATGTCAATAGATTCACTTTTAGGGATGCTGACTTCAATGTCTTCAGCTTTTACTTTTGTCTTCTTAGATGGATCTGGGGGGGTATCGGTTATCATTCCATTCTCATCAACATAAGCGATCATGTCATCTAAGCCACCTTTTTTCTCACTTTCCTTCCTAGCTAGTTTTTTTACTTGCTTTTCTTTCCTCTTCTTTTCTTTTTTATTTCTGACTTCTTTCTTGTGAAATGTTTCTTGTGACCTGCCCATTGAATGTTTTGTGTTTATTGATTAGTTCATAAAGATAGGGAACTTATTGAAATTAAATGTACCTACTTTTGATGGATGTTAGAATCCAGTATCGGCCGGCTTAGAATTACAGGTTATTTGGAGGGGATCAGCTTTCTTGGATTGTTGGGTATCGCCGTCCCACTGAAACATCTATATGGTATTCCAGAGGCTACGGAAGTGATAGGGTTAGTACATGGAATTCTCTTCATTCTTTACACTTTGTTTCTACTGGAGGCGAGGTCAGATTGCAAATGGGATATACGAACAACGCTGTTATGCTTCATCGCTGCTTTCTTGCCATTCGGCACTTTTGTTGCCGATGTAAAATTTTTCAAGAACTACCGTGGAAAGTAGCGGGAAACGTAAAAAGGTATATTTGATACCAGGACTTGGAGCGGATTCCCGCTTATTCAGGTATCAGTATACACTTGATTATGATTTTCAAAAGATTGAGTGGATAAAGGCGGAGCGTGGTGAAACACTTGCTGCCTATGCTAAGAGGCTCAGTGCAGTGATTGATGAGAGTGAAACTTACTCTATTGTGGGTTGCTCGCTGGGGGGCATAGTAGCCATAGAAATGCGTAAGTTCCTGAATCCTGAAAAAGTGGTGCTTATATCGAGTCTTAAGACAGCACATGAAAAGTCGCAGCTTACCAAGCTTGCAGACGCTTTCAATCTGTATTATTTCCTGGATGGCCATGTATTTAAATGGGCAGCTATATGGAGGCGCCTGTTTTTTGGGAGATTGGCTGAGGATGAGGAAAAACTCTTCAATTCCATGCTCAGGAAAGCTGATCCCTTTTTTCTAAAATGGGGGCTTCACCGGGTAATTACATGGGATAATGAGGAAGAATTCTCTAACGTGGTGCATATTCATGGCGACCGGGACAGTGTTTTTCCCTTCAGTAATATTAAAAATGCCGTCCGGATACATGGGGGGACACATTTAATGATCCTAAACAGGCATGTAGATGTCAACAAGCAATTGGCGAAAGCGCTGGGTTAAATAGGTAATTGACAAAGCACCCATTCCTTTCACAGAATGACATAAAATTGTATCTTTGCACTTCCCAAAAGAGGAGGATGCCCTGATTTATTGGGTATATAGCTTTTATATAGAACAAGATAGATAGTATATTATGGCAAATCATAAGTCGTCAGTTAAGAGAATTCGCAGTAACGAAGCCAAGCGAGTAAAGAATAAGTATCAGGCGAAAACAACGCGAAACGCGGTACGAGATCTCAAGGCCCTGAATAATAAGAAGGAAGCAGGCGAAGCGCTCCCTAAAGTGAGTGCTATGCTCGATAAACTTGCAAAGTGCAAGGTTATTCACAAGAATAAGGCGGCAAATACTAAGTCGAAATTGACAAAGCATGTTGCAAGTCTGAAATAAGCTGCCGATTTAATATTTAACTTAAAAAGAGTCTTTCCATTTAATGGAAAGACTTTTTTTTAGTCTTATTTTTAGCAATCTAATGACGGCGTCTCCATATCCAGCAAAACTCACTATCAAAACATGGGCAGAGGAAGATCGGCCCAGAGAAAAACTTTTACTCAAGGGACGTTCAGTACTCAGCGACGCGGAGCTTATCGCCTTGTTGATCGGTTCGGGTAACAGGCACGTTTCAGCGGTTGAGCTTTCCAAAGAAATTTTGGCGAGTGTAGAAAACAACCTCAACGAGCTGGCTAAGTTATCAGTGCAGGATATGATTAAGTTTGAAGGAATAGGGGAGGCCAAGGCGATAAGCATAGCAGCTGCCCTGGAGCTTGGCAGGAGAAGAAGAGAGGAGGATGGATTAAGGAAAAAGAAAATTGCATCAAGCAGAGATGTCTATGAAGTGCTGGGGCCCCATTTACAGGACCTGGGGCATGAAGAGTTTTGGATATTGCTATTGAATCGTGCAAACCTGATTATTGGAAGACATGAAATCAGTAAAGGAGGCGTAAGTGGTACTGTAGCTGATTCCAAAATAATATTTAAGATTGCCATAGAGAACCTGGCATCTGCCATTATCCTCTGCCATAACCACCCTTCGGGTAATTTGAAGCCCAGTGAAACCGATATCAGAACCACCGAAAAATTGAAGAATGCAGGAAAGATTATGGACATTCCTGTACTCGATCACATTATTATTGCTGACGCGGGATATTATAGTTTGGCAGATGAAGGCCTCTTATAACACGACAATAAGCAGATTTTGATTCCGTTTGATGAACGTTTGATATGATTAAGATAATAACAGTGATCGGGGCAAGGCCCCAGTTTATTAAGGCAGCAGCAATCAGCAGGGCGATTAGCCTGGCTTATTCTGACCAAATTAAAGAGCGCATAGTTCACACAGGGCAGCATTATGACGAGAACATGTCTCAAGTGTTCTTCGAAGAGATGAAGATTCCCCGCCCTGATTATAACCTGAAAGTAGGGTCGAGCACCCATGGAAGGCAGACGGCGAGTATGGTTAGAGGGCTGGAAGATATTCTGATCAAGGAGAAGCCTGATGGGGTGCTAATGTATGGAGATACTAATTCTACGTTTGCCGCTGCCGTTACAGCTTCCAAACTGCACATTCCAGTTATACATGTAGAGGCTGGATTGCGCAGCTTCAACAAGATGATGCCCGAAGAGATTAATCGCATTGTATGTGATCATGTAGCTACCTTGTTGTTCACCCCTACTGAGGCTGGATATTATAATTTGCTGAGGGAAGGATTTAAGGAGATCAGCGACCCGCCTTATACCATTGACCGGCCGAAAATCTACCACTGTGGAGATATCATGTACGACAACAGCCTCTTTTTTGCCGACCTGGCAAAATCCAGCTCAACGCTTATCCATGATCAGGAGATTGATAAGGATAATTTTTCACTGGTGACAATTCACAGGGACAACAATACGGACGATCCAAAACGGCTTACATCGCTGTTCGATGCAATCCATACCATTGCTGAAGAACAGGAGGTGCAAATGGTGCTTCCATTACACCCCAGAACTTCCAAACTCCTCAAGAAAAACCTGGACAAAGATATTTACAAGACAATCACAAAGAGCGACAGGATCAAATTGTTGCCAGCCGTGTCTTATGTGGATATGATTTCCCTGGAGATGAATGCTAAGCTGATTTTGACAGATTCAGGTGGGGTACAGAAGGAGGCCTATTTTTATCATAAGCCGTGTATAATCATGAGATCTGAAACGGAATGGGTGGAGCTGGTGCACAATGGCAATGCGGTAGTTGTGGATGCAGATAAGAACAGCATCATATCAGCTTACGATGCGCTTAGCAAAAAGACCGATTATACCTATCCGCAGTTCTATGGAGATGGTAAGGCTGCTATGTTCATTTGTAATGAGATGGTCAACACCCTCTCTTCAAAATAAACACAGGCTATGATCACAATTTATTGTGAGGAGATCACTGCAAGGGTTTCCTACACATTTGAATTTGTTTTCAACACGGTGTTTGGTGCTGCTTATATGCTAACAGCCGACCTAAAGGCTTTCACTAATATACCGGGAGCGAAGTTCACGTATGGCAGGAAGAGTGTGGGGGAAATTCTTCATTTTGGTTCGGTAGGGTTGCTGGCTGAAACAGAAGTGTGCGAGCAGAGCCCAGATGTTGGAGAATGCAGGGGATATCCGGCTCTGTTCAAAGTTGTCCAGGAATCTGCTCTGGAATATGACCTTTTTTCAGCCATATTTTTTATGGTTACAAGGTATGAAGAGTATCTGCCGCACGAAACAGACAAGCATGGCAGATATCTTGCTTCACAGAGCATCGCCAGTAAGCAGGGGTTCCTAGAACGGCCGATTGTAGATTTGTGGACCCAATTGATTGGGGACGCCTTAATAGAAGAGTTTCCTGAAGTCAAGCTCACGGAAAGGAAGTTTCGCTATATCAATACGATTGACATTGACAACGCTTACGCTTATACTGGAAAAGGTGCTGTACGCAATGTTGGGGGAATGGTCAAATCTGCCTTCCAAAGAGATAGAGATGGCATCTCTGCAAGGATTGGTGTATTGAGGGGTAAGAATAAGGATCCTTATGATACCTATAAGTATATGAAATCTCTGGCGGTTGAATTCAACACTGAAGTGAAGTCTTTTGTGCTGCTTGGAGACTACGGTGCCTATGATAAAAACCTGCACCACTTAAGTGCGGACCAAATCACCGCAGTGAAGATGATGGATGAGTTCTCGCACGTCGGGATACACCCATCCTATGGGTCGGGTGACAAGGTAGCGTCTGTGCAAAAGGAAATAAATCGCTTAGAAGAAATTCTTGGTCGAGCGATTGGCAGTAGCCGTCAGCATTACCTTAAAATGAGCTTTCCGGTCACTTACAGAGTTCTGATCGCTTGTGGCATTACAGAAGACTACTCTATGGGGTATAGTGAATGTCTGGGTTTCCGGGCAGGAACTTGTACTCCCTTCAAATTCTATGATCTCTATACTAACGAGAGTACAAATCTTACGGTATACCCTTTTGCCATAATGGATCGAACTTTGAACGACCATCTTGAGCTAAACCCAGAGGAAGCTAATGATCGTATTTCGAACTTGATTAGCGAGGTGAAAGAAGTTAGGGGAACGCTTATAAGCGTATGGCACAATGAGTCACTTTCAGATGCAATGGAGTGGGAGGGGTGGTTGTCCGTATACGAACACCTTCAGCAAGCTGCCAGGACTTCTGGTTAAGCACGTTTTCTGTGCCGGCCGTTTCTCCTGGAATCTTTACGGCCCGGCTTTCTTAAGTAGTCATTTAGTGCTGCCCGGTGTTGACCTCCTGTAAGCTGGGCCAGGCTAGGAGGTTTAATTCCCCCTGCAACATGATGGTGGCCTCCAATTAATTGTTCCTCAGCAGGTGGCTCTGCTTTCTCTGCTTCCGCTACTGTAAATTCCGCTGATACCTGTTCTAACTGCAAGTTGCCCTCTATTGCGATGCCTGTAGATTCAACCACATCAATAGCTCCATATTCCTCACTATCATACTTCTTTTCGATAGCTTCCGGGGCAGCGGGTCCCTGGTCGTCAAGCATCTCATATTCTGCTTTATGGTCCTTGATTGACGCTGTGTTTTTAGGTGTTTTTGCTTTATTAAGCTCATCTGTTATAGTTCCGATTATTTTTTCATATTCCTGATCATCTAACTTCAGCCCGAAATCTGCAATTTCCATGCTAGCTGTAGTCAATCTGAGAACACCTTTGCTCCTGAACTCGCTCCAGCTCCAGCTGTCGAAGCGGTTGGTAAGGAGTTCAGTGCTATTTTTCAACACAATTTTCTCGGTGTTGATCTTAAATATCCCATATCCCCGTCGAATTCCAAAATGATTCCCTTTGATATTGATCAGCTCTTCACCGAATTTGTGCCACAACCATAATTTTACAAAACCAAATATGAAGACAAGCCCAGCTGCCAATAGTACAATGCTGGCTGCTATAAAAACAATGTTAACACTGGATTTGATCATCAGGTATATAAGGAAAAATTCTGCCAACGCCACTGTTGTGATGCAAAGTGCCAGTACACTATTCCCCTTGGAAAACGCGGGTGCCTTAATACTCACCTTTACGCTTTCAGTATTTTTTGCTACTGTTACCCTATTGCTGATAACTTCGTTTGACCAGTCGTTGCCATTCATTCTCCTAACCTATGTATAACGCGCTATTTATATTAGACCTGAGTAATAATAATGCCACAGATTTGATCTGTGGTTACACTTCTTAAGAAGCAGCTGGAACTACGCTGTTGTCTTAGGTGATAATCATCGAATTATACAAGTACTTCTGTAATCCGAAAGTCGCGACACTTCTCAAATTTTAATCTACTTATAGCTTACTTTAGCATCGCGAGGGCGCAAAATTACAATGTTTTATAAAACCAAGCAACACCCAGCGTTGAAAAAGTTATCAACATATGTTCATTCCTAGTTGGCGTTCAGTGCCAATGCTGCCACCATTTTAGTAAATATAGCTGTGTTGTGGTACATTCCCGCAAAGGCTTCAGCACCCGGCCCATAAGCGAATACGGGCACCATAGTCCCGGTGTGATAGTCGGTGAGGAACCTGGTTTCCACAGTGCCGGCTTCAATATCTCCTCCAACAATTCCATAACCTCCGGTTTCATGGTCAGCAGTAATGATCACCAGGGTTTGGCCATCCGCTTCAGCAAAATCCAGTACTTTGCCTACGGCATAATCGAAGTCTTCCATTTCGCTGATAATGTACTCTGAATCGTTTGCATGTCCACCCCAGTCAATTTGCGATCCTTCCGCCATGATAAAGAATCCTTTTTCATTTTTGCTTAGGAGCTCGATAGCCTTCAACGTTGATTCCGCTAATGCCTGGCCCCTGCCTTCAGTAACCTTTACGGGTTGCTCATCCGCAATGAACCCAGCAAGTTTGCCGGTCTTTACTGCCTTGACCTCTTCTAATCCTGTTGCAATTGTGTAACCATTGGATATCAGTTGATCGAGCAGGTTCTGATGGTCCGTCCTTTGTTCAAAAAACTTTTTGCCTCCCCCGATGAAGACGTCAATATCTATTTTCAGATAGTCCAGGGCAATCTCTTCATCCATCATTCGGGACTTTTGGTGCGAGATAAAAGAGGCGGGCGTAGCATGGGTAACTGATGAAGTGGCTACCAGGCCAGTAGCTAATCCTTTCCCTTCTGCCATTTCCAGGATTGTGGTCAGCGGCAAGGTGTCCATGTCAACTCCGATGGCTCCATTATAAGTCTTTTGGCCCGTTGAGAATGCCGTTGCTCCAGCTGCTGAATCAGTAATAAGATTGTCACCTGAATTCGTCTTGCATAAGCCAATGACGGCGCAGCGTTCTAAATTCAGTGCATCCCTTTGAGCGATCAAACCCGCTGTGATCTGGGTCAGGCCCATACCATCGCCTATCATAAATACTATGTTCCTGGGCATCCGAGCCCCTGTTTCCGTCCCTGGTTTCTGGGATTCACCAGCTTTGGTTTCAGGTTCTTGCCTGCACGATGTTGTGCCCATCAGGGCTGTAGCGATCATACCCATCACGAATCTTCTCATCATATTATCTGTTTTTTTGTTAAAATGATCAAAATGCCTAAACACAGCGCAATGTTGAGGACAATGTTGGCAATCGCATAGTACGTATTGCCCGACTTCAATAATTCTACAGTTTCAAAGCTAAAAGTAGAAAATGTACTGAATCCGCCACAAAACCCCATGATGAGCATGGCTTTTACCAGATCACCCTGTTCAATTTTATCTTTAAATAATACCAAAATTAGTCCTAGTGCAATACAAGACAGTACGTTGGCTATTAGTGTCCCCAAAGGAAAGATAGTCTTAAAAATGGATTGGGAGAGCAATGACACTCCATACCGCGCAACGCTACCGATTCCTCCTCCTATAAATATGGCTAGCAGGCTATTCATACGACAATATATAGTCCATCCGTGCATTCGCCATCTTTGTCAAACGCCATACGCCATATCCCACGAGCCACCCAATCAGTGCCCCAAAGAACACGTCCGAAGGGTAATGCACCCCCAGGTAAATCCGGCTGTAAGAAACCACAGCTGCCCAAATGAACATCGTATACGTTAAAGGTGTGGATCTCATGATGCAGATAATAAATGCTGCCAGGGCGAATGTATTGGTTGCATGCGAAGATATAAAACCATATTGGCCGCCACAATTGCCCAACAGATGTATCATGCTTTTAATATCCTCATTGTGGCAGGGCCGGTACCGCTCAAAACCATTCTTGAATACTTGTACTGAAATTTGATCACTTAGGGTAACCATTAAAATAAGTGCTGGTAGGATGATTGCTAAACTCTTCCATTCATGTTTGCGAACGATCAAAACTAAAAGCAGTAGATAGAATGGTATCCAAACAAACTTGCCACTGATCCACATCATAATTGGATCCAGGGCATCACAATGAAGACCATTCAAAAACAGAAACAGCGCTTGATCCAATGACTCGAGAGCCTCAATCATTTATACTTCAATTAAAGCGTTCCACAGTGCATCCTTCAATTCTACAAGCCCTTTATTCGCTACCGAAGAAATAAAGACGTGAGTAATATCAGGCAGTCCCATTTTGATTTCTTCAATAAGCTCATCATCAAGCAAGTCAGATTTGGTGATGGCCAGCAGCCTGTTCTTGTCCATCAGTTCAGGATTGTATTTGGCCAACTCGTTCTTCAGGATTTTGTATTCCTTGCCGATATCATCACTGTCAGCAGGAACCATGAACAGCAGTGCAGAATTGCGTTCAATGTGTCTTAAAAAACGAACACCCAGCCCCTTGCCTGTGTGTGCACCCTCAATGATACCCGGGATGTCGGCCATTACAAATGACTTCTCATCTCTATAGTCGACAATTCCAAGGTTAGGCTCCAGGGTAGTGAATGGATAATTGGCAATCTCTGGTTTCGCTGCAGAAACCACAGACAGAAGTGTGGATTTACCCGCATTGGGAAACCCGACCAATCCAACATCCGCAAGCAATTTAAGCTCCAGTATTTTCCATTGCTCATCCCCCTGTTCCCCAGGCTGTGCGTATCTGGGTGCTCGATTTGTAGGAGACTTGAAGTGATCATTTCCCAGTCCGCCTTTACCACCTGGCACTAGAATAACACGCTCTCCGTGCATGGTAATTTCATGTTCTACCTCATTGGTTTCAGCGTTACGGGTTATCGTTCCCAATGGCACTTCCACAACAATCTCAGCACCCTGAGCTCCAAACGATCTTTGTCTCCCCCCATTTTCTCCATGCTTGGCGATTACGTGCTTGTGATACTTGAGGTGAAGTAATGTCCAGAGCTGTTCATTGCCTACCATAATAACATCTCCCCCCTTACCGCCATCACCTCCATCAGGGCCACCTTTAGCATTGGTTCTATCTCGCATAAAATGTCGTGATCCTGCTCCTCCGTTGCCAGATCGGCAACAGATCTTTACATAGTCTATAAAGTTAGAGGAGGGCATTTTAGCTTAGATTACCGGATCAATAACCCCACTAATCCTGTCAAAGATCTCATCGATTGTGCCCATTCCCACCAAAGGATGGAACTTGTCCTGGGCATTGTAATAGTCTTTGATTGGGGCTGTTTTTGTGTTGTATTCCTTAATTCGGTTCAGAATAATTGACGAGTCCTGATCATCTGACCGTCCGGAACTCTCACCACGGTTGAGTAGCCTGGCCATCAACTCCTCCTTCGACACTTCCAGGGCTATCATCATGGTAATACTTGTTTCCAGATTCTGAAGTAAGGCATCAAGCGCTTCTGCCTGTGCTGCAGTCCTCGGAAAACCATCGAAGATAAACCCCGTGGCATCCGGATTGTCTTGCAGTTTGGTTTTGATCATGCCAATCACAACTTCGTCCGGTACCAGGTCGCCCTGGTCCATCAGTTTTTTAGCTTGAATTCCCAGGTCAGTTTGGGCGGCTACTTCTGAGCGTAAGATATCACCAGTAGATAAATGCACCAGGTGATACTTCGAGATCAGGAGATTCGATTGAGTGCCTTTGCCTGCACCTGGAGGGCCAAATAAAATAAGGTTAAACATGATATCAATTAGCTGTTAGTCGGCTTCTACCACCGTGTAAATACTCTCTAAATTTCTACCCAGGCCATCGTAATCCAGGCCGTAGCCCACAAGGAAATCATTGGGTACCTCAAGGGCCACATAGTCAATGTTAATGTCCTTATCGTAAGTGTCTGGCTTGAACAACAACGTTGCAATTTTAATTGTTTTTGGGTTAAAGAGTCGCAGCTGTTCAGTGAGTGCTACAATCGTATTGCCGGTATCTACTATATCCTCGATCACTACCACTGTTCGATCCCGAATTTCTTCATCTAATCCCAACACGGTCTTTACATTACCAGTGCTGGAAGTCCCCTGATAGGAGGCCAGCTTGATAAACGAAATGCCACAGTCAATATTGACCTTTTTGAGGAGGTCTGCTGCAAAAATAAACGAACCGTTGAGCACGCATAAAAAAAGCGGGTTTTGTCCTTGTAAATCTTCGTTAATCCTCGCTGATAGCTTGTGTACTTCCTTGAGGATGGCATCCGCAGGTATCGACAATTCAAAATCCCTATCCTTAATACGAACTCTTTTCATGGGTAATCTCTTATTTGTATTATTGGCGGGGGAACGAAAGTAAGAAATTTCTGTGCATTCAAAGTGTGCCGCATGCAGCAATAAATGCCGAAATCCACTACATTTGTGGTTGAATACATCAAATAATTATTACGCAATAAGATGAAAGCACTGGTAAGTATAATAATGGGCAGTACTTCTGATATGCCCGTTATGCAGGAAGCAGCAAAAGTATTGGATGAATTAGAGATACCCTTCGAGATCAATGCGCTTTCCGCACATCGGACTCCTGAACTTGTGATGAAATTCGCGACCGAAGCCAGGTCAAATGGTGTGCGGGTCATCATCGCAGGCGCAGGGGGGGCAGCCCACCTGCCTGGTGTTGTCGCCGCATTTACCACGCTGCCGATTATTGGCGTGCCCTGCCGATCTTCAATATCCCTGGATGGCTGGGATTCAGTGCTGTCCATTCTTCAAATGCCCCCAGGCATCCCAGTGGCCACTGTTGGGCTGGATGGCGCCAGGAATGCCGGAATACTGGCTGCGCAGATACTGGCAAATTCGGATGAGGAGTTACACACCCGGGTGACTGGCTTTAAGAGCAACCTCAAATCCAAGATTGCCAAGGCCAACGATGACCTGAAGCAGTTTACATTTAAGTTTAGGGTGTAAGGAATTCCATAGCACTGTCGCTTCGAGGCAACTTAATTCCGCGTGTGAAATACAACTGTTTCACGTAAGGCTTATTCGCCATACCCTTTATAATTTCTTACTTTTGCTCACCTTGTGAACAATTTGGTGCATAGCAAACAGAATTCATACAACCTTCTTCATCCGATATCTATCGGAGCATCACTGGCAATTCGGATGGTATCGCTGCTGCTCGTTATCTTAGCAGTTTCCAAGTCGCCCAATGCACAAAATATAGATAGGGAAGGGGAGCTGGGTTACCTGCCTGTAAAGAATTATGCTCCAACGGAATACAGTGCAATGCCGCAAAACTGGGCAATAATACAGGGTAAGCGGGGCCTGATGTATTTTGCCAATAATGAATGCATCCTGGAATATGACGGAGTGCGTTGGAGGAAAATCCCCCTGCCTGATGATCCGAATATCCGGTCGTTGTCTATTGATGAAAATGGCGTTATCTATGTTGGGGCGGTGGGCGACTTTGGGTACCTGTCCCCTGATTCAACAGGGACACTTACCTACACCTCATTACTGCCCGATGTTCCGGAAGCTGATCAGGAGTTTTCACATGTATGGACGAATATTGTCACAGATCATGGGGTGTACTTTCAATCCAACAAGAAGATTTTTAGATGGCATGATGGAACAATAAAGGTTTGGCGAGCGGAGATGGATGATGATTCCAGGTTCCATTTGATGTTTCACGTACACAATACGTTGTATGTACGGCAGAAGGGTGTTGGACTTATGAAGTTCCTGGATGATCAGCTGGTTGTTATCCAGGGTGGCGAAATATTTTCGGACATGGACATCCATTTTATGACTGATTATGATGGTGAGAGCATCCTGCTCAATACGAAAACTCATGGGCTTTATTTGTTAAAGCCAACGGATCCGGACTATTACCCTAAGGATAGGAAGAACCCTACTCAGATCAATGAGATAATTCCGTTCAAAACGCAGATAGATCGGTTTTTTATGGAGTATCACATCTTTAGTGGTTTGAAGCTGCCTGATGGTAACTTTTCTATTGGAACCCAGGGAGGAGGGATCATTGTGATCGACAAGGATGGTGCACTGGTGCGCGTGCTTGACAAAAACACGGGAATTCAGGATGTAATTGTTAATGCGCAATACCAGGATGACAGAAATAACCTTTGGCTGGCACTGGAGAATGGTATATCCAAGGTTGAAATTAATGCACCGATCACAACATTTGACAGTAGAACGGGGATCGAAGGGATCGTTCAA
>Ga0302120_10000828_pt1 | contig 14326 bp, 10 predicted proteins | sample AG5_Bottom_MG_FD_203118 | JGI IMG/M metagenome (GOLD analysis project Ga0302120, IMG submission 203118) | Marine microbial communities from Western Arctic Ocean, Canada - AG5_Bottom | ecosystem: Environmental > Aquatic > Marine > Oceanic | place: Canada: Western Arctic Ocean | collected 2017-10-01 | reverse complement strand
CCCCTAAAGCCAGTGTCCCCATCGCGGTGTTCTCAGCGCCTGTAGTGTTAGCTGTTAAAGCGCCATACCCTACAGCAACATTATTTGCCGCAGTGGTGTTGGCGTCTAGGCAGTAAGAACCTACTGCTGTGTTGTTAGCGCCTGTGGTGTTAAAATTAAGAGCATCAACCCCCACGGCCACATTACTAGCGCCTGTGGTGTTTCTTATAAGAGATGCGTGACCCACCGAAGTACTGTTAGATGCTGTCGTGTTTGCGGCTAAAGCACCCCCACCAATAGCAGTGTTTTGTGCGCCAGTAGTATTAGCCCCAAGTGCGTTTTGACCACCAACAGCGGTGTTGTTAGAAGCTGTAGTGTTCGCATCTAAAGCACTTTTACCCACGGCTACGTTCTCTGTGCCTGTGGTGTTTGCGGCTAAAGCACTTGTACCCAATGCAGTATTGTTAGAAGCTGTTGTATTAGCGGCTAAAGAGTTGTAACCAAGGGCCGTATTACTTCCACCTGTGGTGTTTGCTCCAAAAGAAAGCCCACCAACGGCTACGTTATCTCCTCCTGTGGTGTTTGCAGTACCTGCGCTATAACCTATAGCTGTGTTGTAAGTTGCGGTGGTGTTAGCGTTTAAAGCATACGCTCCAATAGCTATGTTTTGAGCGCCTGTGGTGTTTTGTAACAAGCTGTTTGTTCCAACGGCTACATTGTTTGAACCTGTTGTCGTACCTCCTGCGGCATTAAGTCCTATACCCACGTTATTAGTCGCAGTAGTGTTTGCATCTAAAGCATTAGTACCCACTGCAACATGACCTGCACCTGTGGTGTTTGCGCCTAAAGCCAGATACCCAACTGCTGTGTTGTTATTTGCTGTCGTATTTGCGGCAAGGGCGCTAGTACCAACCGCAACCAATGTAGCGCCTGTGGTGTTTGCGCCTAAAGCAAAGTAACCCATCGCTGTGTTATTATCTGCTGTGGTTGCCCATTGTAAGGCTTTTTCTCCAAAAGCTGAGTTGTTTATTCCAGTTGTGTTTAGACTTAAAGCATCATCACCAAAAGCACAATTATCATTTGCCGTTGTGTTTGAGCCTAAGGCATTTCTACCAAAAGCACAGTTTTCTGAACCTGTAGTATTTGCATCTAAAGCACCTGCACCAAAAGCATTATTTTCAGCACCTGTGGTGTTTGCGGTTAAAGCATCATAACCCAAGGCTGTGTTGTAAGATGCTGTGGTGTTTGACCCTAGTGCCTCTTGACCAATTGCCGTATTGCTTGCGCCTGTTGTATTAGCGTCTAATGTATTGTGACCAACTGACGTATTGTCTGCCCCTGTGGTAGTGGAGTATTGTGAGTTAGTACCAACAGCAGTATTTTGCGAGGCTGTTGTATTTGATAATAAAGCATTAGCACCAACTGCTGTATTAACCTGACCCGTAGTATTTGCACCAAGCGCCCCCTGTCCAAGGGCTGAGTTGTAAGACCCAGTAGTAATTGCATCCCCTGCAAGACCACCGATAAGGGTGTTGTTAATGCCTGTGGTTATGTCATTACCTGCTTCGTGTCCTACCGCTACGTTGTAACTGCCTCCGTTTTGATTTTGTAACGCACCCGCACCAATAGCTATGTTTAGGTAGCCACCTGTTTCTGTTGCAAGTGCTTGATAGCCTACCGCTACGTTTTTATCCGCAGTAGTCAACGCCGTACCTGCTTCATCGCCTACGACAACATTATAATCACCACCGCTTGCAATGCTGTTACCTGCGTTGACACCTAGTCTTAGGTTTGAAGTTCCTGAAGTTGTTGATGAGTAGTCTCCTGTGACTGCTAGTCCTGTGGAAGTTAATCTGGCTCGCCCAGCGCCCACCATTAGATTGATAGCCCGTGCGCTAGGAGCTTGCATTACAAAGTCGTAGGCTGATGCGCCAAGCTCACTCCCCGCCGAATTTTCACCACCAAGGTAGTAAGCGCCGCCTGTGCTGTTGATGTTGATGTAGTTAGCACCGGTTGTTGTAGTCCCTGAGTTCAAAAATGCTACGTTCGCGCCAGCGGCGTTTGTCCATGTTACAGGACTAGCCACACTGACAGCACCATCAATGTCCACGACATCAAGGTTAGTAGTGCCGTCTACGTCTATGTCTCCAGAGATGTCTAGGCTTGTGGCTGTTAGGACTCCTGTGACTCCTAGAGTGCCACCAATCGCTATATTAGTATCTAGTTTAGCACTTGTAACTGCATCATCCGCAATATGTGCTGTATCAATACTTCCATCTACATACTGATCACTATCAACACTATTAGTTGCCATCTTAGCCAATGTAACATTTGCATTTGTAATATTTGCAGTTACAATAGCATCAGTAGCTAAAGTAGTTGTTATAGATATTGCCGCTGAACCATCAAAGTTTGCTGTGCCTGTAACATCACCGGCTACCGCAATAGCTCTAGGAGTTGTTAACGTGGCCGCTGAGCCTGTAGTATCTTGATTAAGTGTACCCACGGTAAAGTCTAAAGTATTGTCAGCATCATCGTAAGCTACTGTAATGCCTGATTCAGTATTGCTTGTAACCATCGCTCCTACAGTATCAGCAATGGTTTCTGATAAAGTAATGCCTGCAATAGTAAGCGCGTCAGTTTCTAAGGTTCCGTCAACATCTACATCGCCTGAGATGTCTAGAGATGTAGCTGTTAATACGCCCGTAACACCTAAAGTTCCACTAACAGTAGAGTTGCCCGTAACGATTAAGCTATCAGCACTCTCGTCCCACAATAAACTTTTACCTGTGGTAGCTCCGAAGAACTTAACATCATAGCCTGTATCATCTACACCTACTGTTATTGTTCCATCTGCTTGTACTGCACCGTCTATATCAACAGCATCAAGGTTTGTAGTACCATCTACATCTAGGTCGCCATTAAAGTCTACGTTGCCTGCAACAGCTAAAGTTGTAGCCATATCTACAGCGCCATCAATATCAACAACATCTAAGTTAGTTGTTCCTGCTACATCTAAAGCTCCATCAATATCTACTGCGCCTGAGAAGTCGCCTGTAGCCGCATCAAGCTCACCACTCAATGTAATGTTAGTAGCACCTGTAACTGCACCATTAAGTGCTACAGCACCATTAATATCTATAGTAGTCGCGGCTATTTGAATCTCAGTATCTGCAACAATGTCTAGTTGCCCATCAACACTAGAGTTAATATAAATTGCGGCATCGCGGAACTGAACCTTGTCGGTTGTGGTCAACTCTACATCTGTACCGCCAGATGTGTTGCTCAATGCTAAAATCTCTGCGAATGTATCTACAGTATCCTGCTGTGCATCTACATAGGCTTTAATGCTCTGCTGAGTTGCAAGGGCTGTCGCACTGTCGCCTGACAGATCATCTTGGTCTAAGATGTCTGTAACTGTAACTGAACCTGTACCAGATAAACCATCAAACTCTACAATGCCGTCTACATCTACGTTACCTGTTACAGTTATATTTCCACCAACTGTGAGGTTTCCTGTAGCTGTAAGACTATCAATGTAAGCGTCTTTAAAACGCAAAGCATTTGTGCCTAAATCTACATCACTATCTGTCACCGGATACACAACACCATCTTCAATGCGTACTTGTTCAACGGCTGTGCCGCCTACTTCTACAAAGACGCTCCAACGGTTGTTAGTACTATCAACTACAATCTTATTTAAAAAATCTTGATCACCAATGATTTCAATGTTGCCGCCCTCTCCTGAGCCTCCATCGTGTTGGTGTCCTGTCGTGCCTGTAGCGGCATAAGAAAAGGCAGTGACTAGCTGATTATATTCTGCATTGAAAAGTAATGATGTGATTGTATCGCCATCAGTAAGTGTGCTTTGTCGTGTGTAACTTGTTCCTGCCATTTGGGTTATCTCCTACCTGATGGGACGTAATTTATGTATATACCGTTAATGGCATAGGGTGGTTTCTGGTCAGAACTTCTAATCTGAAAGTTGCAGACAGTACCACTGCCCTGAACTGCTTGGCGTAACATTGGATCAGTACTTGCGCCAAACACTGCGGTTCCGAATACTGCGCTTCCAAAGAGAGCAGGTGTTGGGATATTATCTAGCGTATATTCTGCGGGTTGCGGTATTGTCGTATCTTCGTAATCGTATCTAATTCGTAGTATTGGGCTTACTTCGCCTTCGGGGGTTACGGAGAGCTTGACATACTGCATAGTCTTTCGCGTTCCTACATCTCCGAAGTCATAGTGTGGCGTTTGATACTTAGCATCTATATCTAAAAGAGAGCCTGCGGCCGAAAAGCTATTGCCTACATTGTGGTTATATACATAGCCTTGGTTATCGCCGTGATACAGTTTTTCTATGCCTGTGTACGCAAAGCCTGAAGTGAATCCTGTTGCTTGAATGCCTATTGTCTCAGACCACTCAAAGCCATTAGCAGTTAGTGTGCCTATGATGCCTTTAGCGGCCGCAGTAGATCCGCCGTCAGTGTTGTAAAACAATCTGTATTGCGACTTACTTCTCAGGACTGCGCTTGTCAGTGTGAATGAATTTATAGACCTAGCGATAGCTGATATAACAGATTGTATCTGTCGGCTTACTGATCCTAATTCAACGTCACCAATCCGCGATGTTCCTGCTACAGAGCGTATGCCGTCAGGACTTAAAAACACTAGATCACCGCCGATCTCTTGAATACTGTGCGAACTCAAACAACCTACGTTCTGTGTGACAGGCACCACTGCAATGTTAGTAGCATCATTTATATTTATAAGCTTATGAATACTATTCCTACAGAATATAATCAGATCATCGCGGAAGCTTTTAAGTCCTACAACTTGGTCAGGCAGTAAGATGCTTCCTGATCCAGTGCTTGAGAAGCTTTCAGGATCTAATAATCCACTATAATAAACTGTGTTCTTTGCGCTAGGCGCTCCGGCAACCACTAAATGACTGTCGTGGATAACACAAACTGTTGGGGCTGTTGTGCCGCTTACTGTTATTTCTTCTGCAAAGAATGTGCGAGTAGTTAAACCGCCCGTACCTGTCATGTGAAATAGAAAGGGCTTGTTAACCCCGTCTGTGATTATTAACTGTCCGTAGTCTGTGTTGCCTTCAAAGACTGCGAAGGTTGTTTGAGCCTGTGAAGTTCGTGCGTCCATGCTACGGCCCGTGAAGGCTGTGTGGTCGTCTCCGCCGCTTGCTACGCTTGCTCTGTTAATTTGTAGCCATGTTGTCTCGCCGTCTGCGCTGAAGAAGATTCCGTCGCCCGAACAAACAACAAGGCCATCAGCATATACAAACATCCCTAAGACTTCATTGGAGCCATTAGGACGAGTATCGCCAAAGGCTGAATAGCCATTTATGCGGCGATAGCCTCCGTCTGGATCAACTTCAAAGTTTACAAGCTTTGTAGCTAATCCGGGCTGTCCAAGCATTTCAAGCTGATTCAGGTTAGTATTTAACCCGCCTTTACATGAAACACCAAAGGGTTGCGAAGCGGCCATATTATACGAATCTCATTCTGTCATCTTTAATATAAGTTGGTGCAGGCTCAATAAGATTTGAGCGCATGCTCCTCAAGCCTTTCTTGAAATCATCCAATGCGAATGCGGCCGCTTGAGGGTTATCTTTAAACTGCCAGATATAGTATCGGGCTTTAGCTAATAGTACAGAGGTGTACATCTCCGGAAAGACTACAGTATCTGTATGACTTGATAGCTTTGTAGGGAGGCTCCATGCGTAGAACCAAATGCGATATACCTTGTCGGGTATGGGGCTAAGTCCAAACTTGCGAGAGTCTGGGCTTCGGATAACGTTGCTAGGCTCACCGTATTGTTGTGTGTCAGCGTCGTCTAAATTCTCTGAAATTCTTCGGTAGTCCTTCCATGCCTCAGTAGTCATGAAGCGAAGGTTACGTGCAGTGTAAGGAGCAGTTTCTCCACTTACACCCACTGTAGTCATGTAGAAATTATCCCAATCTATTGAGACATAATCTGTAGTAATGCTTGAGCTTGCAGGCTTTAATTCATAGAAGCGTGTGCCTATGACTGTCTCAACGTAGGTATTGCCATACATCGGATCTGTCGCACCGCTTTCTGCAACAGCCAAGAAAGGCCATTGAGGTTCTTCGTTTATAATATCAAAGTATGAACGGTTCAGTGCATCTTTAACATGTTGCTGTACACCCACAGCATTAGAAAAGGTTCCGCTTGTCAACGTAACTTCATTTAGTTCGCGAAGAAGTTCGTTAGTTAAATCAAGATAAGATGTTGACATAGTTTATTGCGCCTTTGTTTCTGTTTTAGTGTCGGGCTTGTTAAAAATCCTGTCCCAGTTGTCCTCGTACTTCTTTTTGTTCTCAGGCTTGTACCAACTTCCTGTATCGCCTAATATCTTCCCTGTCTTCTTGCCTTTGATCATTAGTGGTTTTTCGTTACTTCCTATCTGTGGCATGTCCTCTTCCTTTCTTTTTAAAGATCAGGGGGCTTTTACACCCCCGTCTCTAATTACTTACTTAGTCAATACCATAGAAAGCAGAAACAAGTGCTTCATCGCGTAAGACTTTAGCGCCGTATACATGCAAACCACGGCAGATGTCACCAAAGCTGTCTGGATCACGGATGACCTCAGTGCTTGTGATAGTCTGTGCAGTAGCAGTAGAACTAACGTGTCCCGCAAGAATCTTGCCGGCGGCGTTAGTAGTAGCGGCTATGTTGTTCGACTTATACATGTCGAAGCCACGTAGCTTGCCAGAAGATACCAATCCATTGCGGATTGAACCTTGTCCGGCGTTGTAGTCTACAGACAACAGCTTAGAACTAGCCTGAGAAAGTTGCTCGTAGAAACTAGGTGGAGCTAAGAACCAACGGCCTTCTTCTGGGATGTTCTGCTCGTCAAGTAGACGGGCCATGTGTGCCATGACATCCAGAGGATCGTGCTCACTAGTACCAAAACCAACGTCCAAGTTACCAGTGCCGTCAAATGTTCCTGCGGCTAGGTCAGTAGCACTATCGCTACCAAGGATGTGATTAGGGCTTGAGGCTGAAACGCCTGCGAACATCGTAGCAATTACACCTGCGTCAAATGCGTCACGCAGTGCGTAAGCGGCAGATGAAGATGCAACTTCTTTAAAGTTCACATGAGACATAGCTGTTTCAATATCATCAACGATGAATTTGAATGCGTTAGCCACATCAACAATTAGCGTAGTTTCTGCGTCAGTCAATGCAGTTTTAGTTACGTTAGCGCCACGCTCGTACTGATAAACAGTGATGGTCGGCTCTTTGATGATCTTTACAGAATCGCCATAGCCTGAAATTTCACCGCTGTAGTCAGTGTTAGTGATTGCTTCAACTACCGAAGCTTTTCGGAAGAAGTTTAGAACCTTCTTAGAAAAGACTGATGGTAGGAAGAAGCTATTAGTTTGACCTGATACTGAGTTACCAAAGTTACCATCGGTATCCGTACTTTGCTCAAATAGCTGGTCTGATTGGTTATAAGCCATTATGTGTTACTCCTAAAAAAGACAATTTAATTAATCTACTACCCTGCCTTCCAGTACAGCCGCATCAATCTCACTTTCATATTTGTCGAATTGGGCCATAGACAGTTTAGCAATTTCCCGTTGTGACCAAATCTTTGGTTCTTTGGCATCAATTTGTGTTGTCCGTGTGGACACCATATCTGCCGCAGATGATTTGGGGGCTTGTGATTTCTTTGTCTTCTGCTTAGTCCCAATTGAAATACCATTTTCCATCTTATAAAGGTCGATAGCCTTGATCGCTAGTGGAACATTGTCTGGGTTATCGTAGATCCAACCTTGAATTACTTCGGGTTGTTCTTTGGCCCATTCGTGAAACTTCTCATCGCCTCGTATATCCTCAAAATCAGGATGTCGAGAACGCAGTGTAGCTTCAGCCTCTTTCCGTTGCATGTTTGATTCTCGTTCTTCAAGAACAGACAGCTTGTTTTGTAAGGCTTGCATCTGCTGTTCACTTTGTAAGTGTGCAACAGTCTCTACGGTTTCATATAGATCAGGATACTGCTCTCTAAAGCTTGCAAGTTCTTCGGTTGACTTAGGCGGGGCATACGCAGGTTGCGTCTCATGTGCCATCGCGGTAAGCTCTAGTTCTTTCTGCTTAAAGGTTGCTATCTTCTGATCGTAATGTTTCTTTAAATCATCGTATCGTTTTTTATAATTAGTTCTTCCTTTGGGTTCTTCCTTCTCGCTTACTTCAGGGGCCGCTTCACGGGTGGCCTGTGGCGGGGGGGTTTCTGCAAAGAAAAGCGTATCTGCTTTACCTCTACTTGGTGCGTCTGGCGTATGCCAAGACTTATTAGAGTTATACGGATTCGCAGTTGGTTCTTCAATCTGTTCGTTTGCATTTGACATATACATCACACTCCTGTTGGGGCTTGTCAGTCTTTCAAGGTGGCTATATTACTCGCGTTTGTAATACAGGGTCTTGATACTTCAAGGTGGCCTCTAGGTAAAAAAAAATGATAGGGGGTCTAAGTTAAAGAGTGGCCCTATCTCTATCTAACACTTGGCATTCGGTTTGAGTCTACCATCATTGTATTGATTTCGTCCTCTACTTTAGAGTCATCTGTTGCCAGAGTGTCCTCTTCTTTAGCTATTCCACCGAATGCTTTCTTCATTAAACCACCGTCATAGGCCATCTCAGCTTCGTCCATCATAGTTTGTAGCTGATCTGCTCCCATTTGATCGGTAGCCTTCTTGGTGAAAACAAATTCACCATCCGATAACCTTGCAGGTATCGAATCTGATACTCCAGTGCCAAGGCCTTCTACTTCACCTTCGCCAGAGAATTCTCCTGCAACATCCATGACCTTATCAAAGATGCCGCTTAAACGCTCGTCTGTTTCTAGAACGCCCATTAAATATTCTTGTTCTTCTTGATCTAAAGACTGCTCCAAGACATAGCCTGTGTAGTCTTCTTCCATCTCGTCGTCTGGAAGCTGTGAAGCTTCTGCCGCTTCTTTCTCGTCTTCTGGGATGTTGTCGTATGTATCTATTGGCATTTCTTCTTCTTCTTCTACGTTCATTTCAGGGGCTACGAGCATAGAGCCTTCGTTATATTTAACTTTCATAGGATCGTTTAACATACCACCTTTATTTAACGGGTGTGCTTTAAGCATACTATCGTCCATGTCTTTTTCGGCTTGCGACCGCGTTAACTCTGCTTCAACTTCTGGAGAAACATCACCTGACTCTAAGGCCGCGTTATTTGCATCGTTGCGCGCTTGAGCCTCAGCGTCTAATCTAGCTCTACGGGCTTGTTCTTCCATCTGCACTCTGTAACGTCGGTCGTCGTTAGTTTCCATTTTATGTACCTTCTTCTGTTCGTTGTTTAGCTTCGCGTACTTGATCTTTTAGTTGTAACAAATTAACCAGAGAACTCACTCTCCCCTGCTTGCGGTACAGTTCCAGTTCCGATGTTGCCACCGCCAGTCCCTGTAGCTCCAAGTTCTTGAGGTTGAGGAGGTGCTCCGTTAGGGCCTCCCATAGCGCCTTGTTGCCCGTCAGCGGCGACAGCTTGGCCGCCAGTACCTTGTCCAACATTTTGTGCTCCTATGATTTGTGCCATCAGCGCGGCTTCTTCTGGGTCATTTAGGATCTCATCTGGATCTAAATCAAGACTATAAGCTAATTCACTTACAATCTTAGAGATCTTAACAAACGGTGCGATAGCAGGGTTCTGTGCGGTCTGAAGGAACATCGTTAGTCTTTGACTGCGTACTTCTTTTTGCATGAGACTGTTTGTACCCATTGCATTTATTTCTAAATCGCCCTGAATGTCCAGATCGCCTTCAAAGAACTGCATGTTCCACTGGAAATAAGAACGCCCCAAGGGTCTAAGCAGAAAGTCATCTATGTTTTTAACCACTGTTTTGATGTTAAGGGACGCGGCACCTAGTAGCATAGACATTCCAGAAGCTGTACGAGTCATTGACTGCACACCTGTCTGACCATGCGAGTAACTGGGGATACCTGTCTGTTCGTCTGCAAGTTGTCTGAACTTGTCAAACATCATCATGTTTTCTTGCGAGGTGTTAGGGAACTTTAAGCCATGAATTGCTTGACCTTGCATTCCTGCTTGTCGTCTAAACACTTTTCCGGGATATATCTCCATTGATTGACCACCAACCAACGCAGACTCATCAACATCAAACACTAATGAGCCTGATAACGCAAGATTATCAATTGCCATACGTGCATGACCATTCATTATTTGTTGAGAGTCGTCCATATTTTCAGCAACGCCAATACCAAAGAAAGAGTAAGGATTACGCTCATAAGGGAAGGCATTGTACGGAAGCCGGTAGGGAGTGAAAGGGTTAACAACACCCCGTAAAAGCTTACCATTGCTAATCCACGCATTAACTTGTACTTCATCTAGGTCATCTACCTCTTCTGGGAGTTCCATGCCTGCTTCTCTAGCATATTGTGCGTCCATAACGCCCCAATACTCCAAGACTTCAAAAAGGCCCGCGCCGTACTCTTCGTTGCGTTGATCGTCTTTTAACTCATGCTCGTAATCCTTTTCAATGTAATTTGAACCCATGACTAGGCATTCGCGGATCTGATCTTTGTTAAAATGTGGTAATTTTGCAAGCCCTCTAAGCTGAGAGCGGTTCATTTTGTGGCGGTGGAAAGTATATTCGCAGTCTTCCATTGTTGTAGCGTTAGGATCTGGGAAGAAATCCCATATAGAAACAAACTCAATGCGGGGTACTCTAACCGCTAGAGGCTTATACACTCTTTCGCCTGTTTGTTCGTCTTTTTCCCAACGGCTAAGCGTCTTATTGTAATTGAATGGGCCTTTAACTACGCCTGTTCCAAATAAAGCTGACTCAAAGAGAGCGTTGCGAAGCTCCGAAGACCCATTAGACTCTTCTATCTGATCATGAATGAGCTTTTGCATCAAACGTGCCGCATCTTTAGCGGGCGCTAGTTGAAGGGCTTGTGGATCAGGGTTATAGCCGTCTTTAAAGCTTGCTCCTGACTCTTCTATAGCTTTTTCTAGTGCTGATTCGCCCGAAGAGAAAGTTGCTCCGGCCTTTAATACGCGCCCATCGCCCTCGTAGCCTACGTCAAAGGGATTAACCACCTCTTTTGGGGTTTCTTCTTTCTGTTCTGGTGGTGTAGTTTCAATGCTAGGGGCGCTGTCTAGATGCTTGTAAGTCGATATGCCTTCGGGGACTCCTGTCTCTTTAACACCTATTGGGAACTGACCTGTACCAAAGATAACATCTACTAACTGCCCGAAAGCCGCAATGACTTTGGTTTTAGTGACTTTGATGAATACGCGGGACTTCTCTGATTCGCGGAAACGTACATTCTTCGGGTATAAGCCTCTGAAGTTATGATAGGCTTGAAGCCATCTTTTTTCATCGTGTGATCGTGCAGTTTCAGCCTGTGCAAAACGATCTTCAACTAAGCCAACAAACTTGAGGCGTACTGATTCTTCTAGTGTCAGGTCTAAACCACTCTCGCCCTCTACTGGCTGAAAGTAAATCTCTCCTGCGTTCCCGAATAAACTGTTCTCTTCACTCATATATCTTAGTACCCAAAGGTTGAATCAACAGGAGCATAAACTCTCTCGCGTTGGAATTGTCTCATTTGACTTAACGTATCGTTTATACGTGGTCTAGACATTATCAGATAACGTAGTGCATCATATGCGTGATCTGGTGCATGTGTATCTACGTCTTCTGGGTTGCGTTTATCCAGAGGAATACTTTGAAGTTCGCGTATTAGGTTTGGGCATGTATTAAAGATTTGAATCCTTGGCCTACCGCTTTGCATGACTTTTAAGTATTCGTGGATTTGTATCTTTCCTTGTATTCTGTTCTTGTCTGCTCTTCTGAGCTTGTGTCCGGCCCGTACAAGCGTTTCTCCGATTGTTGGGCCTGTAGTACCAGTTCGGCTCCAACAGGCTGTATCGAGCACTCCTTGGACGCTGAAGGGGTCTTGCATCTCCATGTCAGTAATCATCTCTGCAAGCTCTGTGCCTAACAAGCCTTTGCGGTACAACTCTCTGTAGATTATGAGAGTACCGTCACTAGGATCTACTGTTCCCCATATGCAAGCACTCTCTGATGCATAGCCGTAATCGATCCCCTTCACTCTTTCCCAGTGTACAGGGATTTCAAAGGGCGTAATGACATGTAGGTCTGGCATAAACTCTGTGAAAGCCGCTCCTTCTGCAACATCCCAATTACCTTCTAGGAGTTGCTGACGCTGAGTAGGCGGTAAAGCCTTTAGCATCTTTTCGTAATTTCCGTCATGAGCTAAGAATGGATTATCTTGTAGCCTCGCAGGTATGAACTTGCGCGTTAATCCATCTGAGCCTTCAAAGGACTCGTGTGGCGGAGAAGGATCTATGTAACGCTTCTTAACCCATGTAGCTCCAACACCGCCGGGATTTGCTGTACAACGCATGTAACACGTTATTTCGCTATCAGTGGTTCTTAGTCTTGAAGCCAAGTAATTCCAACTAAACTCTGTAGGCAAATGAGTAATTTCATCAAACCCTATCCAACTATATGCTTGACCCTGATAGCGGTATACGTCTGCATCACGCTCCAAGAAACCAAACTCTATCTTTGCTCCGCTTGGAAAGTTCCAGAGCTTCTCTACTTCTTTGTACTTACAGCCAGGAAAGGCTTTTGGATACAACTCACGGCTCTTGTCTATTAGTTCGCGTAGTTCTGGCATTGAGCGCCGTATAATCAAGCCTCTGTGTGCCGCCCGATGAGCGTAGCGCAATGGATCTACTAGCATTGCATAACTTTTACCACCACCTGCCGCTCCGCCATAAAGAACATCTGTTTCACTGGCGGCTAAAAAGTCTTCTTGTGGGCCTTCATTGGCTTTAAAGATTATGTCGGCTTCTTCAGCTAAGGCACTAGGTAGGGCTTCTAGTTCTGGAGCTTCTAAGATATTTGAGCTTCCGGTGCCTTCGAGCTTCTTTAATGTCTTGTTGGTTGTGCTAATTGATTTCTTGTAACTGTCTACTTTGTTCTGTGCAGATTTGAGCTTCTTTATTTTTTCACGTACTGCTTTCCTTGCATCCATTGTAGCTTTGGTTTTGGAGTGATACGTGTAGCCTCTGCTTTTAGATCCCTTCGCCCTGCCTGATTTCTTTCGCGGTGTCCCATCAACTTTAAGTACGAAATTATCTTCTTCGTCTTTGAGATAGCTATCAGGATTAACATCCCAATCATTCTGTGGCATGTCTTTCTGCAATCTTCTTGAGGCCCATGTGAGATAGTTTACGGCCCGTAACACTCTCTAAGTATAGACTCCCTTCGCGTAGACTGATTGTACGATCTTGTATCATAGGTATAATGGTGTTTAAGGCCTCAAGTTGATCAGCTACCGGATCTAGCAGGGCTGTATCGTCTTCGTTGAGCTTGTAGCCATAGGGGATAGTGCTACTAGATCTCCTCATAGATACCTTCTAGGACTACTTCTTGTTTAGCGGGCAGTATAAATAAACCACCAGAACTATTTACTGTTACATCAAGCCTATCTGTCTTACCTAAGCCTACACGGTCTAGGATTGTCTGTGCGGCCTGTATACGCATGTTAGCTTGTGGTATAGGCTCAGAGCTATCCATGATGTGTACGAGCTTTAGAGCGGCTTTAGGGGCGCTTTGAGCTAGTATATTGGTAGCTAGGTCTAAGATTTCTGTCTTCAAACTCTTAACAACACTATTAATACTAGTCGGCGCATAGCCTGCTAGTTCTCCTGCAAGCTTTGTGTCACCATTGCAAGTAACTAGGTTATCTATGAATGATTGTTGTTTGGTGGTTAGTTCTTTGTTGTTTGTCATATACTCTAGTATACTGTGATATTAGGGTTTTGTCAAGTTATTTCTGCATATTTATGAAAATAAATGAAATAGTTCTTGACAAAACCTCAATATCGCAGTATAATGGATATTAAGGCCGCAGGGTTATATAGACTGTGAAGCCATCAGTATCTTATCTGTCTTACTCCCCCTTTTAGTTCATAGTTTTTAGGGGGGCTTTGAAGAGCTTTGAAGCCCCGCACCTATCTGGTATACATTCAATTAGTTCTAAAAATGTATAACCTTTAGTATATATAGGGGGGGAGGGGTATGGCGACCTGCCCCGCCCCTTCAAAGACTTTTAAAGTCTTCAAAGTCTTGAGAACTCAAGAGACTCTATCGCACCTGCGTTAAAGACCTTTAAAGTCTTCAAAGTCTCCAGAGATTCTACCCTAGTTTACAAACTAGAAAGGCTAGGGAGACTTTTAAGATTCTTTAGAATCTTTTTCAAGACTTCAAAGCCTT
>Ga0302120_10000826_pt1 | contig 14350 bp, 12 predicted proteins | sample AG5_Bottom_MG_FD_203118 | JGI IMG/M metagenome (GOLD analysis project Ga0302120, IMG submission 203118) | Marine microbial communities from Western Arctic Ocean, Canada - AG5_Bottom | ecosystem: Environmental > Aquatic > Marine > Oceanic | place: Canada: Western Arctic Ocean | collected 2017-10-01 | reverse complement strand
CCCGACAAGACCTACGAGCACCGCGGCGTTCGCGCGATTATTCACCTCTACCGCACTGCAGCTGGCCTTGACAGCCAAGTTCTGGGAGAAACGGAAATCCTCGGACAACTGAAAAGGGCCGGCGAAGTCGCACGAGGAGCTGGCAGCATGGGAGGGGTTTTGGAACCGCTCATACAACAGGCCCTTTCCGCGGGCAAACGGGTGCACACCGAAACCGGCTTGGGCGAAGGCACCTTGAGCATCGCGCGGGTAGCCGTAACCACCTCCGAGCGCGTATTCGGTCAATTGGACGGTCGCCAGGTTGTGATCGTAGGCGCGGGAGAAACCGGCAGGCTCCTAGGCCGGCACCTTTTGGCCCAAGGCGCAAGCAAGATTGACTTCGTCAACCGTACTTTGGAATCCGCCGAAGAAGCAGCCCGGGAAACGGGCGGCCGTGCCCATTCACTGGACAACCTCGCCTCGGCAATGAAGGGTGCTGACCTAATCGCCACCTGCGTGGATGGAGCCCCTGGCTTGATCACGCCGGATCATTTCGACCGGCGGGCCCTTGGTCGTCGGGACCAGCCAACCCTTGTGATTGACCTCTCCGTGCCTCGCGCGGTTCATGAAGACGTGCGCGACCTCAATGGGGTTTTTCTGATCAACCTGGACGACCTTGCACCGGTGATTGCCACCAACCACGAACAGCGAGGCGCCTCCATCGCCAAAGCCGACGAGTTGTTGGTCGGCGAGGTACACAAGTTTCTCTCCCTGCGCACCTACGCCAGCTTTCGGCCTGCCATCGCTGAACTCCATCGGCGTTTTGAAATCGCTCGTGAAGAAGTCCTCGATCAAGTCACCTCCGGGTCGGCAAGTCCCCGAGAATTAGAGATCGCCCATGAATTGAGCCGGCGCCTGCTAGATGCGGCTCTTGGACAACTCAAGGAAGGGGCCCGAGCCGCACGCTCAGAAGAAGCTCTCGACCGCATGTATCAACGCTACCTTAGAAGCCTGTGAACCTCATCCTCTCTACCCGTCAGAGTCCTCTTGCGCTGTGGCAGGCCCAAGAAGCCCAACGCCTGATCGAGGACAAGCACCGCGATGTGGATGTGAGCCTGCTGCCCGTGACTTCAAGCGGCGACAAGGACCTGACCACCGCCCTCTCCCGTTTTGGCCGAGTTGGTATTTTCACCGCAGAGGTAGACAGTGCTTTGCTTGAGAACCGTGCTCATCTGGGCGTCCACAGCCTGAAGGATCTGACCACCAAAATCGAAGACGGCCTGTGCCTTGCGGGAGTGTTACCCAGCGGCCCCACCGAAGATGTTCTGGTCACCGTCGACGGCCGCATGCTGGACGAGTTGCCCGCTGGATCGAAGGTCGCCACCAGCAGCCAACGGCGCAAAGCCCAGCTGTTACGCTTGCGACCGGACCTGGTTGTTGTGGAAATTCGCGGCAATGTTCAAACACGACTGAGGCAACTGGAAGAAGGCCATGCGGATGGACTCTTGATGGCCCGCGCGGGACTGATGCGCCTTGGCTTAGGGCAGCGCATCAGCGAGGTTTTCGGCACCGATAAGTTCCTTCCCGCTGCGGGACAGGGCATCGTGGGACTCACGGCGCGCACGGACAATCCAGAAGCTAAAGCCCTCGTCCAGAACCTAGTCAACGACGGCAGCGACCTGCGAGCTGAAGCGGAACGCACCTTTGTCCGCGCACTTGATGCCGGCTGCACCACGCCCCTGGGCGTGTACTGCACCAATGAAGCAGGTCGCCTTCATTTGCGAGTGCAGCTTCTCTCTCTTGATGGAACCCGAGAACTCACCGGCGAAATGGACGGCAATGCCGAACGCCCCTGGGAAGTGGGCCGGGACCTTGCCAAAGAACTTCTTGAACAGGGCGCTGCCGAGATGGTGGCGGAGGCCCGTGGGGACTAGCCCCTGGAGCCTCCTCCTAACGGGGCCAATTCAAGACCCAGCAGACTGGGTAAAGGCGGTGCAACTTGCCGGTTGGGAATGCCATAGCCAGCCCCTGCTCCAACGCTCCCCCCTGGCGCTTGAGGACCCACCCGAACCGTTACCCGATTGGATCGCAATCACCTCGGTGGGTGCAGTGCCAGCCTTGATCGAGGCCCGCGAACAGGGCGCCGAGTGGTGTAAAGCGCCCCTTGCAGCCGTGGGCGAACGCAGCGCACGAGCCCTGACCACAAGTGGTTTTGAGGTAGCCTTGGTTTCCACCGGCGGGAACGCAACGAGTCTAGCGAAGGCCCTCATTGAAGAAGCGAGTGCCGGTGCGCGCGTACTTTGGCTGAGAGGAGAGAGGGCCCAGGACTTTGGCGCCCAACTACGAACGGCCGAATTCCAAGTGGATGAGCGCACTGTCTATCGCACCGAACCTGCGCCCCCATCAACCGCGCCGATCACCGATGTGGTTTTCTTCGCGGCCCCCGAAGCAGTAGAACTATGGTGCGCTGGGGATCACGACTTCCGCCCGGCAGCCCTTGCCATCGGTTGGACCACCTTGGATGCTCTTCAAGAGCACCAAGAACACTTTTCATTGGCCCTGCCGCTTGCGTCCCCTGCCCCGGCGTCCCTGACCCTGGCCCTTCAGGCCCTTGCCACTAACGAGTGATATGCGTCTCGACCAAAGCAAATCAATCTTTTCAAGAGCTCAATCTCTGATCCCTGGCGGGGTGAACTCCCCCGTTCGCGCCTATTCGTCCGTGGGTGGAACGCCCCCTCATCTCAAGAAGGGTCAAGGTCCACTGGTCTGGGACGAAGACGGCAACGAGTATGTGGACATGGTTTTGTCCTACGGTCCGCTGATCTTGGGCCATGGCAATGAAGAGGTCAAAGAGGCCCTGCACTCGGCGGTCGAAAGCGGCACAACCTTTGGCGCGCCAACTCGAGGCGAACTTGCCATCGCCGAATTGATCTGCGAGCGGGTGGCCCCGGTGGAAATGGTGCGCCTAGTGAACAGTGGCACGGAAGCCACTCTTTCCGCCGCCCGCCTTGCCCGAGCCGCCACGGGACGCAACCGCATCATCAAATTCAACGGCTGCTACCACGGACACGGTGATTCGTTTTTGGTGCGCGCGGGCTCGGGTGGACTGACCCTGGGCGCTCCGGATTCCCCGGGTGTACCAAAGAGCCTCGCCGAGTTGACCTTGGTGGCGGAATACAACGACTTGGAGGACACAAGCTCCCTGTTCAAGGCCTACCCTGACGACATCGCCGCCATCATCGTGGAACCAGTGGCGGGCAACATGGGATTGGTGCCCCCGGTTCCAGGCTTCCTTCAAGGGTTGCGCGACCTTTGCGACTCCCACGGTGCACTGTTGATCTTTGACGAGGTCATGACCGGCTTTCGTGTAGCGGCTGGCGGGTACCAAGAGATCTGCAAGATCACCCCGGACCTCATTTGCATGGGCAAGGTGATCGGTGGCGGTCTACCCATCGGTGCCTATGGCGGGCGTAGGGATTTGATGAACCAAATCTCACCCGCGGGCAATGTATATCAAGCCGGGACCTTGAGCGGCAATCCTCTTGCGGTTGCAGCGGGAACAAAGACCCTGGAAATCCTGGGACGCCCTGGGGTTTACGAAGGCCTTGAAGAATCCGCCGAGCGACTTGCGGTAGGTATCGAAAAAACCTTTGCCCGTCATGGCCGGCCCGCCCGAGTGCAACGGCAAGGGTCCATGATGTGCCTCTATCTGACCGATGCGCCAGTGCACAACCTGGACGAAGTCAGCGCGACCGACCGGGATTCCTGGATCGGTTTTTTCCGTTCCATGCTCGAACACGGCATCCTGCTTCCCCCGTCTCCCTACGAAGCCTGGTTCCTTTCCACCGAGCACGATGATGCAACGATCACGCGCATCCTGGAAGCAGTGGACCGCTCGCTCTAAAAGCCGCCGATCACGTCCATGATCTCCGGTGAGACGGACATGACTTCTTTCAGTTGAGCGTACTGCAGAAAAGCAGCCACTTGATCCGCGCCGCAAATCCTGCGCACTGCAGCTTCGCGCATGGAGGAAGGCACGCCCTTCGCCCAGGGCCCCATGCTGGCGAGTTTGGCCAGGTCGCCGATGCGTTCACTGACAAAGCCAGCCACCTGACCACTCTCGGGCCTGGGCAATTCCGCGAGTCCGCCGGTGATGGTCGTACTGTAGGCGTTGCTTTCCACGACCCGCGCGTGCTTGCCAACCTGGTGGGCAAAAAACAGCGAACCCACCGTACCCAAACCGTGCAACAGGACGGTGTGGTGCCCCTTGTCCACCGCATAGATAAACTGACCGCCCGGCTGATCCGCCCCAAGGCCCGCGCCGTCGCCTGCGCCCATCAAGCCGCTAACCACGGCTCTTCCTAAGAGAAACGAAGTGCTCGGTGAGCTTGAGGATCGAAAGCGGGCAGGCCCCCCACCGCCGCCGGTTGCGTCGGTCAAGATGCGGCCGTCGCCGCCCTTGACGATGCGGCGGTGCATACCAGCAACCTCGATCTGATTGGTATCTGCCGATTGGACCTTTCCAATGACGTCACCGGTCATGCGGTCGACCACGGACACGCTAGGACCATCCGCAATGTTCCCGTGAAGACTGCCCCGGTTGTAACGGGTCTCCATTTCTTCGCTGACAACAAAGCGTTCCGTACCAGACCGTTCAAGCAGATCGGTCTCCACCATGTTCTCGACCAGAGCCTTGCAAGCCCCCGCACCGAGTTCTTGCTGAATGTCCTTTGGCACAATGGTCCTAATATCGTCCAAGGTGATATAGGCTTGACTACAGGCCATCACGAGGATCTGTTGCACCAGGACCGAGGGCCTAAAGCCATAGGGCGCGCCGCACAAGATCCCTGCCTTGCCCAAGCGAAACATGATTTGGAACAGGTGCGTCTCGGTGGCGTCCTCGGTCACATAACCGCAGCGAGTGCTGTCACCCCGGCGACCGCCGCGCCCGATCCTCTGCAATAGACTCGACACGTCAGCGGGCACATCCGCCAGCATGATGTAGTCCACCGTTCCAATATCAATTCCCATTTCAAGGGTCATGGTGGCAAAGGCTACGGCAGCCGGAGCCTGCAAGAACAGGCGTTCGGTCCGCTCCCGCTGGTTCTTGGCCATGGACCCGTGGTGGGCAAAAACCGCGTCACCAAAGCGAGTCTCGTTGCGCAACTTGCTCGATAGGTTTTCCACTTGGTTTCGACTGCGACAAAACACGAGCACCTTTTTCAGTTGGTGCCCAGCAAGGTCGTCAAGGTGTGCGCCCATGGACTCGGGGCCTCGGCCATGAAACACGCGGCCCTTGATCTTGCGCAAGCCAGGAACGACCACAATGCTGGGGTCGTGCAAATATCGCAAGGCCAACTTGTCGGGCCGGTCCACCGTGGCACTGACCGCCACTCGCTGAGGCCGCTGTTCGCAGAGGTTTTCGAGCCTGTGCAAGAGAATCCGCAACTGGTCCCCACGGGGCGTGCTGTCCAGCACGTGGATCTCGTCCAGCACCACCATGCGAATAGCCTTCAGCATGGCCGGGCGCCGAGCAATGAGGGAGTCCACCGCTTCGGGGGTGGCAACCACGATTTGAGGCAACTTGCCGCCGAACTTTTCCTTGTGCTCGCCGGTATAACGCCCAAAAGTCACATGGCTGAGTCCCATGGGACCTTCCAGCCGGCGCTTGAGGTCATTGGTTAACGCGCGCGTGGGGGCGATGATCAAGACAATGGTCCCTTCTCCGCCTTCGCGCAGGACCAACTCCACTGCGGGCGCACCATAGGCCTCGGTCTTACCACTTGCGGTGGCAGAACAAATCAGCGCATCTCGTCCCGTCATGATGACGGGGATCGCTTCCAGTTGCACGTCGGTTAAGGCGTTGAACCGCCCGAACCAATTACCAAGGGTGTGGGGCAAGAGCGCCCGATCAACGCTCATGGATTCCAGCGCCCAATGGTGATCAGACGGTCCCGATCAAACAGGGCCACTGCTGCACGAACCGCGTCGCGAAAACTATCATGGCCTTCATCCTGGGCCTCGGCGATTTCATGGCAAGCATGCTCACGCACCTTGTGCTCTACCTTGTAGCCGTCGTATGCGTGCTCGTAAAGGGCCGCAATGCGGTCGAGCAATTCACCCAAGAGGTCTGGCGCAAAGGGCCGCAAGCGCAAGTCTGTGGTGCCGCTTTCGGTGACACCAGCGAATTGCTCTTCCACCTCGGGCAGGGGAGTAAGGGCAAAGATCGAAGTCAGGGGTTGGTCCTCGCGGAAACGCAAGGGGATCTCGCGGTGGACCTGTTGGCCGCCCTTATAGAGGGTTTCGGGGTTAAAGGCCAGGTCCTTTTCATCCATTGTGACCGCGGCGTAATGCTTGAGAACCTCGAAGGCATAGGTGCGGTCTGCGGGGCGCAGTGCATCCACGCGCTCGACCTCATCAAACAACAACACGAGACCCTTGGAGCCAGCGTCCCGACACCAACTGGCGAGAGTCCCCACCAAGTGAACGTACATGCGACCATAGGTTCGGTAGTCGGACATGTGCAGCACGCGCTGACCGGTCCAGCCCAGCTTAGCCAACACCGCGTTCACGGCCTGGGCATCCACATTGTCCCCGCGCACATAGTCCCGCAACCAGCCGATGGCCTCATGGTCACCGTGCCGCATGGCCCAAAGGTAGGGCGTCAAGAAGCGGCTACTCTTGGACCCTCCAGGTGTATTGTGGTCCGGACTGTCCACGAGCTTCTCTAGTACACCCTCAAAGCCCAGGGCCACTTGATCCACGGTGCGGATCGAGTCAGCGATCTTTCGATAAAGACGCAGGGGATGGTGCAGTGCGTTCTCTCTCGGATCGAGAGTGATGCGGGCCGTGGCCATGCCCTGTTCGAGGGCCAATTGCTCGGCGGCCTCCAACAGGTGAGTTTTACCGGCGCCGTATTCTCCCCACAAAACGCGGCAGCCCTTGGCTTCCTTCAAGAGGCCCCCAAGGTTGGCGAGCTCCTCGTCGCGCGCGACCGTATAAGCCTGTACTCCTCGGGATGGAACCACCCCTAATCGCAGGGCTTCAATCGTTTGCCAAGCATCCGCGGCGTGCAGCACACGCGCGTGTTCTCGGTGCAGCGCGGCGGCTTCAGCGGAAACCTTGGGAAGCGGCGCGCGGGGCCTGGGAGGTTTAGGCTTGGGCTCTTGAACCACCGCAACCGCCTGGGGATAGAGATCGCTGGCTGACTCCTCGGACAAATAGTCGTTCATCGACTCGTCCTCAGCGCTTGCCTGCTCCGTTCCCGGGGGCGGACCGCCCACAAGGCCCAATCCGGACCCGTGCAGGGTCCGGGGAAGGCCCGGTTCATCATCAAAAAGCACACGTACGACGCCACGTACGAGCCGCTTTTGCACCACTCCCACCCCTCGGGTGGGGTGCACCACTTGATCACCCTTGTCGAACATTTTTAGAACTCAACTTCCCCAGGCATCGCGTCGGCAGAAGCGCCGGCCCCAAGGCCTGCGAACTCGCGAATCTCTTCCATGGTAAGAGGGGATTCCCCTTCTCGCCGCTGGGCCTCGATCATCGAAACCGCTGCCTTTACAAACGTTCGGCGCGTTCCGGACTCGAATGATCGCTCACCCAACTCGGTGGCTAGGCCCTTGAGGTTGGGCTCTTGGATCGCTTCGTCAAACTTGCAGTCATAGGCCACCTCAGTCAAAGCCAACAGCCTTTGCCCGAGGGCCTGGAGCAGCTCGCTTGGGGCGAGAGGCAAATGATCGAGATCGATCACCGGCTGCATGGGGCTGGTCCGCGAAAAGCGGACCGCGCCCTTGAGACGCTGGGCCAACGCCGGGTACTCGGGCACGATCGTGTCCATGAATTCCGGCGGCACCGCATAACACCAAACGACACCGGGCAAGAGGGACTGACCGCAATAGTCAATCATCTGCCGCAGGTTGTCACCGATGGCGCGCCGTCGGCCCACGCTAAGGCTCATGTTGCGGTCCATCTCGTCGAACATCAGCACCACACCCGGCAGGTTCAAGGCCGCGAGACACTGAACCAAACTGCGCAACCAACGGAAGGCACTCTCGTCATCGAGGTTCTCTCGCAAGCGATAGGGTGCGAGGTCCGCGGCCGGGATCTTTTGTCCAAGCAAGTAGTCCCCAAGCAGCTCTTCGGATTCAAAGTCATCAAGGGCAACCGCTTCCAGGAAAGCCCTGACCGCACGACCAAAAGCACGGCTCTCGATGTTGGTGCGGCCAAAGTCCGTGCCTAGCCACTTGACAAATACATCGGCGCCCACCTGATCGACCCGCTCAAGGGCAATCTGACGCAAGACCCGGTCGAGGCCGGGGTTGGATTCCTCGTTTAAGTCGGCCACGGGCAATTCAATGCGACGCGCCACTTCCCGATAGATGGCCGGCGGGCGATCGAAGGGGCACTCCTTGGGTGACAGGCCAATCATCGCCGTGGCGAAACCCTCGGACCATGCAAGTTCGCGCAAACAATGCAGGAACTGGGTCTTGCCTCCGCCAAAGGGCGCTTGAACCAACTTGAAGGTTGAGTTGCGGCCGGATGCTTTCATCGGGACGAGGTACTCATCCTTGATAATATCGAGCAGCTCCTCAGTCGCCACATTCACGTGCCGCGCACCGCGCTCCGGGGGCTGGCCGGTGGAACCCATCCGATCCAAAATGTGCCGGGCCATGTCCGGGGCCATTGTAGCGAGAAGACTCATCGGGAGCCCTCCGCGCGCACAAAGAACACGGTCAGTTTGAACTCGCCATTACCGTTCTCATCTTCAAAGAAAATGGTGCGGTCCTTCTTGCTGGCGGTGGTTCCCGTAGCAACTCCAAGGTTGAAGCGCCACCCGTCCTGGGTGAAGCGTTTTAGATTTCTTAGCTGCATAACATCAAAAGCAAATTGAGCGCGTGAGTAGCCCCTGAAATTGCCCGGCAAGGGCTCTACACGAAAGGCCTTGGCCTGCATTTGCAGGGCAAGGTAAGGCAAAAAGTTAAGGATCTCGACTCGGTCGCCAGCGCCCGCATCCCCTGCTCCACATGCTGCAGACCAGGCTTTGTGACAAGAGGCAAAGAAGGCCTCGGCGTCGAACTGACCCCCAAGCATGCCCATGCATTTTTGGTGGGCATCGGCGATTTCCTCCGCATCCGCGGTGCACTCGATGATCGTCTGGCGTGCAAAGTGCAAGGTGGCGCGCCCCTTGACCCGATCGATGGTCACCCCAAGGGGAAGGATGCGAACCTCCACAGGCTCATCCCGGCGCAAGACTTTCATGTCTAGGCCTCTGGCGTCGCACGCGGCGCGAAGGTCCTTGGCGAGGTTCTCGTAGAGACTCTTGCGTCGTGCCTGAAGACCCTCGGTGACGCGCCCAAGCAAAGCTTCGGCTCGGTCTCCGAGGCCCAGGTCCGCGGCCTTCTGGCGGGTCCTTTCGATGAGCGCCGGCACCTTGGTCATGTCCCGATAGGACGATTCCCGCGTGAGTGGAGCAAAGGCCGCCGCCAAAAGGCTCAGACCCTTGGATTCGGCCTTCCAACCGTCGGCAACCTCAGCAACTTCTTGCTCCATGGACGGAGCACCTTCGGCGGAGGCTACGGGGGGAATCTGTTCGTCTGTCTCGGTCAACTCGAATTCCTGCTTTCTGGGGACGGCTTGGGTGAGAACCCGGGGGAATCTACCCAACTACAATACAGGCTGGAGGGCCCTTTTTCGCCCCCTATCACCCCTATGTGCTGGGAACCTGAGCCCACCGAAACTGCCTCGTCAGGTCCCTCTTCAAGCCCCTCAAGAGACACCTCTCACCCGCTCTCTAGCTTTGGTCCGCCGGCCCCCTTAGGATCGGCTCACACGGGTTCAACCCCAAAAGCCCGATGCAGGTCCGAAAACCCACACTCCTGGCACTCTGGATCCTTGTTCTCCTGGAACTTGGAGCCTGGGGAACTTGCTCGCTGATCAGCCATCGGGCCCTGTCCTATGGGCGCATGCGTGAGATGCAAATCGCCGCCGCCCTGACCGGGCTCGGGAGCGCGGGCAACGCTCCCGATTTGGCATTCCCCGGACGACGGGAGGCCCGGGCCATGCGGCGCGATGCGCGGCATCCCTACCTCGGGCACATCACCGCCTTCGGAAGCGAGCGCGAGACCGAAGGGCTCCACTACACCTGGCTTCAGGGGCCGGGGCTAGGCAATCCGGACCTCCCCTGTTTCGGTTCCCGTGACGATGTCTTTGTGGTGGGCGTCACCGGAGGCTCGGTTGCCGCAGGAATCTGCTCGGAAGCCTGCCCTGTTTTGCTCAAGACGCTTTTGGACTCACCGCGCCTAAAGGGACAAGAGGTACACCTGGTTTTCTTTGCCAACGCAGGGTTCAAACAACCGCAGCAACACCTCGCCCTTGAGTACTTGCTCGACCTGGGTGTTGGGTTCGACGCGGTGATCAACCTCGATGGTTTCAACGAAATCGCTCTACACCCGAAAGACAATCAGAAGCAGGGGGTTTCGGTGGCCTATCCATCCCAGTGGGCTTCCCACCTGGCCATGGGCTCAACGGCGATCGCGGCAGCGGGGGAAATGCGTTATCTCGAAGGCAGGAGAGCTACCACCGCGCGCGCGGCGATCTTGTCCCCGATGCAGCGTTCTTGGGTCCAGCGACTGTGGTGGCTCTTGGATGACGCCAAGCTCAACAGGGATCTGCTCGACTCCCGTAAACGTCTAGAAAACGCCATTACCCGGGGCAACGAACACAATCTTGAGCGCACCGGGCCCGTTCGGCCCAAAATGCAGCCAATCGAGCTTTCACGAGCTTTGGTGGACCTTTGGAGCCGCTCATCACTGCACATGCACCAGTCCCTTGAGGCCATTGGCGCCGTGTATGTGCACTGCTTGCAACCCAATCAGTATGTGCCGGGAAGCAAGCCCAATAGCGAAGAAGAACTGAATCACATCCTGCGCCCCGATGGGCTCTACGCACAAGAAGTACGGCGCTCTTATCCAGGTCTACGCCAAGAAGGCAACAAGCTCGCTGGCCAAGGGTTGCACTTTTTTGATCTGACCGGGCTCTTTGAGGAGCACCCCGAGACCCTCTACAAGGACGACTGCTGCCACTTGAATGGGGTCGGCACGGCTCTGCTTGCAGAGGCAATCGTAGAGGCTTTGCTCTCAGTGCTCGACTGACTCTGGCTTACTCTCGCGGGCCGTGTACTTTTCGAAAGTCAACGCAGTCAACAAGGGTTCGGAATCTTGACCGTCCTTGATCCACGCCTGCCCATAGGCCAGCTTTTCGTTCCCGTCAAAGTACACCGCGACCCCCTCAATGCCGGCCACGTCGAGCGCGGTTCCATAGAGCTTCTGGGTGCATCCATCACAACAGGGCCCGTCCACCACGAACTCGTACAGGCTCGCTCCTACGGGGGCCTCCCCCATCAAAACCCGCGGCACATGGACCGGGTCGGAGCCGCTGACGTCCCCGTGAGGCACATGATCAGGCGCTGGGTCCGTGAAGCCAATCCACGCCAGGGGGGCAGCGGCGCAGGCCAGCAATAGGATCAGGAGGTGCTTCATGGGGAGATTGTGCGCTGATCCCCGGGGGGGCGAACCAGGAGAATGCACGTCTATTCCTCGATCATGCTTGCCGAAGCATGGGCGGGAAAGCGACTATCTAGGCCATGAGCGCCACCGACCCAATCCACGCGGCTTTTTCAGATGCCCGCGCCACCCTCGATGCCTTCATGGTCGATGAGGAATGCATGAGCGCCGTGGCCGCTTTCGCCGGGGCTGCGGCCAGCACCCTGCGAGCTGGCGGGCTGCTCATGTCCTGCGGTAACGGCGGGTCCATGTGCGACGCGATGCACTTTGCCGAAGAATTCACCGGGCGCTTTCGCGGCAATCGGCGGCCCCTGCCAGCAATCGCATTTTCGGACCCCAGTCACCTGACCTGCATCGCCAATGACTTTGGCTATGAAGAGGTCTTTGCTCGTGAGGTCGAAGCCTATGGCAAACAGGGTGACCTGTTGCTGGTGATTTCGACCTCGGGTAACTCGCCCAACATTGAGCGGGCGATTGCCGCGGCCAAGCAGCGAGGCATCCACGTGGTCGGCCTCTTGGGGAAACAAGGCGGAAAGGCAAAGTCCCTAGTGGACACCGCGATTGTCGTGCCCTTAGCCACGACCTCAGACCGTATTCAAGAGCTGCACATCAAGGTGCTGCACATTGTGATCGAGGCGGTTGAGCGCGAGCTCTTCCCAGAGAACTACTCAAAGTAACCGCCCTCTAGCCTAGGTCGAATCTAAGGAGCGCTGGGTCTAAGTTGTGTGCCCCACGGCTCTCGCAAGAACCCCTGTAGCAAGAGCAGACCCGAGCCTCTCACGCAAACAGCTAAACCGCTGGAAACGCCCTTCTGGGGCCGAATAGAACCATTAGGCTAACTCAAAGCCCTAGGCCTTCTCGCGTACCTCACAGCGACCATCGGGATAACCGATCACCACCGCGTGGGCAAGGTTGATGAACAAGCCGGACTCCACAATACCAGGAATGGCGTCAAGGGCCAGCTCCAATGCGGTCGGGTCCTGAATGCCATCGGGGAAATGGCAATCGAGAATCTCATTGCCATTGTCTGTCAGAAAGGGTGACCCTTCCTCGGTCATGCGCAGCGTAGGCTCGGCACCGAAGGGTCGGATCCGGCGCGTCATCAAAGGGCGCGCAAAGGGCACGACTTCCACGGGCAAGGAAAATGTCGTCCCCAAACGCGGCACGACCTTTTCCGGTCCCACCACGATCACCTCGCGCTTCGAGATGCTGGCCACGACTTTTTCACGCAAAAGGGCTCCGCCGCCGCCCTTGATCATCTGGAAGTCCCCATCAATCTCATCGGCCCCGTCGATGCACAGGTCGATGGACTCCACCTCGTCCAAACTGACGAGGGGGATGCCCATTTGCCCCGCCTTGGTTTCCGTGTCAATCGAGGTGGCCACGGCTGTGACCACAAGGCCTTCCTCTTGAATGCGCTCCGCCAGGCGGGTGAGCACAAAGAAGACCGTGGAGCCAGTTCCGAGGCCCACGACCGAATTGGACTGGACCATTTCTGCGGCGCGGCGGCCTGCAATCTGCTTGGGGTTGTAATTTTCGACCATTGCGAAGGCCATGGTAGAGGGGCGCATGGGCTGGAAACCAGCATCTAGGGCGTTTGGGGATGCCAAAGTCAGATCCTCGGCCACCCCACCTGGAGAATGCGCACTAAAGCCCCTTGCGCGCGGCCCTCGATCTAACGATATTGAGACGCAGTCTCAACTAAGATCCCCCATGCCCCCCCTTCAAGACCTACGTCCCGGCGAGTCAGCCACCCTCACCGAGGTGCACGGCCAACGCTCGTTCCGACGGCGCCTCCTCGAACTTGGCCTCGTGCCCGGTACCGAGGTGCGTTTACTCCGCCATTCACGGGTGCATCACCTGGTCGAGGTTGAAGCTCGCGGATCCCGGTTGTCGCTCCGTACCTCCGAAGCTGCACGACTAATGGTCTCGGCCCCAAAAGCTTGAAGCTATGAGCGCTCCCTTTTCCGCGACCCCTCGCATCGTCGTCGCGGGTAATCCAAATGCTGGCAAGACCAGTATCTTCAACCTGCTAACGGGCCTCAACCTGAAGGTGGGCAACTACCCGGGTGTCACCGTGGATCGGCACTCCGGCAAGGTAAACCTGTCCGGCGGTCAGGCGCTTATCGAGGACCTCCCGGGCACCTATTCCCTTTCTGCCCGAAGCGCCGAAGAGGAAATTGCCATGTCCTCCCTGGCTGGGCACCCACCCTATGTGATGCCGGATTTGGTGCTGCTGGTCATCGATGGCACCCAGCTCGCCCGCAACCTCTACTTAGTGTTGCAAGTGCTCGAGCTTGGCATCCCTTGTGTTTGCGCCATCAGCATGGCCGACCAGGTAGAGCTAGCCGGGGACTCACTCGACATCGAGGCCCTAAGCGCCGCCCTCGGGGTCACGGTCGTGCCCACAGCGGCTCGCACGGGTCAAGGCCTAGAGCAACTCAAGGTTGCACTTAGCGACGCACTCAAAGAACGCCGCCGTCCGCCGGTTCCCCCGGGCCTTCCCCCCTACGGAGGAGAACTGGGACACAGCTTGGAGCGCATCGGCGCTCAAGTTCCCGATGACTGGCATCACGGGGATGTGCGCCGACGCGCCGCTCTGGCTCGCTGGGCCTTGCTTTCCCTCGACCCCACGGACGAGCTCAGCGGCCTGCCCGATTCCTTGCGGACCACGGTTAACGAAGAGCGAGACCGGCTAGAAAGCGCCGGTGAGGACGCGGACCTCATGCTGATTGGGCCCCGTTACGCCTGGATCGATGAGCACGTGGGGGAATTCCTACACAGCAAACCCGCAGCACCCGCCA
>Ga0302120_10000825_pt1 | contig 14360 bp, 6 predicted proteins | sample AG5_Bottom_MG_FD_203118 | JGI IMG/M metagenome (GOLD analysis project Ga0302120, IMG submission 203118) | Marine microbial communities from Western Arctic Ocean, Canada - AG5_Bottom | ecosystem: Environmental > Aquatic > Marine > Oceanic | place: Canada: Western Arctic Ocean | collected 2017-10-01 | reverse complement strand
CTGTAGAGCCTTGACAGCGTTTCAAACATTGCGTCATCACGAATCAAACCGGGCTTGCCAGTTCTCTTGTATTCAGACAATTCTTTGAATATTGCCGCCATGGCATTTGCAACTACATGAGGGTCATTAAATCCCTGTATGCCCCAAACCACCTCTCCATCATCAGCCGCATCAACCCGAATGGTTGATTTCGGTCCACCCAACTGATTGACATGCAGCCAAGCGTTGGTGTTGTAGAAGGTTGCAAAACCCTTTCCTTTAACACCAGCCCGTGCCGAATCAACATACATGTGCTTATTGTCAATTTCTATTCTTGCGGCATCGCCATTGGCCTGCTGCCGGATTGTTATTTGTCGATCAGTTTTACCACTTACATGCCACTCGCCAGCCTTGTAAGTCGTGCCCCTGCTAACAAAATCTTCAGGAGGCTTGAATTCGATAGAAGCATGAAATTCCAACTGTATACGAGATCCAATTTGGATAATCCCAATCTCCGGCAGATCTGCACTACCGTCGATCTCGCTTCGCAACCGCCACATGTAATCGTCTGCCCCAGCAAACTCATTGGCCGAACCCAACGAGAATGTTGAAATAACCCATTTCTTAAGAAGTTTTTGCTCCTCTGGAGTCGTACTGCCTCTAGCAATAATCTCGTCTACGTCAATACCCAACTCCTCAAAAGAACCGGGCATTGAATCCGGCCCCTTGCCGCGGCGCTCATATTCCCGTTCTGTGACCTTGACCCGCTTAAACGTAAACTTGTCAACAATCTTCTGCAAGAACGTTTTATCTGAATCAGGAACATCTACTTCATCAGCATCGCCCTGTGGTTCAAATCCACCATCACCTGAGTTGCTATCTTCCAACGAGGCAGTAAGAGCATTGCGTCGTCGTATATTTTCCGAACGACGTTCTTCCAAGAATCGGTCAGTCAACGCTAAACGTATCTTGCCTTCCCGACTGGAAACATTGTCCTCATGGATCTTGTTTAACCTGAACACAGCCATCATGCCGTCCCAGTACAAAGTCTCTCCATGAACCTGCTTCACGTTCTCAAAGAAAACTTCCGGATTATTCATTTCATCACTATGGAACAACACGGCATCGACTATGGCTTGAACCCGTTCAATCGGATCACGCTCCCACCCATGATCATTTTCTAGTTCAAGCAAAACTCCCTCTGGAATATTGCGGTCATACACCCCAGCCAGCAATCCCTTCTCAATTCCCTCCCTAGTAAACAACTCCTCTAGCGTTAGTTCTGCGTGCAAGAAACCTTGAGGCCACCATTCGCTAGGTTCAATGAAATCAGCAAACCGAAGATCTCCACCATTCTTTGCCCTAATCAGCAACAAAGCGTCACTCATTGCTTTGTCAAGTTCATGATCTTCAAAAGCATCAAAATAATCTTCGCCCAACCACTCAACCACCGCAGCAGACAAACTTCTAATAATCCGATTACCGGCAGCGCCCGGACGGTCCGGATCGTCGTGGTACACATCGGGGTCGATATCAAGGTCCGGATCAAACGTATCTGGAGGCATAGTTAGTAGTTGTTCTACCGAAGGCATCCCCCGAACCATTTGGGAGTTCAAGTCGCCGCCTACACCGCCGCCACCAAAACTAGCCCTCGTTCCATCACCATATTCAACAGACTCAATATCAACGGGATAACCCCGGCTGTTGCGAACCGATCCTAAATCCTTGCCGGGGTTCTTCTCATGCCACGCAATTTGCAGGCTGTCGAAACGAATCATGTCTTCGACTGGGATGACATCTGCGCCATCCCACCTTTCCTTAATCATCGCCATTTCGTCAACTAGTCCCTGTGAAGTGAAATCCTCAACTGGTATCGCCCCATCCGGGTAAAAGTGTCGTTCAACTCCCTCAGCACGACGCCTACGCCTCAAGTCCGAATCCCCCGTCACCCGATACATGGGAAACGATTCACTCTTTCCATCATCAAATTGGACCACATAGAAGGCTCCACGACCACCGTCGCCCGGATCACTGCGAATCACCGTTCCAATGCGTGACCCAACCTTGACCTGATCACCTTGGCTGTAACGAATCAGGACATCTTCACCGGGAAGATCCGAATCGTTTGGCGTCGGCACCAAGTTCTGTATCGGCTGATCAACGAGTGCTGGAGAAACGCCAGCATCCCTGACTTCTCTCGCTTCCGCCTCTTTTTGTTTCCGCATTTCCCTCAGACGCGCACGCCGTGCCAGCCCTCGCTCAAACACCCTGTCAGCAGTAACCATCTCTTCAACAGAAGGCATCCCCATGATCGCCTGATCCAAATCAAATATGCCACCCTCTGGAGAGCCTTCGTCATGCCACTCATCCGGGTCAATACTGTCTGGATCGAAATCCGCATCTCTGGCTTTTGCCTCCGCAACGCGACGTTCCCGAATGGCCTCCAAACGTTCACGCCTAGCCTTCACGCGAGCCTGTGCGGAAATTCGACCTACCCTGTCATTCAACGATTCCTGCCATGTGTTGACAACGGCCATGCCTTGAACTGACTCATTGAATATTTCTGCTGGATCTGTTTCTTCGCCCGCTAGACGACGATCCCGAATCTTCCGCAACCGATCACGCCGTGCCTTCGACTTGTCATAGAGCCTTTCAGCCCGAACCATCTCATCGACAGAGGGCATCCCCCGAATGTTTCCTCCCGTCAACAATGCCGGTCGCCCTAGTTCGTCAAGCCTCTTATTTATTTCCTCAAACCGGCTAACCTCCGCTGCATTCACGGTCTGCCAGTTCAACGTCTGCGTGTTATACAAATTTTCGATTTCGTCGGCAATTTCGTCAAGCCTCCTCTGCATGGTTGGATTTAATCTGCCAAACATGTCTTTCCGGCCAAGAATGTATTCACGCTCAGAAATCAATTCGTTATATTTGCCTCCCAGTTCGCTCAACCTCTCCGCGTCTGGTGCGCCGTCATCTCTCGGATCCGCAAAACGACTATGCATATACAAACCAGACTCAACGTTGTATCCGTTCGCATCCAAGTCCCAATACTTATTGGAGAATGTATCATTCAACTCTGCAATAAGAGTGTCGATCTCTTCCATTTTCGCTCTTGGACTAAGCGACTCCTTATCGCTCCCCAAACTCCGGAGCGTTTGCCCAAAGATGTCTTCCTCGGCCCGCCCATCCGGCATACCCTGAACGGTCCCTCCATCCGATAACTGGTGTTGTCCGGCGAAGAACTCCTGTTGGCGCTGGAACCAATCATTAAAGGCATCCGAATCGCCAGCGTCTGGCATCGGATTATCGTTCAGCCAACGCGTAAAGTTTGACGCATTCTCTCTGTCGCGTTCGGCATCCAAGTCTGCCCTGTTTCGACCTTGCCAGTCCGTACCCGTGCCAGTCGCCACAAAGAATCCGTGTTTTCCATCAGGCGTCCATTTAATAGACCAAGGGCGGATCTGTATTTCTTCACCAATATCTGCTCGCGTCATGGGGTTCAATCCCCATATTGTGCGACCATCCGGCAATTCTATTGTGATGGTTTCTTGCGTACCGGATGCACGCTGTAACCTACGCTCGTCGCCTCTCGGTGCATAAAAAGGTTCCTTGCCTGATCGGGGATAATTCCGTCTCTTTACTATTCCTCGGAACGTGTCTAGCCCTTCACCCCGTTCTTCACCTACCGGCGGATTCAGTCCATCAGCCACCGGTCCAACCTCGGCATTGTCATAAACACCCGCTGCCCGCTGGGCGTCGGATATCCCCTGAACGCGTGAATCAAGTGCATCAAACCTTCTAGACACGGCTGCCGACCGGTCGTTCCTAGCCCTTGCCGCTTTCCTACCCGCCTCACGGGTTTCAGGAGTCCTATCAGCATTGATTTCCCTGACCCGGCTGACAAAATCACGAACCCGTTGACGCCGCATCTCACGCCGCAATTCGATCTCAGAGAAGTCAGCAATAGCCCGCTCATCCCTATCCCTGAGCCTGATCGCTGCCTCTTGACGCTCTCCGAACGTTTCAACCCGGCGACGAATCCGTTCCCGACGCTGACTACGAACCGCCTGTCGATCCAATTCCCTCTTAGTACGGGCAGCCTGACGGGCTTCACGCTCACGTTCCAAAATGCCAAAGTCGGCTACAGCCCCCTCCTCGCGATCCCGACGACGGATACCTTCTTCACGCCGATCCCTGAACCTTTCAGTCGCTTCTGCCAAACCACGGCCACGCCCCTCGCGACGCTGCTGTCTACGTTCACGGCGTTCTGCACGTTCACGATCCAGTTTCCCGAAATCGGCTTGCGCCCCTTCGCGCCGATCCCGACGACGAATCGCTTCCTCGTTCCGCCTCCTGAACCTGTCCGCTGCTTCAGCCACCCGACCTCGCTGCTGCCCCTCAGTCCTCTCACTCCTCCTCGTTGGGCCGCGGCGATCCCTGCGACGACCCTCACGTTCACGATCCAACTTCCCGAAATCTGCCCTAGCGCCACGACGACGATCCTCGGCACGGATACCTTCTTCTCTACGTTCACGGAAACGTTCGGCTGCGGCAGCAGCCCGATCCGCAATACTCGGACCACGCTTCCCGAAGTCAGCCCTCGCACCGCGACGGCGATCTTCCCGCCGGATACCTTCTTCACGCCGCTCCCCAAATTCGGCAAGCCGCTCCTGCATCCTCCGACGACGTTCATCGCGACGCTGCGTTCGACGCTCACGACGCGGATTCTCCTCATCAAGTTCATCTCGTTCCGCACGCTGCCTGTCACGCATTCCACGGCGCGACCTATCAAACTCATCACGGTCGCGTCGCTCACCAGTCAGTTCCGTGGCCCGTTCAGCATGTCTCCCTGCGGCAGCCTCATCCCGTTCAGCACCGCGCTCCATCCGCTGTGTCCGACGCTCACGAACACCCGCCCCCCGCTCTCTCATCTTTGCGAGTGCCCGCTGCCTGCGCGCCTTTCGTGCCTGACGCCGCAATTCGACCTCAGTGAAATCGGCTGTAGCATCCAACTCCTGATCCCTGCGACGAATACCCTGTTCACGCCGTCCACCGAAACGCTCAGACGCTCCCGCCACACGACGCTTCAAAGGATCAAAGCGAGAAGTCCGAAGCGGAGAACGCTGATTCTCACCCGGCTTATAATCAACACGCTTGCCGTCTCCATCAACAAGTTGAACAGAGCCAGCCAGTTTTCTAGCACCAGCCTTCAAGCCACGGAAAATGGTTCCCGAAGGTCGCTCCCAAATAGTTCCTTCCTGAACCAGACCATCGCCATCAGCATCCCGTGCCTTCGGGTTGTAAGGAACAACCTTAGGAATCCGACGGGCAAAGCGAGACAATCGCACGCCGCGCATCCGGCGACGACCAAACACCTTGACTGCCATGTCTTCATCAAGTTTGGCTAATACAAATCGGGCTGCCTTTAGTTCAATCAGCGAATCCCTACTCATACCATTGGTGTCACTAATCCGGAGGTCTGCCAAACTCGGCTTTCCAAACTGATCGGAAAGATCCGGCCTCAACGACAGATTCTTTTTCTCCACAGAAAACACTGCGTACTGCCTGCGGTCCAACCGTGGCTCACGCAGAGTCTTAGTTCCAGATTCGTTAGTAATGTTGTACGGCTTAACGCCCGCCAAACGACGCGGAGCGCGAGGCGACAAAAACATGTGATGAATCCATCTCGAAACCACACGCTTCTGACCGTCGCTAGAAGTAACGACAATGCGCTCGTTCGGCTTCTTGACATCTTTAAACTTTGGTTTGATTTCCACAAACTCTGGAAATTCTTGAACAAACTTTTCAACATGGGCAAACGGGTTGATAATGATGTTTGGATCTCTGGAAATAGACGCCCAGCGGGTCCGCATCTTTGCTCCAACCCCAACCGGAATGTCTTTCTTACGTTCCACCCGGACAGAACCCTGACCGAAGGCATACTCAATAGCCTCAGCGCCCTTGCTCAATAGGCGTATCTCATCTCCTGCAATTGCGCCCTTCCCTATCTTTGAAGTGACATACACGGCACCCTTGATCGCGTCATGACCCTTCATCTTCACTAATTCTTCTGCGGTCAACGTGGGTTCATACACCACACCGTCACGCCGAACCAAACGAGTGGTTCCAACATTCTCCCCAACAAAATCAACAACATCATTTACAACAGAATCGCGACGAGCAGGACTACCTGCACGATTAGGACGAATCGCCGCTTCGCGCACAACAGCGAAAGGATCACCCTTGGGCTTTTTGACAACCACATCACGAACCACATCTGGAACATCCTGCGGTTTCACACTTTCAAAACGGCGAGTCATCTTAGAAACATCACCCGCTGTAACCGATCCCGGCCCCTTCGCCGGAACATCAAACACCAAACCACCACAGTTGCCCAACTTGGGATCAGTAAACCTGCCACCGTTGATGTACCCCGTGGGGCAACGAAGCGCACCACCGCCGATAGACGGCCTAGCGCCACCACCAATACCACCACCGCCGGGTCCAACACCGCCACCGCCGGGGAACAAAGCCCCCCACATCGCGGACCGGATCGGATTGCGATATTTGCTCATGTCGCCCGGTGTGAAATAAGAGGCGATACTTGAAAGCGTCCGCCCAAGACGACCGTGACTACCCCTCTTCACTTCAATTGGTTGTTTATCCCAATCGAACGAACCCGGCATTGGAACCGATTGCAAACCTTGCACGAATCGCGCCGCCTTGTAGGCGACAGCATTTTGATCCCCACCAATAGGACGAGTCGTAATGCCCCCATCCATGCGAGCCAACCGGCGATACACCCTCCAACTTGCTATCTCTACCCCGTCTTCACTCTTACCGCGACGACGACGGCGCTTGCCGGGAACAGCACGACGGGCAACCCGGCCCGCGGCGCGACCCAACTTCCCACCCCCATGATGGTTACCCTCATTCGGCCACTTGCCGGTTGTCTCATGATGCAACCACGCGCACAACGGCTGGAGCGGATACAACTCTGGATGATTCGCAAGGATGACAATGCACCGACGAAAGCCACCCGGCTTCCGCATGATCGGTCGCCAGAATTTGAGTAGGTGTTCCAACCCACCCCTGCGCGGTCCATGACCCCGCAAAATATCGCCGGTAATTCTCTCCTGCGGGATTATGTCGATTAAGTCTTGTGGCCCTTTGACCTCAAGAGGCTTATCACTCATAGCACTCCCTAAGGTGACTTACTTTTTGTCTTTACCCTTTTTCTTGGGGGTTTTCCCGTCCGTGTACGCTTCATTGACATCGGGGGTGCTTTCGTCATCTTTGACAAAATGGCCCTTCGTTGTTCGCGCTCGCTCACCTGTAGCCTCAGCCTCAGGTTCCGGGGTAGGAGCCGGAGGCTCCTCTCCCACCGTTACGATTCGCCCAAGATTAGGATCGAAATAACTTTTCTTATCCATGGTTCTACCTATTCTGTTGTGGATTCATCAGAGTCAACTTCCAACATTTGAAGTTCCATCAAAGAAGCCATGAACTCATCTGTTTCTGCCTGCTTCGTTTCAGCCCATTCAGAAGGAATGATGTCTGTCCGTTCCAACTCTTCTGCACGACGTTCAATGTGAGACTTAGCCTCAACATGCCTGTGAGCAGCCTTGACTGCAAGTTCAAGATCGTCGGCATTCACAATCGGGAAAGATCCATCTTCCAACGCAGCGCCTTCCTCAATTAGATCTTTCAGCGCCTCGCCTTCGTAGTTGGTCTTGAGAGCCAACTCGGCTTCCAAGGCGTCCTTTTCCCGACGCAATTCAACAAGGTCGTCCTGCTCGTCATCGGTAAGGTCGATCATGTCGGTTCCAAGAACCTTCCCATCAATCGACACATAAACGTCATACGACTTGCCGTCCACGCCGTCAATCTCAACGACGTAAGCATCCTCACCGTGGAATAGATCAACATCCACTCCGAATGACTTTCCCTTGACATGCTTGAGGGCCATCATTTCGGCTTCCTCAAAGGAAACGATTAACGGATCCGAAGCGCCATCTTCAAGACTCTTGACACTCAAGCCCTCGTCCAAGGCGATCCAGCCCAATCGGGTTCCATTGCCTGAGTAATACGCCTCTTTGAAGCCGTCTTCGGTCTTCAAATCTAGAACGAACATGTCGTCCTTTGGTGCGTATCCAGAGTCAACAACCTCACCCTTGAATTCGGTTTCGGCTGCGACCTCTATCTCCAGCAATCCGGGCAAGCCCTTCTCGCTGGCACACCCACCGCGACAGAAGTTGCACACATCGCCGCTTCGGATGGAACGTTCGATGGCACACATGAAGTCAAAATTGCCTAGAGACTTAACGCCCATGCGAGACAAACGCTTTTCCATACCATTCGCATTTGCCTCTGGATCTTCCTTGCCAATCAAGATGGCCGTCGGGTAAGAGGGAACCATGTTCTTTTCGTCATCGTCCTCCTCTTCCTCTGCATCCGGATCTTCGCCATTAGCCAGCGCCATCAGGCGGGCCAGTCGGCCCTTACCCGGCTTGCCGAAGCCCTTAAGATCATCATCGTCCTCCTCTTCAGGAACAAACGGCGGACCAACGGCCCCAGCACCAACGGGCGTCATCGGAGAGGTGTTAGGTACGCCCTCCGTCGGCACGGCCTGCATGGGTGAAGGCGGACGACGACGCAACTCCGGACCCTCTTCTTCCTCGTTCGGAACATGAGCCTTTGGAAGTTCATCATCTTCATCGTCAACCTCAACGACATAAGCCTTCATGTCGTCAGTGATCTGTTCCGGATCCATCTCAACAACGACAACCCGCTTTTTAGGAGCCATCTCTTTGGCCTGTTCAACGCCACCCGGCGGCTTCAACAAGTCCTCAGCGTCATCTTCCTGATCATCGCCATCGACAACAACCAAGTCATAAGGATGACCAGTAATGGTGGCAGCCTTCTCATCCGTTTCATCAGACTTGATTTCAGCGTCAGCCCCCTCCAAGGAGGCAGCAACATTTTCCAAGGCGGACAGTTCATCCTCAAGAGTCTTCTCTTCAGGCTCCACTGCTTCAGTTTTTTTATCTTTTTTAGCCATTTTAGACTCCTATTGGGAAGGCTCGTTAACTAACCAGTCGATACTCAGCAAAGCCTTGCTCATGATGCGAGCAACACTCTTTTTTTCTTTTTCACCTTCAGGCATCAAAACCTCTACGGTCTTATACCCCAAGGCGACAGATTCGGGAGTTGGGCACTGAACCGGAACCCCAACTTTCACCAACGCCTCTACGACATCGGCAATCTCTTCTTCCGTAGCACATTCAAACGGAATTGCTTCTGCATATTCCGAATATGTACCCGGAATCAAAACCTTTGCAACTAGCGGCTCTTTCCGCTCCAGTGGACCTTCAGATGGCATTACCTCATTGCAAACACTCTGAAGAATTTCAATAACATTAGTGATTTTCTGAACATTTCTAGAAGAGATCTTGCGGCCAACCTTCACCTCAAGATCTTCCTCCAAAGACTTCTCTTCGTGGTCGCAACCACAGGATCCATCAGTCTTTTCACAACCACATGCCGTTTCCTCCAGCACGCGAACAAAGGTTTCTAAAACCGCAGACTTGGGCTGAGCAAACATGAATTCGGAACTGTCTTTGTCATAGTGGTAACTCACAACCCACGCTTCATCACCCTTGGTGACGGCAGCCCGCTGATCGTCAAAGTCCCACAACTTGACATCTTCGTCATCAAAAGATCCCTTAACCGCCGTCTCAAGCAATGACGCAAATACGGTTACCTCTTCATCGACCTTTTCTTCGACTTCATCCGGTACCAAATTTTTAACGGCACACAACTCCCCCTCCGTGCCACACTCGGATGCCTCGTTGTCTTTCACGGACAGCGTGCCAGTCAATTGGTTCGCTCCATGGAGAACGGGCGAAACCTCGTACAGTTCTACCTCTTTCAGAACGTTTGCCTGATGGGTAGAGTCGTAATCGGCATCAATCGTCTTATAGCCGATACTCCATTCCTGCTCTTCGCCAAAGAAGGCAACATTGGCAAAGGCTTCTTTTCCGCGCTGAGAGTTCAAATTGAACTGAACTCGCGCATACAGGCCACCGACTCCGGCGTCGTACATCTTTTTCGGAAGCCGACTGTCCTTAGGTTTGACCTCTTCAATCGTCAACACTTTGCCGATTGGCTCGTTCCAGTTGTGTCCCCAAACGACACGCGGCTTACGCCGTTTCAGCGAACTGGTAAACGCCCCCGGAACAATGATGTCGCCCACGGAATCCTTGTTTCCGATAGCGGCGACGAAACATTCAACAATTCCCTGCGCCTTGTCAATATTGATCGGACCAGAGCGAGTTTTGAATTGAATGTCTGTATCTTCTATGACAGTCATTGTAGGCATGGCGACTCCAAATAGATGAACTATCCGAAGTATACAGCCACACCATAATCTGAAATGGCAAGTTTACTAAAAGTGGTTTACTAAAACCCTTAATCCCCGAATTTCAACAAGCAACGACAATTGATTGTCAAGGACGGCGGAGCCAAAGGATCGCCGGGGAATCGTAAAATCACACCCTTTTTGAAACTATCCCCAATCGGAATAGTCTGACTTTCAATCATCGCATGACCAACACGAACATTGTCGTCCTTGCGGGTCAACCAAGTCTTAGTATCAGCCCCAGCGCGGCGACCACCGAAATACAGGCCAGCGTTATATGCGCCATTACTTTCAACTTCCGCAATCCGCTTCAAACGTTTCGTCTGCAACGCAACAAATACCGCCGCCACGGCAGTCACCAGCAGGGCAACCTTTGCCGAAATCGGAGCCGAATCATCATCATCGCCCAAAAGCATCATCGCTAACAAAATTGCCGCTGCCAATTCCTTCTTCGTAGTTTCATTCACTTTTTCAGTTCGCAACAACTGAGACTCAATATACGTTTGAATCTCTTCCTCTGAAGGATCAACCTTTTCATCAGATTCCTTCAACGCCGTGACGGTGGCTTCCAACATCGCCCCTTCAATAACCGGAGCCATATCTTCCCGCAATTGTTTGTTCCAAGTATCAACATCCCATATGGCATCAATCGTGAGATCGCCATTACCCAACAAACGCTTAGCCTTGGCTCCGGAAACCTTCTCAGTAATTACTCGCTCCTGACGCTGAAAATAGCGTTCCAACGACCGGGCGAAAATGGCTTCCCAACGATCCACATCCTGTGCGGCTTTATTTTCCCACTCGCCACCCAATTCAAAATGCTTAACTTCTATTCCTTCTGGGGTTCCCTCTTTCGGCATCGGGAACTCACCAAGAGGCAGTTCCGGTTCAGCAACACCCGCCGCAGGTGCAGGGATCGGAGGAGCAGCACCCGGAGGAGCAGCACCCGGTGGGGCAGCACCCGGAGGAGCCTCGCCTTCAGGTGGCGGCATACCCTCAGCGCCCGGAGGCATCGGTCCACCCGCAGCGCCACCCATCGCCTCTTCTTTGGTCATCGCCTCTTCAGTGTTTCCAATCGGAGCCAAGTTCGGGTTCGCCAACATCGAATCCGCCAGATAGGAATCGACCTTTTCTTTTCCAGTCTTATCCCGATACTCATTAGCCGTTATCAAGCCCTGCTGATGCTCCGTCAAATAGTACCGATCACGTTCCTGCTTGCCTATCGTCAGAACCGGCACCGAAGAAGTATCGAACGTAACATAAAAATTATCATCCAAGATGTCTAGCCCCCTAGACAACAGTTCCAGATGTGGATCCATTGTCTCCGACCAGAACACACGCCCCTCTTCGGAAGCGTTGGCAAACGTTCTGCCCGAAGCGTTACCGATTATGGATTCGGGGACTCCGAAGGAGGCGAGAATTTCTTCCTTCGTAATCTGCCTAAGAGATTCATACGCCGCGTCGCGCGGGGAGGCACCAGTATCGACAAAGTCCGCACCGTCATCAGATGCAATAACTCCGATACCACCTGCTCTTGAAAGACCTCCTCGGAATCGGGCTTGGAGTTCTTGTTTGTCGTCGTCATCAATCTGCCCTCGCAAAACCAGCAGCCCACCGGGCCGACCATCGTTCAAAAGAAAGTTTCTATTATACAACTTTGCTAGTGTTTCAGTTTCTATTGCAATACCCGACGATTCCATTGGAGTCATGGACAAATACGGATCCAACGGATGTGGACGACGGATCCAAATAACATTCTTCGGATTGAGATTTTGTTTCTTACCGTTCGGCAGTTCAACCTCAAATGCCGACACGAACTTCTTTTCGTGGGGAATGGGAGCCGTGTTCTGCGGAGGAAGCAGATGCAATGCCACCGGGTCGCCGCCTCGGCCACGAACGATTTCGATAAACGCTCCACGGGTACTCATCAACAACTGGGCAGAAAGCCGATACCGAAAAGCGAAAGAGTTCTCGCCATCATTGGATTGCTGATTTAGGATTTTCGCAACGTTCTTATTTTCTTCATCGCGTTCCACCCGCTCCCCCCACGGAGAGTTGTCCTGAAGAAACATAATCGGCAAACGTGCTTGGTTGCTAGCGATGGCATCAATAGCACGATAGACCCAAGTAACTTTTGCAACACCTTCGCGATAGGCTCGCTCAATGTCCCAACCGTCGGTGTAGGGTTTGCCTACAAGACCAGCGTTGTAGGAAACAGGCGCTCCAATCGAAACGGCCTTCTTTTCGTCAGGTTGAATTGCCTTATTATTATTCCAAGCCATGTTTATTCAGCACCTAACAGATAGCCGTATATGCCCAGCCCAAGTCCCCATGCTGTAATTCCCCAGCCGATGTTGAACTGACCCAGTCCTAAACCTAATAGTATTACAGAAAACACCATACACACATGAGCAATATTAGAACGTCCCACAGAAGCGGTAATCTTTCTCATATTCATATCCTGTCACGTTCCGGCAGAAGTTTCAAGGTAGCATAACCCATCATGCAAGATTGGTCCGACATCTATGAGTTCCTTCAGCCGACGGAACCACTTTATTGTCCCGAAACCCCATCGTTAACCCAGAAGACTTTCTTACGTTCTTCTCATCTTGAAGGTCTATTTGGCGGCGCTGCTGGTGGCGGCAAGTCATCCGCTCTGCTGATGGCCGCTCTCCAATATGCCGACATTCCCGCATACTCTGCCATTCTGTTTCGACGTACATACGCTGACCTCGCTCTCCCCGGCGCACTGATGGACAGATTTCTTTCATGGATTAAAGAATACGACGAAATAAGGTGGAATGGCTCCACCTATGTCGCCACATTTCCATCCGGCGCAAGAATTACTTTCGGTTACCTAAATAACCAAAACGACTATTTGCGGTACAAGTCCTCAGAATTCCAATTCATCGGAATGGATGAGGTAACTGAAATTCGTGAATTTGATTACCGTTATCTTTTCTCTCGGTTGCGTAAGCCCAACTCTGGCGAACTCTCTAAGGTACCACTCAGAATGCGTGCAGCGTCCAACCCCGCCCCCAACTGGGTGAGGCAACGTTTCATCGAAGAGGGAGATAATAGTCCTGACCGAATCTTTGTTCCCAGTTTCCTAGACGACAATCCCGGCATCGACCCTGAGTCGTATCGGCGTGCCCTACAAGAGATCGACCCCATCGAACGTCAGCGATTGGAAAACGGCGACTGGTGGGCGGTGTCCTCAGGAAGCCTGTTTGATCGTGAAAACTTCATCATCATGGAACCAAGCGACCTTCCTGATTTCGTGGATCCTGAGTGGTGCCGGTTTTGGGATCTCGCTGCCACCGAACCATCTCATGTGAACCCGGATCCCGACTGGACCGTCGGCGTCCTTGGAGCATTCGACCAAGGGGTGTTCTACATCATCGACGTTCAAAGGGTCAGAGTCAACGGAGCAGACGTAGAAAAACTGGTCGCCCGAACAGCCGAACTGGATGGCCCTCATGTCGCCGTCCGGATGGAACAGGAGCCGGGGAGCAGCGGTAAAAGCCTGATCGACCTGTACGCCCGTTACATCCTTCCCGGTATCGACTTCATCGGTATTCGCTCCACGGGCGACAAAGTTACCCGTGCCAAACCTCTGTCTGCTGCGGTTGCCAACGGAAACGTCAGACTCGTCAGGGGACCGTACATTTCAGACTTCCTTGACGAAGTGGCAACTTTCCCAGAGTCATCGTGGCACGACGATCAGGTGGATGCCACCTCTTCTTGCTTCAACGAGGTGGCTGGTTTGGGCCACCGAATGCGTGGCCGGGTGTCGATCATCATCTAGGGCTTGACAAGTTCCGACGGTGGGGTTATGTTGCCATCTTCCGGTTCTCCGGCGTCGCCTGACCAGCGTCGTTCGCCCGTTAGAGGGGCTGGAATCTTAACGTCCTGTGGTGGGACGCCCCTGACCTACACTTCATGGTGGAACTCGGCAGCA
>Ga0302120_10000824_pt1 | contig 14374 bp, 14 predicted proteins | sample AG5_Bottom_MG_FD_203118 | JGI IMG/M metagenome (GOLD analysis project Ga0302120, IMG submission 203118) | Marine microbial communities from Western Arctic Ocean, Canada - AG5_Bottom | ecosystem: Environmental > Aquatic > Marine > Oceanic | place: Canada: Western Arctic Ocean | collected 2017-10-01 | reverse complement strand
GCGGTGAAAAAGTCGAAAAGACTGAGTGGCACCGGATCGTGGTCTGGGGTCGGACCGCCGAGCACTGTAGCCAGTACCTCGCCAAGGGCAGAACCGTCTACGTCGAAGGACGACTGCAAACTCGTGATTGGGAAGACAAAGAAGGCCAGAAGCGCAGCACCACCGAGGTAAATGCCCAAACCGTGCAGTTCCTAGGCGGCCCCAAAGGACAGGGTACAAGCGACTCCGACCAGAACCAGGGCCCGCCGCAGAATACGATGGGCTCAAGCGGCCCACCGGCTGCCGGAGACGACGTCCCCTTCTAGTCTTGCCATGGGCATCCACTAGTGGGACTTCTCGTTAGTCTGACTTCCTAGCGCGTCTTCCCACGGCACAATCTCCGCTGGCTGGAGTTTTCCCTCCGGCAGCGGAGCGGTCCATTCAAGTGCCAAATCATGTTTTCTGCCCACAAACCCGGAGTACGAGTTGCCCGCTCGCCGCTCAAAAAAACCAAAAGACGCAGAAAAATCCCGGGGCTTGGTTTGGATCAGTGTCGACGACCCAGCGTGCGCAGTTCCCTGACGAGCGTATCAATCTTCGCTCGATTACTCCCAGTGAGCTCGTCGAACTCCACGCCCATACCCGATGGAATTCCTGACATGCCATCCGTCGTCCTCACGACTCGACCCGTAGTTTCGATTCCGCCGCCGCTCCCGGGCAAATTGAAATAAAGCGCGACCTCAGTCCCCACCGGACTGGGCTTGTCGGTTTCGATGAACAATCCACCCTCGTTGATGTCCCGGGTAAACTCCGAGAAAATTTCATCTACGGTTGAGTAGTCGATCTGAACCATCAACTCCGCCCTTTGGGCACCTCGACGTTCCGCCTCCACAAACTCTTCGGGCAACACGTGGTCCCGCAGGCTCAATTTGGCCATGCCTAGTCTCCCCCGACCACATTGGGTCGCACGAGATCTATCGACCAAACTGGCTGTCGCCATTAGCCTCGTTGCCCTCAAACCGGCGGCCAATTGCCAAATTCCCACCCCTAACAGGCAAGTCGATGGAGAACCCTTTGATTCATGGCGCCAATTTCGAGCGTCAGCGACTCAGTTGGCCGTGTTCCTGAAAGCTGTAAAAACCGCGGTCCGCCACCACCACATGGTCCACAATGCGAATCCCGACGATTTCGCCGGCCTCGACCAGCCTGTGGGTTACGCTCAAATCCTCCGCACTGGGTTCCGGATCCCCGCTGGGATGATTGTGGACAAGAACTAGCGCCGCGGCAGCCGACCTAATCGCCGAACGGAAGACCTCTCTCGGGTGGACCAGACTCGCCGTCAGCGTCCCCTGCGAAATCTGAGACTCACCCATCACCCGATTGCGCCCGTCGAGCAGAATCACCACGAAGTGTTCCTGACGCCGGCTCCTCATGCGTTGATTGAAATGACGATACACATCCTGCGGCCCGCTAATCCTGTCTCCTCGCGCAAGAGACCGCGTTGCCAGTCTACGTCCAATTTCAACCGACCCCAAAAGCGAAGCCGCTTTGGCGGGGCCAATGCCGGGAATTCTTTGCAGTTCAACAAGAGAAGACATCGCAACAGCATCGAGACCGCCACAACTCGCGAGGAGGCGCTCAGACAACTTCAGAGCAGACTCTTCGCGCCTGCCCGTTCGGAAAATCAGAGCGAGGAGTTCGGTATCTGCCAGAGGTTCAATGCCCAGCCGAAGAAGCCTCTCCCTCGGCTGATCGGAAACGGCGCTGGAAGCGGTCCCATCATGGGTTGTAGAATTTTTCTCGGAATACGTCCGCGCAGTCGGCTTTGATCGAAGCAATCGAAATCTCCCGGGACCGGGAACCGAACGACTATAGCGGTCCCTTCCAAGCCAGGCATTCCGCAGAGAGTGATTGGATCAGCCTGAAGCACGACACTCTTCTTCCTGCGCCTGGGCACGGCTCAAAAACTTCGTGAATCCCTCCAACCGCGACTCTGGTGCCAACAAGCTGCGGAGCGATTCCACCCGTTCCCTCTGCCCTACCTCTAAACCGGTAACAAAAGATCTCAGCAGCACCAAAAACCCCCTAGCACCCGCGGAGTTACTCATCGCCATCTCAAGTTCTATGGGGGACTCGGGACGCAACTGCGTTCCATCGACAAACTCAATTGAGTTATCCACCGAAAGGTCTCCCAATCGCCGCATCGCGGCGCGCAGGTAAGGATCTGTAAAGCTTCCGTTAGGCCGAAGCGCTCGTGCCAGGGATCCCGGATCGAGTTCGTCGCGTAGTACAGAGTCGAAAGTCAGGGCACAACCGCTCACATCGGCTTCGGTCAGTCGAGCCAGTCCATTCATCGCAGCCTCAACCCGCTCCGAATCGGATTTCGAAGGAACCAAACTCACGGAAAATACATGGAAATCGCGAGGCGCGTCGTAGGATTGTTTCGACCGCACTTCCAAATTCGGAGAATTCTCACCCAAAACCAACTTCACCATCAGGTCCTCACCCAACTGCTGGGAATAGCTGTTCTCAATCAGCGGACTTTCGATTTCGCTGACGCTGATTCGGGCATCTTCGGAAATTGCCGTCTCTGTTAAAATTATGCCGTAGCCGTCGCTGGCCTCCTGCAACCTGAATGTCAGCGCCTCAGCGGTCAAGAACGAAATGGTCGTACGACCGGCGAAATATCGGCTCGATACATGATCAAGCCGATTGGGTAACGGAACAAGGTTCAGGTCTAGGTCCCCAATTTTCTGGTTCAGACTAAACGTAATTGACTTTTGCCGATAACCCTCCGCGAAGGCCCGAATCGTCAACGAGTCCCGAGAGCCGGTTTCCAGCCGGGAGGGCAACAAAACCGTCAAGGGCGATTCCGCTTGTTCAAAGCGCTTCTGGAAACCAGAACGCACGTAGAACAAGTCAAGATATCCGCCGGCCGGGGTCGTATGAATAACAATTTCGCGAGCCGCATACATGTAATCGCTGCCGCGAACGACGGAAACCAGGGGGGCCGAGAGGTAGCGCAAACCCCAAGGTGCTGGGCTCTCTGGACTCATGTCCAGGAGTTCACCGGCCGACTCTGCCCCCCCATCCGACCATGAAATCGATGCGATCGAGAGCGCCGCAAGGAAGTACACCGCAGCTTCGCGCCATCGACGAAGAGTCACTCGGAAATGCCCCCCATCGCAGCTAATCCTCTCATTTCATCCAGCAAACCCGTGTTCAACTGTTCAGAAAATTAGAGGGGGAATATAAGACTCAATCGTGAGCGGGGATGCGAGAATTATCCGACCGAGGATCATCTAACCGAGAACCATCTGCGATTGGGCCGCGAGCACCAGCCGCGAAATCCTCGGCAAGCAGATTCGCCTTCTTGCTTGAACTTTCACGCAGAGCTGCGATGACCTCATTCAACTCGCCCCGCTCCATCGCATGTCGGGTCAAATTTGCAATCCAGAGTTCCTGCTCGGCCAAACTCGAGTTACTGAGCAAAGATGCAAAATCTCCGGGACTTCTGCGTAAACGAGCCAGCCACTCATCGGGAGTCGGCTGGCTCTCCAGCGGCAGTGTCTGCGTCGAGTTCCCGACACCCACGTGACCGGCATTCATCCCCTGAGTACCGCCTTGAGTTGGAGCCGCGACCCTGAGAACCCCAGTCTGCCCAGGGGACACTCCCTGGATAAAACCATCTGCCACCCATCGAGCGCCCAATTGCCCGTCATTCCTCAAGAATTGACGGGAGAAAACAGGGGCCAACTCAGCCACCGGATAGGCGGGAACACGAATCGGTCCGAGTAGATTCGCCAAAACGGGGTCAGAGTGAAATCTGATCTGAAGAGTCGGATTCCGTCGAGTTCGATTCACCGGTGCTCGCTCAAACCAGATTCCAGGAGCCGGGATACCCGCGAGTCGAGAGTCCTCGGTGGGCTGGATCTGACCCGCAAATTGAGGGCTGGACCCGGGAATGGGCAAAGCATCCTGAACCTGACGTGTCCCCCCGATAATACCGAGGGCAATCATCGCAACCGACGCGGGGACGAGTACCCGAGGATTCGCGAGAAGCTTGAGGGCTTCGCGAAGGCTATCGGTCCAAGACGCGCGATCCTCTCGCTCACGAACGAGGCCCATCACCGACTCCGCAAATTCGTGGGGTACTTCGGGCTCAGGAAGCGAACGCAATAAGGTAATCGTTCGTTGAACCTCACGGATCTCGCCAAAACAGTTGGAACAGTCGTCTAGGTGAGCATCGAAGAGAGCCCGCTTTTCCAGAGGAAGGTGACCCTCTAGATAGTCGGCCATATGGTCCTGTACATCAGAGTGGTTCACAGCGAGGATTCCTCATCGGATTTGCCCAGAAGGCTTTTTAATTCTACACGCAGGGCCTGCCTGGCCCGATGGATGCGCGACTTGACAGTTCCTTCAGCGATACTCAGGACCTCGGCGATCTCCGCGTAGGCCAATCCCTCGATATCATAAAGAACCACCGGCATGCGCAGCGCCGGAGACAGTTTCTGTAGAGCTGCCCGGACGTGACTCGTCAACTCGATTCCGGCGGTCGCGTCCTCGGGGTCCCGGGGGGAGTAGGGAAGGTCGTCGCCAGCCGCCTGACGTACGGCGAGTTTTTCTATTCGGGCCCGGCTCCGGCCGAGCGTCCTCCGGCGGTTAAGCGCCGCGTTGGCGGCGACTCGGTACACGAAAGTGGAAAATCGCGAATCCCCCCGAAAACGGCGCCCGTGCCTATGGAGACTCAGGAAGGTGTCCTGGGCAACATCTTCCGCCTCCTCTCGGCTTCCCATCATCCGCATCAAAAGGCCAAAAACACGTTGCTCATGACGCCGCACAAGTTGTTCAAATGCACCGTCCTCGCCCTCTTTCCAGCGGCGAATCAGGTCTGTGTCGGGATCCTCTATGACAAGACCTCGCCGCCGGCTGGACGGCCTCGCCGCCTCCACCCCAACTCCGGGACCCCGCTCGACCATTTCAAAGCCCATCGACCCCCTCCTGACCGACTGACCCCGCTCCGCTCGACGCGGTTCCCGATTCTTCTCGCCCTCGGTAACGATTATTGATCTCCTTCGGGCCCAAAATGGAATTCCCCTTCACCCTCACGTAAAAATGGGCCGCTCTTGCCTCCGGTCTTCGATGCGAGGCGTATATTCTGAACGCTCATCCCCCGATCAATCGCCTTGCACATATCGTAGACAGTGAGCCCTGCCGCAGAAACCGCCACCAGCGCCTCCATCTCCACCCCGGTTCGCCAATGGGATTCCACCGAAACCTGAACCCTTAAACAAGCCTCAGAGGGGTCTGGGACCAGCAGAACATCGACGGAATCGAGGGGAAGGGGGTGGGCTAGCGGAATCCAATCGGCCGCCCTTTTTGCCGCTTGAATCCCTGCAATGCGGGCAACAGCAAGCACATCTCCTTTCGGAAGATCTCCGCTTGAAATCCGCTGGAGCGTCCGCTCCTCCATCTTGACTTCGCAGCGGGCCACACAACGGCGGTGCGTAATCGGCTTCTCACCCACGTTGACCATGCGGGCATGCCCTTGATCGTCCAAATGGGTCAGTTCGGCTTCATTCGAGACCTTCTTGCTCATAGCGACTCCACTCGCAATATCCACTCAAGCAGATCGGCGTAGACTTTCTCGCGATCAGGTTCGTTAAAAATTTCGTGCAGCATATCCGGATAAGTTCGAATGGCACTGCCCGTCTGCTCCGCCTGCAGCAGGCCGGCATAAAATGCGCGACTCCCCTCCACACGACAAAGCGGATCTGACTCGCCATGCAGCAGCAACATGGGCACGCCAACCTTACCCGCCGCGCCTTCGGTGCGAAGGATGGTATCCGACATTCCCGCGCCCATCGCCACTGTCACCTGACCGTGGACTAGAGGATCGGCGAGGTAATCCCGAACAACGTTCGAATCACTCGACAGCCCACTCGCATCCAACCCAGCGCTCATAGCCAAACGAGGCACAATTCGCCGGAGAAGCCGTGCCATCCGTAATTTCACAGGGGAAATATCGGGAGAAAGGGAAAGCGCTGGCGACGACGCGACAATGAAATTGACCGCCGGGCTCCGCCTACATGCCAAGGACGTCACGATCAGACCGCCCATACTGTGTCCTATCAGGACACGAGGCAGACGGGGGTGATCTATCCCAGCGACCGCGATCAACCTCTCTACGTCATCAAGAAAATCATCGAACTGATCTACATGACCGCGCTTACCCGGCGAATGGCCGTGGCCCTGCTGGTCGTGGGCATATACCGCGAAACCTCGCCTGCAGAACCAGCTCGCAAATTCTTCGTAGCGTCCGCTGTGTTCGCCGAAGCCATGAACGAGAACGATCACCCTCTCGGGAAGGGACGGCTGCCAGGATCGAAAGAAGAGACTACTTCCCCTAGACGTCTCGAAGTAGTCCTCTGCTCGACGAAGATACTCGGACTCCATCATCAAACTCCGCCCACCGAAGGGCCCCGCACCGACTCGTCCGCCATAAACGACGGCTCTACAGACGATGAAGCCCCGTGCTAGGAGGTGCGCAACTCACGCACCCGTGCTCGGGCTTCAAGAACCTTCTCAAGGTAGGCAACTCCGCGAATACGCGAACCCCAAAAGTACGCCGATATACCCTTCTCGACGCCTAGTCGTTCGATGTTGTGCGCCAAGATAAAACAGCCCGCCTCAATATTGCTCTCAACCGTCGCCAAGTTCCCGGCAAGCCCCATCGGTCGCATCATGTGCGGCATGACTTGCATCAAGCCAACGGCTCCCTTCGGACTCCGAGCCCACGGCCGCGCATCACTCTCGACGAGAAGAATCGCCGTCACCAGATCCGGATCCAGCTGATACCGGGTACTGTATCGATTGATCGCTGCAACGATTCGAGCTCGCTCGCCTACCGACAACGATGGGTTAGCCAGAGCAAGGCTCTGCTCCAGCGCACCTCGCACGATGCGGGATGGGGGCGAAGAAGAAACCGGCGGCGTGCCCGCACCGGGAGAAGTATTGGGGCTCAGCGAATAGCCTCCCCCACTCAGGAGCACACAAGAAAATAAGGCAAGGAGCGCAACGCCTCTCCTGCGGGCCCACAATCTGTCCTTGATCTCAGATTCCAAATCGAGTCTCCAGTAGCCAGACCCGGACCTGAGCGCATCCCTCCAGCGCGAATTGATTCCGCGCCGAAGCCTATTTCTGGGGGGTACAGCCGAGAGCGCCTACAGCTCTCTTCTTTGCGCACGAACAGCGAAACTCCCGCTGGGAGTAACCCGCTGTCTGCGGCCGAAGTATAGGCCCGGTCCGAGCGAGAAACCATCGAACTTCGACCCCCGCGAGGCAAACAGGACCTTGAGCGCCCCATCATTCAGTCCCCATGGCAAGATGCCCTTAACCCGCGTACTCGGCTCCCGTGAGTTCCCCCGGGATTCTCTTACTCGCGGCATTTCGCCTGATCCAATCCGCGATTCCGATACCCCGCACTCGTCTCTCCGGTAGGCTCTGGGAGGGTTGGTTCTGCCCACAGGCCGGTATCATGATTCCCCTTTCACCCCAATCCCAGCTTGAAGACCTCGAAGCCCTGGCGCTTCTCGAAACCCTTGAGTCCCTTCACCCCCTGACCCTCGCGATTGACGACACAATGCGAGTTCTATGGATGAGCCAAGCCTGTCAAGCTCTCTGCGGGAATGCGGGCGAGTACTCGGGCAAGAGCATCCCCGCGTTCTTCGGAGCGCTCTCGGACAAGTCTTCTCCCGAGTTCTTCGATCGGCAGATGTCCCAGATCACCCATCGGTTCAAAAAACAAAAAGGTTCGACGGAAGCATCCCTTGATCTGGGCACTCGGGACGGCGCCCCCTACAGACTCAACATAAAGTTCCTTCGAATTCCAAGTCTTGGGAAACCACCGCTCTCCCTTTGTATCCTGGCCTCCGCCGACTCACTGACAAATTCGGCACCCGAAAAAAGTAAAGGGGACGGAGATTCGCTGGCAGTGCTGGATTTATTTCCCGAAGCAGCGTTCACCCTTGACCCCCATGGCTCTTTCCTTCGCGTCAACAAAGCCGCCTCAGCTCTTTTTCAAATAGAGGAAGCAAAATTCAGGGGACCCGCTGCCAAGCTTTTGAGGCCTTACTCGGAGGAAATGGCCGAATGGGTGGACGATCTCCCCAAAACGGGTGAAGTCCGAGAACAGGAGTTCCATATCACCCAACCGGACGGAAGCATGGCATGGGTGTCGCTCTCCACTCGTCGCCTGGAAGCAGGAGAAGGTGCCGACCATCTGGTGTGGATTCAAAACGTCGGGGCGCACGTTCTCCGGGCCAGGCAATTGGAACTCGAGAACTCACGTCTGAACAGTTTTGTTCACAGCGTCACCCACGATCTGCGATCGCCCCTGGCATCCATCCTGGGATTCACCCAGTTGCTTCGACGAGATTATGACCAGATTTTGAGCGACACCGGGCGTCAATTCACCCACCGAATCGAACAGAACGCTCGAAGGATGGAATCACTCATCGAAAATCTATTCGACTTGGCGCGAATCGACTTCGAGTCAGGTCACAGAACACTGATCGACTGCGACTCAATCCTCCAGGACCTCAAGAAGGAACTCACTTACAGGCTCTCGGAACAGGACGTCGAACTCCAAATCCCAGATACCAGTTCGCCCGTCTTCTCCTCGCGCAGCTACCTGCACCAGATATTTTCGAACCTGGTAATCAATTCTCTGGAGCACATGGGAGACTGTTCAAATCGCCGAATCGAAGTCACCATCGACAATGAGCCCAGCCACCAGACCATTTCGGTCCGTGACTATGGCCAAGGCCTAGCCGTTGGAAGTTCCAAGAAAGTGTTTGAGCCTTTCTACTCACGATTTTCCGCAGCCGACAACAAAGGACCACGGGGTCTTGGGCTGACCATCGTTAAAAACGTAGCCGAGGCCCATGGTGGACGAACCTGGGCCGAGTCAGACCTCGAGCACGGATGCTGCATCCGGGTAATGCTGCCAAGCCGTTGAACTATTCCCCCAGCCCCGTCCTTCCTAGCCTTGCCCGTCCTTGAGTCATACTTTAGGGTTCCGACTTTAATCCTCCTACTGACAAGGGTTCTCCTGGCCTTTCTATTCCTGGGAAAACCCTCGAGATAATCGATGTATCCTGAACTCTTCACAATTCCAGGGATCAACTATACGGTCAGCACCTTCGGGGTAATGATGTCCCTCGGGTTCCTGTTCGGGTATTGGATCACTTGCATCCGGATGCAACAGTTAGGGCTGGACCCGGAGCCCGTCACTAATATTCTGGTATGGATCATGCTCGGTGGCGTTATCGGATCCAAGCTCTACTACGCCACCGATGTATCCCTCCGAGAGGGCTATCCATTTTTTGACCTATTGTTCGCCCGTGCGGGCATCACCTGGTACGGAGGCCTGATGGGCGGCGCCCTAGCTGGCGTCCTGGGCTGTCGAGTTCACAAGGTCTCCACTTTGAGTTTCGCGAACGCGGTCGCCCCTGCCCTGGCCGCAGGGCAGGCCCTCGGGCGAATAGGCTGCTTCCTAGTTGGCGATGACTACGGAAAAGTCACCGACGTGCCCTGGGCGATGAGCTTTCCCCAAGGTGCTCCGCCTACCTTTGAGACTGTTCACCCGACTCAGCTCTATGAGGTGGCTTGGCTGATCCCTGTGGCCGGGTTTCTTTGGTGGCGGCGAGACAAGAGTCCATTTTTGCTGGGGGAATACCTTGCCCTGAACGGGGCGGGGCGAATCGTCATCGAACACTGGCGGGTCAACGAGCAAGTGCTCCTGGGACTCACCGAACCCCAAGTGATCGGTGTCGGCCTCATCGCCGTTGGAGTCGGCCTCTGGCTGTACTTTAGAGCCAAGGGCCCATCCCTGCCGGCTGCTGCTGTATAGGGCCAAGAAAAGCGGCTAGGCAATTCCTGGGCACTGAACCCGGAGAATTATCCAAGAAAATTGCGCCCTGGGCCCCTCGCGAATCAACTTCGCTGAACTTCGGTCCCGATCTTCATTTGCGCCTCCAGTGCCGAGAGTTGCGCTCTCACTTCGGGTGCAAATTGTCCTTCGTGCTCCTTCTCGACGTACCTAGCCCCAGCGATGACCAACTTCAGGCGACTCAAATTTTCGCGCCGCCGATCCTTGCCAAGCCAAATCGAAAGATGCTCCACGCACCGCGGGTAGTCGCGCCCTAGGAAAGCCTGCATGGCGCTGGCGAAAGCCCAGGAATCCGATTGCCCCTGCCCATCCGTAGCCTGGCTCAATACCTCAAGCGCTTGATCGTAGTAGGCACTCTCAATGTATGAGTTGGCCGCTCTCATGAGACCCTCCGTCGCACTGCCATAAACCTCGGCAAGCATGGCCTTTAGGCCCCCGGGAAACACAGCCGCAACGGCCGCCTTCTCTTCGTAAAGACAGCGAGCGAGTAGTTCATTGTCGCATTCCTCAACCAGCAGGCGTACCAACTGGTCGCTCGTGAGTGCCAGTAATACGTCCACTTCGTCCACCGCCTCCCGGAGCCTTGAAGCAGACGAGTTCAGGATTTTGTCAAACTCGAGCGATAGCTCTCGAGCCGACGGATTCGCATCTGACTTCAGTGCGTCGACGCGGGGGCCATATTTTTCCTGCTGATACAGATTTTCCCGCAAGATCATCGACTCGTGAAAAAGAGAACCCACAGCTAGGTCAAATAGCGCCTCGGTACGCACTTCCGTTGTCTGGCCGGCAAGCTCCAACCGGAAGATCGAGTGGCACTTCTCTTTAAGGCGGTACAGCGGGCTCGAGTTTTCGTCACCTACAAGATTCTCGACAAGCTCGAAGGACAGGGTTTCGTCGCGATAACAGCTGATCAATTGGCTCATGGCCTGGTGAACCACAAGAAATTCCCGAACGACTCCAACGACTCCCACTCGCCGATCAAGCATCCCGGCGAGACCCCGCGGAAGAGGTCCAGGAAGCGACCCACCAAAACGATTCAATTTGGTGCTTTTCAGAAACAAGGAGAGGCACTTCGCTGCCCAAACTGAATACAGGGCTAGCGAGTATCATCCCTCCCTCCCCATTATTTCCCGAAGAAGCACCTGGTCTTGGTGATTTGCGGCAAGGGAGAGGGTCCAATGCGGGGTATCCAGATCGTCGGGGAAACTCTCACCCCGGTCCCCCTGAACCGATGCGCCGGCTTCCCGGGCGATGGTCAGGCCGACACGGCCGCGAATCGACAAACCAAATTCACTCTCCTGAGAAACAAACCTCATGCCAGCACGCACCCCCGGGAGAAGCGGGGCGACCGAGACAGCTCCTCCGCATCCCGGCATAACTTCGAAACCTTCAGCTTCAAGAGCGGCTCGGACGTGAGCGGGCGCGTTGTGCGAAACTATGATTCCGTTTCCATCCGCTGAGGCCACTGCTGGCTGCGGCTCTCCTGCCCCAGCGATTACCTCCGCCCCCCCGCCCGCCGTCCCTCGAAAGAGAAGCCCTTCGCGCGGCAAGGCAACAAGCGCTGACTGGACTCGACGCTCTATCGCCAAACCTACGATCGTCGCATACGGACCCCGCCCTTCAAGGTAGGACTGGAGCGTGCCGTCAATCGGATCGATGATAACGACCGAGTCCCCTTCCGCGGGGAAGCCCTTAACCCCCTGGGTGTCTTCCTCAGCCTCCAAGCTGACCCCGGGGTAGTGCTCAAGCAGCGCCTCAAGAATTATTTCTTGGACCCGGGTGTCCGCTTCAGTCAAGGCTTGCTTGACGGCCGTCAGCTCGGAAGCTTTGGGCGTATTGGTCACCCGACCCTCCAGCGCGTGAGCAATCGTTGCCGCCCGCTGCACGGCCGTGGTCATATTAGCTGCGAATGCCTTGAGGTTCTGCTGGTTCTTCATTCGGGCAGGTCGACCCATCGAACCCATGTCGGCTCTGTAGGAGTGGAGGTCTCAGAACCGAAAACTACCGCAAAAAGTTTCAAGCGAAATTCCCATACCGAGCAGAATAAGGCAAAGATTTCCATGAAACCTCGTGGGAGTTCAGCGCGAGAATCAGAGAGCCCCCAACCCCCTATATTCCCGCATGTCCCAGTCGTCGGCACCGACCTTCGATCGATAACGATTGCTGACATTGACTCGCTTCCGCCTCACCCGAGACAAACAGGAGTCCGGCCGCTCAACTGCAGCCGCTTGTACTCCCACAATTGGGGCACTTATAACAAGCACCATTGCGAATCATAATTGAACCGCAATCCATGCAGGACGGTGCGTCAGCCTGATTGATGAAACTCGACCGAGCCGAGGCCGGATCAACACTCCCTCCGGAGCCGCCTGCAACCGCCCCGGCGGCCTGCAGGGGGGACGAAGTGCCGGCCCCCTCTTCCGCGTTGCCTCGATTTCCCCCCTCTGCTTCCCCCTCAATATAACGATTCCCGATATAGCGGAACACATAATCGGTCACTGACTTCGCGATCGGTATCTCGGGATTGTTCGTAAAGCCGGACGGCTCGAACCGCGTATGGCTGAATTTGTCGACCAACGCCTTCAATGGCACCCCGTATTGCAACGCGATGGATGTCATTGTTGCAATGGTGTCCATCAGGCCCGATATGGTGCTTCCCTCCTTGGCCATCCTAAGGAAGATCTCACCGGGCTCTCCCTCGTCGTACAGGCCAACCGTCAGGTAGCCCTCATGGCCCGCGATGGAAAACTTGTGAGTAAACGCCTGGCGCTCATCCGAAAGCTTTCGCCGACGGGGGCGATATTCATCCAGTCGCGTCACGGTGGCACCCATGTCCTTGCCCGAGTTCAGGGGCTGGGTTCGCTTGCTGCCATCGCGATAGATAGCCAGAGCCTTCAGGCCGAGTTTCCAGCCCTCCACGTAGGCCTTCATCACATCTTCGACACTCGCATTTTCCGGGAGATTGACAGTCTTGCTGATTGCCCCGGAAAGGAAAGGCTGAACCGCACCCATCATTCGCAGGTGGCCCATCCATTGAATCGACCGCTGGCCATTCTGAGGCCGGAAGGCGCAATCAAAAACTTCGACATGCTCCTCCCGCAGTCCCGGTGCGCCTTCGATGGTCTCTCTCTCATCGAGATAGGCCAGGATCTCCTGAACTTCGTTTTCACCGTAACCGAGCTTGCGAAGCGCCATGCCCACCGTCTGATTCGCAATTTTGAGAAACCCACCACCTACGAGTTTCTTGTACTTGATGAGAGCAATATCGGGCTCCACCCCCGTGGTGTCGCAATCCATCATAAAGGCGATGGTCCCGGTCGGAGCCAGCACCGTGACCTGGGCGTTCTTGAACCCGTGTTCGCGGCCTTCTTTCATTGCCGCATCCCAAACTTCACGCGAAGTACTGAACAACTCCGAGCCGACACCGTCGTCATCCATTTGGTGCGAAGCGTCCCTGTGCATACCGATCACTTCCAGGAATGGCTTCCGATTCATTCGAAATTTCTGAAACGGACCCATGGCATGTGCAATTTTCGCGCTCATCAAGTAGGCCTCGCCGCACATCAACGACGTGATCGAAGCCGCGACATTCCGGCCCTCGTCGCTGTCGTAGGGCTTTCCCTCGGCCATCAAAAGAGCCCCGAGATTCGCGTAGCCGAGACCCAGTGGCCTGAAAAGGTGACTGTTTTTCTCAATCGCCTTGGTGGGGTAGCTCGCGAAATCGACCAGTATCTCCTGGGCAAGAATCGTCAACGACACCGAAGAACGGAAGTCGTCCACCTGGAAAGACTGATCCGCGGCATCGACAAATGTCATCAAGTTCAGGCTCGCCAAATTGCAGGCCGTATCGTCCAAGAACATGTACTCGGAACAGGGGTTACTCGAATTGATGCGACCCGAGGCCTTCACCGGATTCCAGCGATTGATCGTGCTGTCGTACTGAATCCCCGGATCGCCGCAGAGATGGGCGGCCTCGGCCATTTCATTCAGAAGTTCCTTGGCCTTGAACGTCTCAAGCGTGGCTCCCTTGGTCACCGACCGAGTATCCCAGGACCCGTCCTCCTCGGCGGAACGCATGAACTCATCCTTGACACGCACCGAGTGATTGGCGTTCTGGAAATAGATGGAGTCATAAGCTCCGCCGGGCACATTGAAACCGCCGTCATAGCCTGCATCAATCAGCGACCAGGCCTTCTTCTCCTCGTTCGCCTTGCAGCTAACGAACTCCCTAATGTCCGGGTGTTCGGCATCCAAGATCACCATTTTGGCGGCGCGACGGGTCTTACCACCCGACTTGATCACCCCGGCAAAAGCATCGAAGCCCCGCATGAACGAAACAGGGCCCGAGGCCATTCCACCCCCCGCCAGCTGTTCGCGTGAAGATCGAATCGTCGAGATATTGGTACCAGCCCCCGATCCTCCCTTAAAGAGCATCGCCTCGGT
>Ga0302120_10000820_pt1 | contig 14393 bp, 11 predicted proteins | sample AG5_Bottom_MG_FD_203118 | JGI IMG/M metagenome (GOLD analysis project Ga0302120, IMG submission 203118) | Marine microbial communities from Western Arctic Ocean, Canada - AG5_Bottom | ecosystem: Environmental > Aquatic > Marine > Oceanic | place: Canada: Western Arctic Ocean | collected 2017-10-01 | reverse complement strand
GCTTCGTTCACGCGTATTTGAAAACCCCAAGGCCCGCGAAGATCTCGAAAAGCTACTCCATCCTATGATCCGGGCGGAGATGGCCAACCAAGAAAAGGCGCTCGATTACCCCTACTGCGTGTTTTCGATTCCGCTGCTTCTCGAAACCAACCGTGCCGGAGAATTTGACGCCGTGGTGGTAGTGGATGCACCTGATGAGATACGTCGACGATGGATCCAGTCACGCAGTGGCCTTGATGCGGATCAAATTGACGCGATATTTAAAGTGCAGGCCTCCCGCGAGGAGCGGCTGGCCGTGGCGACTCATGTGCTCCACAACGAAAGCTCCCTCCAAGAGCTGCTCCTTCGCATCAATGATCTGCATGTCTGTCTCTTGGCACTGGCTAAGTCCAAAACTCGCGACGCACCTACATGATGACCGAACGCTTCGGACGGGTAGTGAGGAACTAGACGGATAAACGTCGCAGCAACTGCCTATTACCCTCAAGAAAATTAAGTGTTTTCAAGGTGGTGGTATCAGCCCAGCGCAAAATCTGTCCTTCCAAAGCGTCGGGGCGGCCCTCAAAACGGATGACACGCCAGACATCAAGCGCAACCTGTCTGTCCTGATAAGCATGAGTGAATGAAAAAATATATTCCGCTTCGCGGACAATGACGCCCATCTCTTCGCGCCATTCTCGAACCAATGCGTCGAACGGCGATTCGCCGCTTTCAATCTTCCCGCCTGGAAACTCCCACTGCCCACCATAATCCTTATCGTGTGGACGTTGATCGACCAACAACCGGGCTTCATCGTCCGTCGCGATACCCACCACAACACGCAGTTTAAGCTCAGGTCCGATAGTCGGCATTGATCTCGATATAACCGTGGGTCAGGTCACACGTCCAAACGGTTGCCTTGCCACGGCCCTGCCCCAGGTCTACCCCGATATGGACCTCAGAATTTTTTAGATGCAACGCGACCGTAGCCTCGTCATAGTCGGCAAGGCGTTCGCCTTTTTGTGCAATAACGGTGCCGCCCATGCTGATGGACAATGCATTTGAATCAACCAACACGCCAGATTTACCAACCGCCATGACAATCCGGCCCCAATTGGGATCTTCACCGGCAATTGCTGTCTTTACCAGCGGTGAATTGGCAATACTTAAACCCACGCGACGTGCCATTCGCCAGGACGACGCACCCGAGACTTCAATCGTCACAAACTTGCTCGCGCCTTCACCGTCACGAACCACCTGGGTCGCAAGCTCCACCATTACCTCATCGAGGGCCCGGCGAAAGTCTCGTAACTTCGAATCGTGAGGTGAGTTCAACGGGGGATGTTTGGATCGACCTGTCGCTACCAGCAAGACGGTATCACTGGTCGATGTATCACTATCCACTGTGATGCTATTAAATGATGTCTCGACGCTGGCCCGCAGCATGGCCTGTAGCGCAGCACTCGGGATACGGGCGTTGGTAAACAAGAATGCCAGCATAGTGCCCATATTCGGTGCAATCATGCCAGAACCTTTTGCAATACCACCGAGCGTGATCTCATGGCCATCGATCTCACAGCGCCGCCACGCACCCTTAATGAAAGTATCGGTAGTGCAGATGGCACGGGCCGCTGCACGCCACCCGCCTGGCGCCAGTGCCTCCACCATCTGCGGCATTGCCCTAGTCAACCGATTCAGCGGCAAGGGTTCGCCGATGACGCCAGTCGATGCGACAAAAACCTGATTTCTCAGACAACCCAGTGCCTGAGCTGCTGCCGCTGCCGTAGCACGCACCGCCTTCTCACCAGCAAGGCCGGTAAATGCATTCGCATTCCCGCTGTTCACCACTAGTCCTCGAATCCGGCCCCGACTCAACTGCTCTCGGCACCATACCACCGGCGCTGCCGCTGTCGTTGAGCGCGTAAACACACCGGCAACCGTCGACCCACGCACACATTCCGCCAGCAACAAGTCATGTCGGCGGGCATATTTAATTCCAACTGACTGTGTCGTCAAACGCACCCCGGCTATCGGTGGAATGCGGGGAAACATACTCGGCGCCAGTCGTGATCGTGATGACGGCATCATTCAGAACGCCCGCCTTTTGACCGCGACCCCAGGGGGGAAGACGTCAGGCCCGTCCATGACAATGTTTGTATTTCTTTCCGGACCCGCATGGGCAGGACTGGTTACGGCCAACCTTGGGGACGGCTCTAATGTAGGGTTCCATCTGACTTCCTTGCGCAGAGGAAGTGGCCAGAACATCCTGCCCCATTGCGACCTCCGGCTGCCCCTCTCCTGGCATCTGTCCGACCTCATCATGTACCAGTTCGATCTGCTGATTACCTCTGGCACGACGCTCGCCTTCCAATTCCGCTACCTCGGCCTCAGTCTGAATTTCAATCTTGGACAAAATCGTCACGACGTCTCTCTTCACCTCATCTAACATCGCCGTAAACATCTCAAAAGCTTCCCGTTTGTATTCCTGGCGCGGATTCTTCTGGGCGTAGCCCCGCAGACCAATCCCCTGCCGCAAATGATCCATCTGAGCCAAATGATCTTTCCATTTCTCATCCAACACTCGCAACATAACGGCTTTTTCAAGATGACGGATTACCGGTGCACCCACAGCGGCCTCCTTAAGTGCATAAGCCTCCGTGATTGCCTCTTCAATTCGGTCGCGTAGCCGTTCTTCATACAAGGCGTCATCATTCAATAACCATTCAGCCAATGGCAACTGTTGGCCAAACTGAGTCTCTAATTGTTGCTCGAGTCCAGCGACATCCCATTGCTCTTCAAGGCTTTCTTTAGGAACATACCCATCGATCGACTCATTCAGAGCTTCTTTACGCATGGTTATCACATGATCAGACACATCCTCCAATGTCATTAGTTGGTCTCGTTCTGTATAGACCACCTTGCGTTGCTCATTAGCAACGTCATCATATTCAAGTAGTTGCTTCCTAATGTCGAAGTTACGTCCCTCGACCTTCTTCTGGGCATTTTCTATCGCACGGGTGACCCAATTGTGCTCGATGGCTTCGCCTTCTTCCATGCCCAGCTTTTCCATCAGTCCAGAAACGCGACCAGATCCAAAGATCCGCATCAAGTTGTCTTCCATTGATAGATAAAAACGACTCGAGCCAGGATCGCCTTGCCGACCACATCGGCCACGCAACTGGTTGTCGACTCGCCGGGACTCGTGCCGTTCTGTGCCTAAAACATGCAGGCCGCCGGCACCGATCACACTCTGGTGACGTTGCTGCCAGGCAGCCCGAGTCGCATCCACATCCTCATCGGCAGACAACGCTGCGAGTTCCATTTCGAGATTGCCACCTAGAACAATATCAGTACCCCGACCGGCCATATTGGTTGCGATCGTGACTGCACCTGGCCGGCCAGCTTCGGCGATAATTTGTGCTTCACGTTCATGGTTCTTTGCGTTAAGCACTTCGTGATCTATCTGCTCTGCTGTCAGCTGCGCTGACAGGGATTCAGATGTCTCAATTGACGCTGTGCCTACCAGAACCGGCTGGTTACTATCCCTACACGCCTTAACACCATTGACAATAGCGTTGAATTTTTCACCATCCGTGCGGTAGACCAAGTCCGGATGATCATCCCGAATCATCTGCTGGTTAGTCGGCATTACCATCACCTCAAGACCGTAGATCTGCTGAAACTCAGCCGCCTCGGTATCGGCAGTACCGGTCATTCCAGCGAGTTTTCCGTAGAGCCGGAACAAATTCTGAAAGGTGATTGAAGCAAGCGTCTGATTTTCGGGCTGTATGGTGACCCCTTCCTTTGCTTCGACTGCTTGGTGTAAGCCCTCAGACCAGCGTCGCCCAGGCATCATCCGACCTGTGAACTCATCGACGATCACAATACTGTCGTCCTGAACGATGTAATCCACATTGCGCTGAAAAAGCGAATGGGCCCGCAGTGCGGCATAGACATGATGCATCAGCGTAATGCTCCCGACATCATAAAGGCTGGTGTTGTCTGGGAGCAGTCCGGCACCTGATAAAAGTTCCTCTGAGCGCTCAAAGCCCTCATCAGTCAGAAATACCTGCCTTGCTTTTTCGTCAACAGAAAAATCACCAGGCCCATCCTCTATCTCCTGCCGCGTTAGTTGCGGAACTACCTGGTCAATCTGAAGGTACAGATCAGTGCTGTCGTCCGCTGGGCCTGAAATAATCAGTGGGGTACGCGCTTCATCAATCAGAATCGAATCAACCTCGTCGACGATCGCAAAATCGAGCGGTCCCTGGACACGATCTTCATCACTGAAAGCCATGTTGTCACGTAGATAATCGAATCCAAACTCGTTGTTGGTTCCATACACCACATCACTGTCATAGGCTTCCTTTTTCGCAGCGGAGTCTTGGCCGGAAATTACCACGCCAACGCTTAAACCAAGGAATCGGTAGATGGGGGCCATCCACTGTGCATCGCGGCCAGCCAGGTAGTCGTTGACCGTGACCACATGAACCCGCTTACCATCGACAGCCGCCAGGTACACAGGCAATGTTGCTGCCAGGGTTTTTCCTTCCCCAGTCCGCATTTCAGCAATTTTTCCATCGTACAACACCATCCCACCAACCAACTGCACATCGAAATGGCGCATATCGAGTGTTCTTCGAGAAACCTCACGAACCACGGCGAAGGCTTCCGGTAAAATGCTGTCGATATTCTCTCCATCGCGCAGCCGATCTTTGAATTTCGTAGTTTTGGCAGCGAGAGCGTCGTCGCCAAGCTCAATCAAACCCTCCTCAAGGGCGTTGATCGCCGCCACGGTCTTGTCCAAACGCTTAAGCAGTCGCTGATTGCGACTACCGAATACTCGGGTTAATGTAGTGCTAAACATAAAATAGAAATGTAATTGATCGTGATTGGTATTCTGGCCCAAACATCAACACCCAAGTCAAAAGTCTGCCGTTTATTCACAAGATTAAATATTATTTCTTGGCCAGGCGACAGAGCAACCGATATGATAGGCCTGACTCGCACCGTGTCCACCCGTTCTATGTTGGCCAGTTCTTGAATTTTATCATGACCGATTCTACCTTCCGTCCCGCAAAACACTTTGTGCACTCAATTAGCGCCACACAGTCGTTGAAAACTGATGAAAACGAGGCCAATGTCTGGCAGCGCGCCGTTGGTGAAAACCTAGCCCGCCATACGTCAGCCCAAATCAAAGATAACGAGCTCCTGGTGCTTGCCGACTCCCCTGTCTTCGCACACGCCGTTCGCAGTAAGACCGTCTCGATTTTGGAATACTTTGGCCAAACGGGGTTACGAATGAAACGACTGCGAATCCGCACACGCCCGCCACGGGTTCCACCGCCTCCTACAACTCGCCATCGTCGCCCCAGCCCTTTAACCTCGACCGTGGGGACTCTTCTACAGAAAAGCGCTGCCAGCCTACGAGATGACGGACTGCGCACTGCACTCCTGCGCCTTGCTCGTCACGCTCAAAGCAAAAGCACTGATTGAGGGACCAGAGGGCACATCCACACGACGAGCGAGATCGGTCAGACCCGGAACGTCTTGCGAAACAAGCGAACCGCACGAAGACGAGCGTTCCAGCGAGCCTCTCTGACCTAGCAAACGATTTCAGTGAGCAACGAGTGGTTGCAAGTACCGTACTGGCGCGCTGTCGACATCATCGTAAGAAACGTACTCCCACGCACTCTCGGTTTCCAACAACCGTCGCAACAATCCATTATTCATGCTATGGCCTGACTTGTGTGCACTGAATGCACCGACCAGTAGATGACCCAGCAAGTACAGATCACCAACGGCATCAAGAATCTTGTGCTTGACGAACTCGTCACGATAACGAAGACCATCCTCATTCAATATATGAAAAGCGTCCATCACAATCGCGTTATCAAGGCTCCCACCCCTGGCCAGGCCCGCTTCTTGAAGTGCCTCCACCTCATCGAGAAAGCCAAATGTACGGGCACGACTGACATCCTTAATAAACGATGATTCTGAAAAATCGATGCTGGCATGTTGCTGGGATGACTGCACTACCGGATGATCAAAATCAATAGTGAGATCTACCTTGAAGCCATCATACGGGTCAAATTTTGCCCATTTATCCCCGTCGCTAATTTCCACGGATTGCTTAATCCGAATAAATTGCTTGGGTGCTCTTTGTTCTTCGACACCCGCTGATTCAATTAAAAACACAAATGGGCCCGCACTGCCGTCCATAATTGGAACTTCCGCAGCCGTTAAGTCAACAAATACGTTGTCGATGCCAAGACCCGCAAAGGCTGACATCAGGTGTTCTACCGTAGAAATACGGACGCCATCTCGCTCGAGTGTGGTTGACATTCGAGTACTAGAGACATTATCGAGAATCGCTTTGACGTCGACCACCGGTTCAAGATCGATTCGCCGAAACACAACACCTGTGTTGACAGCTGCCGGTCGCAAAGTGAGAAATACCTTCTCTCCGGTATGCAGGCCGACACCAGTCGCCCGAATCACGTTCTTTAGAGTACGTTGCCTGATCATTAAGTATTGTTGTTCCCTTGATTGACTACGGCACCAAGATTGCCGAGAAAACCCCTAATGAGACTGGCGCAATTCTACATTATTTCACCACCTTTGCGTACCTAAAACACCATTTTTTACCATAATTTCTGCATATTTCGCGTTCATCAACGATCCACTCGTAACCTATTGAAATAAAACGAATTAATCAGCTTGCCGCCGCAGAAAAGCGGGGATATCCAGATATTCGCTGTCTTCCGCGGCGTTAACCATGCCGCCGGTTGCTACCGCGCGTGGGCCCCGCCGAATGACTGTTGGTGTATCGTAGTCGATCGGTTTCACCATGGACTCTTTTCTGCCACCTTCTATCACTTCGACCTCACGTGGACCGCGGCGGATGCCCGTGGCCACCAGTGTCACCCGCACTGCCCCCTCTAACGTCGGATCGAGAACCGTTCCAATCACGACCGTTGCATCGGCAGCAGCGAACTGACTCACCGTCTCACCGATCTGAGCAAATTCTTCAAGTGCCATGTCTGGACCGGCAGACACATTCACCAACAATCCTCTAGCGCCATGTACGTTCACGTCTTCAAGTAGCGGACTCGACACCGCGGCTTGCACTGCATCGACCGCTCGCGCCTCACCCGTGGCAATCGCTGATCCCATCATGGCAACGCCCATTTCTGACATCACCGTACGCACATCAGCAAAATCGACGTTTATCAACCCCGGCCGAGTGATCAGCTCTGATATCCCCTGAACCGCATTGAGTAACACTTCGTTGGCTTCTGCAAACGCCTCAAGCAACGTAGCACTGCCACCGAGCACTTCGAGAATTCGATCGTTCGGAATAACAATCAAGGAATCAACGATTTCCGCCAATTCGTTGATTCCCTGTTGAGCTGTATCACACCGCTTCTGGCCTTCGAATTTAAATGGACGTGTTACCACCGCTACGGTAAGCACTCCTTTTTCTTTCGCTAGCTGCGCAATAACGGGCGCAGCGCCAGTGCCGGTTCCACCCCCCATCCCTGCTGTGATGAAAAGCAGATCAACATCATCCAATACCTCGGCCAATTTGTCCCGATCTTCGATTGCGGCCTGTCGTCCCACATCCGGATTAGCTCCCGCACCAAGCCCCTTGGTGAGGTTCTCACCCAACTGAAGCATCTTTGAAACACCCGACCGCCGGAGTGCTTGCGCATCGGTATTCGCATTGACAAATTCAACCCCTTCCAGATGAGCGGTCAACATGTGATCAACAGCGTTACCACCCCCACCACCAATACCAAGCACTTTAATGACAGCTTGCTGACCGCCAGTTTCCATTAATTCAAACATGTTTCATCTCCGCTTGCGATTGAATTTCTGACCCTTTCAAACATCTCACCCCATAACATATTGCGTGCATCATGCTTATCGCTCCGCCCCCTCAGTTTTTCCCAGGTATTGGCGACACCAGCCACGTGCCCGCGCAAACCATTGTTTGATACCCCCGGCCGAAGTCTTCTGTCCTGCCGGAGTCCCACGTCGATGCCGTTGACCAAAAAGCACCAGACCAACCGCCGTTGAGAAAATCGGATTTCGGATCACTTCACTGAGTCCTCCAACGTAGTGGGGAACAGCAGTTCGGACTGGCATGTGAAAAACCTCCTCGGCCAGTTCTACCATCCCGTCCATCTTTGCGCTACCGCCCGTTAAGACGATGCCCGCTCCAAGTAATTCTTCGAATCCACTGCGTCGAATTTCAGCTTGCACCAAAATAAACAATTCCTCGACTCGTGGCTCAATGACGTCCGTTAATGTGGATCGGGCCAGTTGACGGGGCGCACGATCACCCACGCTGGGCGTATCAATGAGTTCCCCATCATTAGTCATTTGTGCCAGCGCACAGCCAAATTTCTTCTTAATCTCTTCAGCCGCCGATGTCGGCGTTCGCAAAGCAACGGCAATGTCGTTCGTGATCTGGTCACCCGCGACTGGTAGCACTGCGATATGACGAATCGATCCTTCGGTGAATACCGCAACATCGGTGGTGCCCCCGCCAATATCAATGAGGCACACCCCAAGTTCTTTCTCATCGCTGTCCAAAACAGCGTAAGAAGAGGCTAGCGGCGCCAAGATGACATCGTCCGCATTGAGGCCACATCGGCGAACACACTTGACAATATTCTGAGCGGCGCTCATCGCACTCGTAATGATGTGTACTTTCGATTCCAAACGCACACCGCTCATCCCTACTGGGTTACGAATACCATCTTGCCCATCAATAACGAAATCCTGCGGCAGTATATGAAGAATCTTCTGGTCATTAGGAATAGCTAGAGCCCGTGCCGCTTCCGTCACTCGCTCGATATCGTCACGACTCACTTCGTTATCTCGAATGGCAACCACCCCGTGTGAACCGAGACTACCGATGTGGGCGCCGGAGATACCGACAAACGCTGACTCAATATCGCAGTTGGCCATCAGTTCTGCTTCTTCGACCGCCCGCTGAATGGATTGGACAGTCGATTCGATGTTCGCAACCACACCTTTTCGAAGCCCGCTAGATGGATGATGACCGATACCGATGATCTCGACCTGGTCGTCCGCGAGAATTTCAGCCACTACCGCTAAGACTTTCGACGTACCCACATCCAGGCCGACGATTAGATCTCCCTCCGGACGTCCGCTCATCTCTTGATCTCCCATTCAGCTCTTAACTTGAGCCGCGCTAGCCCTGACACGCCAGGACACAGCTAGACCCCTCTCGTAACGTAAGTCGATCCGTGCTAACTCTGATACCCGCTCGCTTAGCGCAAGGTTAAACACACGAGTAAAGCGCTTAACTCGACTTACCGGATGGTAGCGACCCAACAACAACATGATCAATGCATCGGGCCGCTTACTATCAAACTGAACTTCAGCACGCCACTCGCCGTTTTCGCCCTGCCTCAAACTGGCTACTTGAAGACCTGCGCTGTGAAGCCACTTGGCAGTATCCAAATACATCTTCAGTACCTGACGCTGTCGCCCTGCCGAACCTGCCAACCGAGGCACTACGGTTACCAGAACATCGGGGGGTAAATTAATGAGTGCGCGTTCAACGGCGTCGCCGCGTTGGTTGAAACCTTGCCATTGGGCCAAAGCAGTTGCGGGTCGAACCGTCACACGCAGTCGATCGGGCCAGATTCGACGCACTGTGGCCTGGTAAATTCCGGGCGTCCGCTCAAGCGCACGTTCAATGCCACCCAGATCGACCGTAAAGTAGTTGCCGTTGATGCTTTTCCAGACAATCCGCTGCACTCGTTTGTGATCCTTCGAGGGCATGTCAGAGACGACTGTAATACGCTCGATCGTGAAATTCCCCGGCCGCAGAAGCAAATCGGCAAGCAACACCATCACAACACCGAGCATCAGCAAGGCGCCAAAATAGACAACCATCACCCCTCGCCCTGCGGCTCCAATATAAGTAACCCCTGCGCGCGCCGCTGACCAACAATAGCGCCAACGACTGGAGTGAGGTCGTCTGTGACTCACGAATCCCCCACAATGTGTACTTCTCTTTCCAATTCGACACCACAGAATTCCGCAACCGCCTCCTGTATGCGCTTGATCAGGCACTCAATTTGCAACGCCGTTGCACTACCATCGTTAATAATGAAATTAGCGTGGGCTGTGGACACTCGGGCGCCGCCACAATACTGCCCTTTCAAACCTGCAGCCTCGATCAAGCGAGCGGCAAAATCCCCGTTGGGGTTTTTGAACACAGAGCCCGCACTGCACTCTTGTATAGGTTGCTCCCGTCCACGAGTTTGCAACAATGTACGAATTGCGCCCTGAGCCTCTTCCTTATTTCCAGGGATCAAGTCAAAGGTCGCATTGAGAAACCAGCAATCACCGTGGCCAGCAACCGAACGATAATCAATCTTGAAGGCATCCCGCGTTGACTCGTAGAGTTGCCCCTGCCGGTCAATTAATTCCACCTTTTTCACAATACTCCAGATGTCGTGCCCGTAAGCACCTGCATTCATTGCCAGCGCGCCACCGATGGTGCCAGGAATACCAGACAAAAATTCAGCACCGCATCGACCTATCTGAGCGCTGTGTCTTGCCATTTTGGCGCAAGGCACACCGGCCTCCGCGAAGTACCCGCTAGAACCTGATGGAGAAGAATGTCCAAGACCCTTATGGGTGCATATCACGGCACCCCGATAGCCACCGTCCCTAACGAGCAAATTACTACCAAGTCCAACCCAAAGTACCGGGACGTGCGCCGGCAACATGGCTAAGAACATGCCCAGATCTTCTCTATCTGAAGGAACGAAAAAATAATCCGCCGGGCCACCGACCCGCCAACTGGTGTGAGCGGCCATTGGTTCATCACATAGTAATCGTCCACGCAAGCCACGGGCCGCCTCACTGGACAAGGCACTGAACGAGGCGTTCATGACTCGGCGCTCCTACCTGATTGGCCGATAGCCGGCAACAGCGTTCTGACCCAACGCCCAATATCACCAGCACCCAGTGCCAACACCACGTCATCGGGACGCAAGATGGGAGCTAATGCGTCTTTTAATCGACTTAAATCCTTAACAAACGTCGGCGCTATGCCGGTACGACTGGCGATCGCACGGCACAGTGATTGCCCATCGGCGCCCTCAATCACCGATTCACCAGCGGCATAAACGTCACTGATCAATAGATGGGACTCACTTGAAAGCACATCGCAAAATGCGTCGAACAACGCCTGTGTACGCGTATACCGATGGGGCTGGAAAACAACAATACGTCGTCGTTCAGGCCAGCAATCTCGTGCTGCATCCAAGGTCGCGGCAATTTCTGTCGGGTGATGCGCGTAGTCATCGACCAATAAGGCTTTTCCCCGCCCAATGACGAATTCGCCCAGCACTTCAAAACGCCGGCCAACCCCCTGGAATTGGGCAAGCGCTTTCAGAATGGGGTCAAGACCCACACCGAGCTGATGGGCGACGCTAACAGCCGCTAACGCGTTCAGGACATTGTGCTTGCCAGCCAATGCGAGCTCAACAGCAACAGGCGACTCACCGGGCATGCACAGGTTGAAATACATTTTCCGTTCTACTTGACGAATGTCCACTGCGCGATAATCAGCGTCAGAACTAGTACCATACGTAACCACCGGGTTCGATAGGCGCTTGCGTAAGTCCTGCAATACAGGATCATCTGCGCACAAGATAGCCAAACCATAAAAGGGCAATCGCTTCAGAAACTCATCAAATGTTCTGATCAACTGATCAAAGTCTCCGTCATAGGCCTCAAGGTGATCTGCATCTATGTTAGTGATCACCGCCACCAATGGCTGCAAGTGGAGAAATGAAGAGTCACTCTCATCCGCCTCAGCAACCAGGTAGTCACCGTCTCCGAGACGGGCACTGCCTTGCGCACTCTTCACCAGACCACCAACGACAAAAGTTGGATCCAGGCCCGCGCTTAAAAGAATCTCCGCAATCAAGCTGGTTGTTGTCGTTTTGCCATGCGTGCCCGCAACTGCAATACCCCTTCTAAAACGCATCAACTCACCCAACATTTGAGCTCGCGGAAGTACCGGTATACCCTGTCGCCGTGCGGCCATAATCTCTGGGTTATTGGCACTTACAGCACTCGACACGACCACTGCGTCTGCGTCCATCACTTGTGCTGCCTGATGACCAATGTCGACCACAACACCGCGGTCAGCCAGCCAATCAGTGACAGAGGATTGGCGGATGTCTGACCCCGACACCTTAAAGCCCTGATCATGCAGCACCGCCGCGATACCGCTCATTCCAGTCCCTCCAATACCAACAAAGTGGATCGTGCGAACAAACTCACGCACCCAAGACCTCCAAGCACTGCCTTGCAACACGATCCGTCGCATTCGGTTGAAAAAGCACTCTTGCTTGTGAAGCCATCGCTTGTAACTGATCTCGATTCTGATCGAATTCCCCAATCATCTCTGATAACGCCAGAGGCGACAGGGCAGCCTGTGGCACAGCCAACGCTGCCTGGTGTTCGACAAGATAAGCCGCGTTCACGCTTTGATGATCACCCGCCGCATAAGGATAGGGAACCAGCAAAGCGGCAACACCAACCGCACACACCTCGGATACTGTCATCGCACCAGCACGGGCAATCACCAGATCGGCAACACTATAAGCAGAACGCATGTCATCAATAAATCCGGTCACTTGCGCTGCCACACCGAGCCGGTGATAAGTTTGTCGGACTACGTTTAATTCAGCGCTTCCGCATTGATGGACCACGATCGGTCGCTTGTCTTCTGACAATAACGCAATCGCTTCAGGGACTACCTGATTTAACGAGCGCGCACCCTGACTGCCACCCACGACAAGCACGCGTAGCGCGCCCTTACGATCACGGTAACGTATCGACGGCGGAGGGATATCCAACAAATCAGCGCGTAATGGATTTCCAGTCCAATCAGCGCTTTTTCCAAGCCCTGCAGTATTCGGGAAACCGCACATGACGTATCGGGCTAGTGGTGCCAGTAATCGATTGGTTAGTCCCGGCCTCGCATTGGATTCATGAATCAATAATGGCAACCGCATCAGGACTGCCATGAGCCCGCCAGGGCCGGAAGCAAATCCACCCATTCCAAGCAATGCCATCGGCGTACGCCGGCGGATGATCTGATGGGCTTGCCACATCGCCCGAGTTAGTACAAAGGGCAGCTGCAACAGTCGCAACCAGCCGCTGTTGCGTACTCCCCTAATATCAAGCACATCAGACTGGAATCCGGCAGCCGGTACGATACGGGACTCAAGACCCGTGCGACTACCAAGCCAGACCACGTTAATTTTGGCGTCGCGCAGCTTTTCGGCAACGGCCAATGCTGGGAATATGTGACCTCCGGTCCCTCCCGCCATCATCAGCAACGTCTTCATGGACTTCGTCTTCCACTGGTCACCACCTCTCGGTAGGCCGCCAGTACGAGACCTATTGCAAAACAGTTACCAATCATGCTGCTACCACCGTAACTGACCAACGGCAATGTCAATCCCTTAGTTGGCAAAGCCCCAAGATTGACACCGATATTGATTAACATCTGTAGTGCGATCAGCACGCCAACCCCTTGGGCGATACGGGCGCCAAATAATTGACCCTTTTGTGCTGCCCATCTGGCGACGTCAAACGCTCGCCAGAAAATGATCACGTAAAGTGTTAATAACAGCACTAATCCGACCCAACCAAGCTCTTCACCAATCACAGCAGCTAGAAAATCGGTATTTGCCTCAGGTAAATACGAAAGTTTCTGGACACTGGTGCCCAAACCAGTGCCAAACCACTCGCCACTAGCAAACGCAATCAACGCCTGGTGTAACTGGTAACCCGCATCCAATAGATCGCTTCGCGGGTGGAGAAAACTGGCAATTCTGTCCATCCTCTCCGCGGAGAACATAACAAGCACCGACAATGCACTCGCTGCGACAGAAAACACCCCTACGAGGTATAGCAAGCGAGTGCCTGCGAGAAATATCATGCCGTATGCCGTTGCTAAAACCACTGCAGTACATCCATAGTCCGGTTCGCGCAGCAACAACAAAGCGATGACTCCCAGTACAACGCTTGGCAATACAATACCGGCGCGAAAGTTTCTTATGTCGACGCTAGAGCGACAGCAATAGTCTGCGAGCGACACAATGACAAAGACCTTGATTAATTCTGATGGTTGAAAACGCAAAGGACCTAAGGCTAACCATCGGAAACTCCCGTTAACCTTCTGCCCAATTTCCGGTATCAGGACCAATACCAGCAAAACGATGCCAACAAACAAAAGCTGTCGATTCCAACGCTGCCACAACGACAGATTGATCCGTGCCGTTATTAAAACGATGGCCACACCCAGGGCTGTACTGAAAACATGCTTACTCAACAGCGAC
>Ga0302120_10000819_pt1 | contig 14395 bp, 12 predicted proteins | sample AG5_Bottom_MG_FD_203118 | JGI IMG/M metagenome (GOLD analysis project Ga0302120, IMG submission 203118) | Marine microbial communities from Western Arctic Ocean, Canada - AG5_Bottom | ecosystem: Environmental > Aquatic > Marine > Oceanic | place: Canada: Western Arctic Ocean | collected 2017-10-01 | reverse complement strand
TGGCGGCTATGCTGCAGATGCTTATTCCCAGGCCTACGGTCAACAGGCCGCCGGCTACGCTCAGCCAGGCGCTCAGCCAGAGATTGTCCAACAACCCGAACGGATGCCGGCACAGACTCAGGCCTCAGTGCTGATGCCTACTCAGCCGGTGCAACAAGCAGAACCGACATACGACATGGTCGGGCAGATGCGCTCCGACGGCAACGAGTGGATGGAACATCCTGAAGGGGGCGGCATGTGGTACATGCGCGATGCTACCAGTAGGCAGTGGGTTCGGAAAATATAAATTTCAATCCACTAATTCCCGCCACGATTCTCGGGCTTTGAGTTAGGTTAGCACTTCGAGTAGCCGATCCTGCTCCGCGGCGCGACGTAGTTCGAGGGCAATACGCCGACCACTGCTCATAGGCTTGCGCCAAGTAGCATTGCCGTAGGGGTGGCCGACGCTGACGTGGACATTGGTGCCACCACCGATTCTGGGGGCGACATCGTAAATCGAGTAATTCATGTCCTTGTCGATACAGGTCTGAAGACAGAACGGGCCGATGATACCGGGGTCGTAATGTTCCTTGCTGGCGGTGATGAATTTCTCACCCAACTCAAATGCAGTCTCGAGCAGACTCTCTCTAATCGTCGCGGAATTGTGACCGACAACCGTCATCTCGGGGATTGATTGGTCGACATTCATAGTCATCTGTTGCGGCGCCGGGAGTCGCACATGTCCATCAAGGCTCGACTCAAAGCGCCAGTCGACTCCGAGAAGCTCCAGTTTCGGCATTTCTTCTTCGAGTGGGCTGTAGAAGAAATTGAGGTTGAAAACGGGGCCGATTACGTAGCGTTCAATTCTCGCTCCTGCTAGGCCGGCGGCGTCGATTACCCCCGATTTTATCAAGGCCTCGGATTTCTCCATATATTCCTCATACGAAGCACAAGTAAAGAATCCGCGCTCAAGAGTCTTCTCGGCATGGTGTAGTTTGACGATAACTAGGCAGTCAATATCCTGTGGGTCGGCAATGGCTTCGGGGTAGGGTAGACCTGCCTTTTCCAGAATCCAATAATAATCCTGTTCTTCACTGCGCTCTTCCATTCTCAGCATGTTGCGGCTGCCGAACATCGGCACTTTGAAATCGTTCTCGATCTCAGTGATGCCACAATATGAGGTGAATGAGCGGTTGGGTATGAAAATCACATTTCTCTTACGCATTTCATCTTGGAATTGAGGCTGTATGATGTTAGAGAAACGGTCGCAGACTATTGCCTTATCGACCATCCCGCGCCGAACTCTGCCACTACTGGTTCGTTGGGTACGAAAGTACTCACTATAGGTTCTTTCACGCCCTTTTTGGCAGTAGGCTACGGTTGGAAATCCCTCTTCGATGGCACCATCACAGATGTCAAGAGCCGAATGACTTGCAGTCATTCCAATGCGCAGTTTGAGTCGGTCGTAATCCTCTATAATAGCCGCTATTTCATCGTGGCTGACCATATTTGACTCAACCCCTCGTCGCGTGCGCGGCTAATATCCTTACTGTTCTCGCTGTAAGGCCAGCAATTCCTCGGTTGTCAGGGTTTCTCCCGACATCAATTTACTCATCAGGTCTTGTACACCCTGGCGTGCGGATAGTCGAGGAGCGGCGCCACGTTCCAAGTCACGTCGGGCACGCGAGATGTCCTGGACGCTGTGGAGACAGCGTAGAGAGAGAATGTAGGTCTTGTGAGCAACATCTGCTTCCTTCTTTGAGAGTCGCAATTTACGGTGTGCTGCTTCAGCGAATTCTCGGCGCGCTTCGACTTCCCCTTGCCAATCTATCATCAACTGGTGAGCCGCCTGGGCCTGTTCTGCCGCGGATTCAACCTCGATGTGTGCCGCCTCTTGAGTCGCCACCGCTTCGCGCATTTCCTCTTGTGCGAGAGAATACTCGTCACTACTGGATTCTGTATTTTGCATCTCTTTGATATGACGACGGATTTCCTGTAGCCTCAACATCACCTTCTTCTCGTTTTTTCCGGTGTGTCGGCCTTCGCTGAATTCTCGCTCCAAACGGTCAGCTTCACGGCTGAGTGACTGCACTGTGATCGGTCGGCCGCGCTTATCGACCGGTCGCGAACTAGCACTGAATTCAGAGCCTTCGCGCAATACTCGCAGAGTTTCTTTGGTCTCCTTGACGACTGAATTTGCCTCGGAGCGAACCCGCTTTCGTTCGCGTACCTCATCATTCATGCGCTCGCGAATCTCTTTCTGCTCGCGGGCATTTTTAACCAGTTCCCGAACCTCGGTATTATACTCATTTCGGGTCGTAAAGTGTATCTTGGATTGTGCATTCCAGTCGTCGCGTGTATTCCTTGCTTCGGTGGCTTTTTTGTCGACCAGCTTGCGACGTGCTTCCAACACTTCGCCGAGGTCGTTCATTCCAATTACACTCCGGCGGTAGATGTCCCCATCCTGCCGTACTCGGCCACTGACATGCTCCATTTAACCCAACCGGCCAAAGAAAGAGAGTCTCTATTTGCTGGAGTAGATGATTGTTGTTGCCTAAGCGTTAAGCATTGAGCGCGTTTGGGGAATGATGTTCGTATGTTATTGAATGGTATTCAGGGGATGGACAGGGTGATGACCGGGGATGTTTCAGCACCATATATTACCCTGGTAACTGGGCCGCCAGGGTCATTGAAGAGCGGCTTCTCCCTAACGATATTAGCGAATTCTCTATCGCGCACAGGGGAGTTCGGACTCTATTGCACTGTCGAAGAAACCGTCGATAGCCTTCTTCGAGGTGCCGACTCGATGAATCTCGCACTGCCACATAATCTTCAAGTGACTGACTTTACTGAACTCCGGCGTGAAAACGATGCAATGGACTACCTCAAGTTCACTCGTAGGATGATCGAGCATTTCAAACAACAGCACGGCAATCGTTTCACTACTTTTGTGTTGGATTCATTGGGGGCAATCTACAGTTTAACGACTATGGACGAGGTAATGCGAAAGAAGATGTTCTCGTTCTTCGACTTCCTGCGCGTGCAAGGTCTGAATGTGTTAATAATAACCGAGCGGCATTATGGCACTCATGCTGAATTGGAAGGCAATGAGGGTTTTCTTGCCGATGGGATAATCAATTTAGGCATCGACCGCAGAAATGGACAAATCGTAAGGACGTTGCAGATTGAGAAAATGCGTCACGTTCGTCACTCTATGGAGAAACAGGCTTTGGACATCGGGCCTAACGGGCCTGTACTACTCGGGCCACTCTTTGACTAGTTCGCTTGGTCGAATCCTAATTGTTGCGCCTTCCGTCCACCTCAATTATTCACTTGTGCCCTATCTAAGCGGACTCTTCGATTATTCATCCTCACTGATTTAGTCGCCGCCAGTCCTTGGGATGGCCGAACTGAGAATAGAATCCCCATTAAGTAGAAACTAGTTTTCAGATTCCATCAAGGCAGAGATTCGGGCTGCGATTTCCTCACCACGGCCACGAATTCGGCCAAGACTTGCTTCATGGTCGGACTGCAGGGCGAGATAATGTCCTCCGGGTAGCGGAAAAGCCAAGATATTACCGCCTTGAGCAATCAAAGTAAATTCCGTAGAGGTAGCGTTTGACTTGAATTGTTCGTCCTTCTTTGCTTGGCCAATTAGTGCGACTACATTTGCCGCCAGACGCTCAGCGTCAGACACCATCGGTGGTGCGAGGATAGCGAAGCCAGCACTGTCGACAATCGCCACCGCGTCGATGCCGTTCTCGGCGGCCAAGTCCGCCAACAATTCTCCTTGCATCGTGCAGGACAAGGCTCGGCGCCCCAAATCGGTTACGCTGTCGGCGTTAGCAAAATCGGCTTACAAATCTCCCGACATCAATAGTCCTGGATTACCTTGATAATAGGTCTTGAAAGCACCAATGGGCATTAAGCCATTTTTTCTATAGAAATGTATGGCGACTTCATTTTCAGCCTTTACCTCAAGGTAAACGACAGTCCTCCCACTCGACTTGGCGATTTCCCCCATCTGCTTCCAGCCTCGACTTCCATGCCCCATCCTCTGCACTTGTTTATCGATACAGAAGCCGATGACGCGTATGGTTTGATGATCGATATTCATCGCCCACAACACTCCTTCAATGCGGTCTTCATCCGACCAGAGGAGCAGCGAACCAGCGGTTTTTGCGACCGGTAGTCGACGGAGGTTGGAAAGATGGTAATTCTCTCCGGTCTCGACCGCAATGATTTGTTGAATACGCTGTAAATGTTGTACTGAAAGCGAACTTGGTGGCTTTGCACCTCGCCAAGTAAGGCCGCTCATAGTCTTCACAAGACGAGATAGGCATTGAACTATCGCCAATCAATCGTCGCGGTCGGGCCTGCCCGCTTTCGCAGCACCGCGCGAGGCGTTGAATTTCTTCGCCTGACTTCCTTTGCGTTTGCGTTTTTGTCCCGACTCACTGTGTTTCTTTTTTATCGAGTCGAGGCCACCTGAATCCAATAGTGCTGACAGGTCATCAAGCGACATTGATTCACCAGTAGCGGCCTTGCGGCGAACCTCTTCGACATCCGGGGCGCGCCTACCACCAGGTCCACGCTTTCCTCCACTTCCTCCACCCTTAATTGCCCGCTCACGCTTTTTGCGGTCGACTCTTAGGAACGCGTCAAGACGTCCTGCTTCGCGGCGAATATTGTGCAACTCGTCCCGCTTCACCTTCTGCTCTTCAAACAATTTTGCGATACGGCGATTGTAGGCTTTTTCCTCCCACGGTGTGACCTTGATATCTTTGATTACTGGGTCACTACCCTGGATGCTCTGTACCACTTCATCGTGTTCGGACTCCTTTTGGCGAAGTTCCTTGATTGCTTGGCGTTGTTTTTCAATCAACTCAATGCGCTCATGGTGTAGGGCATTGCTCTCTACGGCCAGCGGACGCATCGCTTGCAATTCAAAGAAAAAGGAGAATAGGCGTAATTCTTCATCCACGCTCGGATAGCGCAGATCCATCCTCTCCTCGGTGAGTTGGAGAAATGTTTTACTCAATTCCTCGTCGATATTCTTCAGTGGTATAACCACCCTTTCGTTTATTGAATCACGACGTTGACGCAAATCCTTGATGACCTTCTCCCGCTCGCCAATCTCGTTGATGATTCCCTTGTGGGCTGAGCGGATATTCTTGGTGTCGACGATGACTCCCCGAATTGCCTGAGCGATTCTGATTTGGCGCTGACGTTCACCACGAACCGCTTCAATCTCTTGCTCGGCAACTGTTCTACGGCGAACAAGATCCTTCAATTCACTCTCGACCTCGTGCTTCGGTCGATCCCACAGGTCCGCAAATAGGTCGCGCTTTTTTCCCGTGGATTGGGATTTCTCTTTGGATTTAGGGAGTTCCCCACGTTTCCCCTTACCTCTTGATGATGATTTATCTCCGGACTTCTCCTTTCGAGGTTTCTTATCTGCGCCATCCGAGGGTTTCTTCTCCATCTTCACTCCTCCTCCCCCATTGGGTCTACATCGGCAGAGGTGCTGGCATTATCGGCTTGGTCGTTCTTGAGAGGTTTGCTGGGGTTTTCTTCCTTCTTGGATTTGCGCGGCCGATTAGATTTGCCGGCCTTGCCTTTCACTTTTGCAGAGGCTGCTGAAGCAGATTTCGCCGCCTCTTCGTCACGCTTTTTATTGCGGCGGATGGCGATGCTCGACATACCACCCTCAGCGACTCGATTCTGGTCAGTCAAGAGGTCGTCGAAACCTTTGCTCAAACGGTTATTCCAGCCGTCAATTGCGGCTTTGGAGATATCTAAAGAGCGTGTTGAGTGACTATATCTGCTGGCGGCGATTCTACGCTTTTCTTCTTTCTCGACGAATGTGTTGTGCAATTCAAGATTTTCGTCGACCAGCTCAAGCATTGTCTGGTGGGCTTTCTGTGCCTGGTCGTACAATTTCCGCATCTCCTGTTGGACATTGAAATATTCCTTCAATTCGGGTACCTTTGCAGCATTTTTCTCCACCCACATCTCGTGTTCAGCTTGTAGGTCACGCATTTGCCGGAGAATCTTGTATTCGCGTTTGTGGTCACCGGCTTGGGTTTCCAAGTCGAATTCAAGTTGTTTCAAATCAGCATCGAGTTTCTCCCTCGCCCATTTTGGGTCTGGGTTGCGAAGTTTTCCTTCTTCCAGCAACTTTTCACGTTGTGCCGCTGCCTCGATGCGCAACTCGCCGGCACGGCTGGTACAGGTGTTTCGCTCGCTTTTCAAAGATGCAACTTGGGTATTCAAAATATCTCTCTGAGAACGTGCGCTTTCGGCTTGTGGTTTAGCGAAATCGAGGTCATCCTGATGCTGTTTAATTGCCTCTGGTAATTCCTCGATTAAGCGCTCGTGGCGGTGGATTAAGGCTTTCGCCAATAGCTCCGGCGTCAACTGCAAAAGTGCCTCGGCATCCATGCGAACGCCTCGGCGACCTGCCCTTTGTGGATAAATGTTAGCCGTACCCCACTAATGTGGGGTAAACGTCTTGAGGCGGGTAATGTGACCACGTTACGTGCAACGGCCTGCCTTTGCTGTACTGATGCTGATGTGTCTGGGTACATCATGCCTTTTGCCGATATTATCAAGCGCCGAAGCGAATGGCGGCTTGCTATTCGATGCAAATTCCATCACTCTCGATGGTGATGGTGAGGTTGGCGATGGCTTTCTTTGGGTCAACCTTACAGTGATGGAAAAGCTGGGGGACTTTGCCAATGCAACTTTGCAGGCTAACCTTTCGACCATCGAAGGTGCCCCGGTAACCAAGTCTCATGTCATCAATGCCAGCGCCGATTCGAGTCATCAGGTTGCTTTACTGTTCGATGATGTTGCGGTCGGAATTTATACTTTGGAAATAAACCTCAGCGGTGATATTGATTATTCGGGGGTCGGTCCAGACAATGCCACTGGTGCTGATTGGAACCTCAATTGGTCGGGTATCGTCAGTAAACTCAGGCCTCTATCGATCGGCTTGGCTTCGACCGGGCAATGGGATTTACTTGCAGTAGATGGTAGCGGTAATTCCAGCGGCAATTCTAGCGTAAGAGATGGCGATAACCTCAGCGTTGAAATTCCCGTAGTCAATTATGGGGATGTCAATTCGACAGGTTCCTTGCAATGGAGTTTCGACGGCGGAAATTTGAGTATTGAATCGGTGACATCCGTTGCCGATATGACTTCGACCTTCAATATTGAACTAGGGATTGTCTCTGAGGGTTCCCACAACCTCACAGTCAGCATCAATTTCAGCGGTGATACAGATTCGGAAGATAATTCTGCAACGCTTCAATTCACGGTGTTGCCGCCGCCCTTGCCGCGTTTGGCCATCAGCATATCTTCAACCACCGCGACAGTGGCGGAACTCGGCGATTCGGTCGAATTCACCCTGACGATTGCAAATGATGGTGAAATTGATTGGTCTGGGCAAGTGGAGTGTACCAATCCAGACCCCAACTCAGTGGTCTTCTTGACCCCGGTAAATGTCCTGGTGGGGCAGACGACTGATTACTCGGCCAACATCACAGCAACACCCGGTAGATTCGAGTGTGTACTCAAGGATGGCGGTAGAATCGCCGATGATTCGACTGCTTTGGCGACATATCCTTTCACTATGCAGGCGGCTGAATTCACCACCGTCGGAGATGGAGAGATTTCCATCTCGGGTGGCCCGTGGCACATCGGCGACGTGGTTTCAACTAATTTGCTAGTGTATAATGCCGGTGATTATGATGGCACTGCAGCCCTATTTCTACGCCATGGCAGCAACTTAGTTTCAGGCTCGAGCATCGCCATAGAAAGCGGCGGTGGGGGGCTATTGGTTGCCGATGTGACGGTTGCTGCTGCAGGTGAATCTGTGATTGAGTGGTGGGTCTCAAGCCTCGATGCGAGCGTAGCCGGGGACTTGTCTGGTAACTTCACCATCTCAGCCCAGCAGTCGCAGACCCTGCAACCGGAATTCACCTCTGTGGTCTGGGATGCCAGCAATGGTATTTCGTCATCGTGGACGGTTGAGTTATCTCCCGGTATCGAGAGGGTTGTCGGGGTTGAGATTGGCATCACTGTCAATGGAATAGACGAGGTAAGACAACAGTATTCGCTGACTCTTTCTCCAGGTCAACGGGAACTTGTCTCGCATCTTGGTGAGTTTGCTGGTCAAGGTGATGTCTATGTTCGCTTGACCGCTGATGATTGGCTTATATCCGATACCTCTGAAGATAATATGCCGATTCCAAGTGAGCGCCCGATATTGCGCTTGGTGCAGGAATCGAAAACCGCCCCAATCAGTCCTTTGGAGCACACTTCTGCAACCATTACATGCAGCCTATATAATGACGGGCTGGCAACTTCAAAGGGTGGCATTGTCCGACTGCTCGATTCAGATGGTCGATTACTCGACGAAACTACCTCGCAACCTCTAGTCGCTTCGCCCAGTGGTCATTCAGTGGCGATGGATGTATCCTCGTGGCCATCGGGAAAAGTTGTTGATATGCAGTGCTGGTGGAGAGTAGGTGACGAGATTCTAGTTGACGACCAAAGCCATATCTCTGGAATTGTCGAGGGCGATGAGGAAGGACTCTCCGGAATCGTTCCGCTAACAAATGTATTCTATGGGATCATTTTTGCAGTCGTGATAACTTTGGTTTCGAGATTGGCTTACGGATGGAAGAATGCGGTCCCCAGCACGGCCACCAGCGCAGTACCTGGGTCTGAGGGGAAACTGAGCCGGAAGGAGAAAGCCGAACAACGAAAATCCATAAAGTCAGACCAGCGTGAAAAGAGAAAGACTACGACAGGGGCGGCCTCCAGTACCGACAAACTTGAGGTTTCATGCACATCATGTAAGCAGAAGCTATCTGTCCCTGCGGCCTTCTCTGGAACCGTACGTTGCCCCTCATGTCGGCACGAATTCGGTGTCGAGGCAGAGCCTGAACTGGAAATGCCAGAACCGGTTACCAGCACCGGAGATGAAGTTTCAGATGAGCTGCCCTCAGAGGTCGCAATGGAATCGCCTTCAGACGAGCCTGTTTCTTCAGACCGGTCACAGCAACTCGTCGTCACATCAGAAAGTGATATTCTATCTTGTCCCGATTGCGAAGCAAACTTAAGAGTGCCATTGGAAAAGCGACCGGTACGGGCGCGCTGTCCGGCCTGCAAGACAGAATTCATGGCACATTCAAATTGAGGTGAGAAATTGGTTTCCGGTCACTTCGAAGAGCACGAAGAGGAATATATGGAAACCTTTTACGAATTCTACGAGAAGCGCGGTGACCAAATAGTGCGTAATGGCGAACTTGCGGCGGCATTGAAGGTCAGCCCTGCTTCGGCAACAGAAATGATACAACGTTTATCTGGCAAGGGATATCTGAACTATGAGCCCTACAAGGGTGCAAGATTAACCGCTTCAGGGATGGCCCTGGGGCGGACTATGAAACGTCGCCATCGACTACTTGAGGTATTGTTGGTCGAAGTCCTTCAATTCCAGGGTGATGTTCACGAGGCCGCGTGCCGAATGGAACACGCGGTCGATGAAGAATTGGAATGGACTCTTGATGAATTGCTCGGCCGCCCTGAAGTCGACCCCAGCGGTCGCCCAATCCCACCTCCCGAAAACCGCCAGTCACCTTTTCCCAAGCAGCCATTGTTCCAAGCTTCGGCATTGGGAAGTGGGCAAAGAGGGGAAGTATTGGTAATTGCCGCCACTCCAGATAATAGAGATTTACTCAACAGCGTAGGTATTTCAATTGGTGCAGAAATCCTCAACACAGGTGGGGGTTGGCGAGTTAGCGGCGCAGACATCGACATCGATGATTCGATATTGCACAAAGTGTTGGTCAAGACGCGGGAAAGTCTCTGAGGTATGAATATGAGCGAGGAAAATGAAGGTAGTGTGGCGGAGGAAGAACCCAATTCGGGAGGCCTTGTCGATATTGCCGCAAACGAGCCACAATCCGTAGGCAGCCAACCCGAAGACAACTTTGAAATCCCCATTGAATCTAAGTTTGAAGAAGATGGCGATGATGGTGCTGAGGAAGAGATAACCGATGAAGAGAAAATTGCCAAACTTCAAACGCGTCGTGACCGATTGGTTCGCCAAGAGGAATTTCTTCTCAATCTCGACCGTCTTTTTCTTTCCGATGGTCTGCGATTGCTGATAATCCTACCTTCGGTTGGAACAATGTTCTTTTTCCTGTCTTGGTTTTCCGGTGATGTATCTCCATCATGGTGGATGGACAGTATCGAGGCATCGTTATCGGCGAATTTCGCTCAGGGGATGGCCTTTCTCGGTTTTGTTGTGTTAATTGGTGATTTTGGAATTCTCGTAATTACCCGTCAGCGTTACGCCACGACACATGCCATTTTCAGAATCGAGGGTGTCCGCTATCGATTAGAGGGTCGTCCTTTGGAAAGTATGCATGGTACCAGTGCTCTGATGAACCATACCTCAGGAGTAATCCAACACCGGAATCTAGCATTGATTCTCATCGCCGTAGCAATGGCTTGCGCCGTTGGCTCTTATATTGCTGGAATAAATACGGAATTCGGAAAATTGGCTATGCTCTTCGCCACATGTATGTCGTTGATGGGTTTGGCACACCACTTGACGCGAGAGCGCAAATCATACAATGTCTGTGAGCGCTGGGGTTTGCTTGACGCGTACAGGCCACCCCTTCACCCGGCTACACTGAATCGGGGATTCACCGAGGTACTAACCAATCACATGGATCCTCTGTTGGCAAGTAGATTCGATTCTTTCCTGCGTGATTTTCACAAGGCTCTGCGCCCGGGTCTTGACCGCTCGTTCGCGCAAGAGAAATTATTCATGCTTCACCACCTCTACCGTGAGGGGCTGATTGACACAGCTCAGCGCAAGGAAAAGGTGCTTGAATTTATTCGCGATGAACACTTTGAGGGAATCGTCAACCACGAATGGTTTGATGATGAGTTATGGAATCGACTGTTGCGTTGTGCGGCTGAGAGAGTACCGGCATTCTTCCGCTTAGTAGAGCGGTTACGACACAAGATAGCCGCTAAAATCGAGGATATGCGAGCACAGCAATTGATAGTTGATGTCGATATGGAGACGGTGGTTTTTGAACGCGCCAACTTGTTCTGCCTACTATTCAACAATACCGGCGAGGAAAAGCGCGTAGTGTTGAAAATCCAAAGCCCGGATTTCCGGCCTGGTGATTTTTCATATACCTGCAAGTTGAAGCCTGGTCTGAATATCCTCTCGGGAAAATCTGAACTGGCAGGTTTTGATTCTGGTGACTTCACCGATGTCATCAGCCTGATGGGAGATATTCTCGGCGGCTCGCTGATGTTGTGGCAGACGCTTTTACCCCTGCACCTAGGCGAATCCACTGTTTCGGTGAGGATTGAGGAGCCGGGAGGGGAATTGATTTACGGGCGGCAGATAAATGTCCGAGTTCGCTCGGAATACAACCGCCGTTTATCGGCTGGAACCGGAATCCTGTTGCTGGGTTTCAGTCTGTTCGGCATGGCTATCGGTATCCTCGGGCATTGGGGTCTTCTCTTCAATTGAAATATTGGAACCCAACAGCGCAGGCTTGAAACCTACCATTCTTACGCGGGGGGTATGAGCAAGGGTGGGCGACGGGTTGAGGAATCGGATTCCGACATCCTCGATTCCGAACTGCGCGAACGTCTGACAGCGATGGAAATCAAAGTACGAAAAATGCGTGATGTTCGCGGCAACCTCAACGATTCTGCGCACCGCTCAGCCGACCAGCGTAACGCTATGCAGAAGCGTTACAAGGAACACCGTGAATCGCTCGATGAGAAACTGGAAGAGCGCAAAGCCATTCGAGATTTGATAACTCAGCACAAGGCTCGGCGTGATTCGATTCAACAACAGATGAGGGATTTATTCGGCAAACAGAAATCGAATCGTGACAATGAGAAAGGTAGTCGCTCAGCGGCTGGTGAGTACAATAAATTGGTTTCTGAAATTTCATCTTTGGAAGAAATGATGGAGACCAGTGGCAATGTTTCATTGGTGAAGGAGAAGGAATATCTCAACGATATTAAAAATATGCGCCGAAGGATAAAGGAACTTGAGCCCGAGGTAAAGCAATTCGAGGTCATAAAAATAGACCTTACCGATCTCGATGCTGCGATTGCAACCCTCAAAGCAGAAGCCGAAACCTCCCACCAAGCAATGCTGGTGCAGGTCGAGATAGCCGATGGTATGAAGGAGGAACTCGATGAATTATTCTCAGAACGTGATTTCCTCAAGGCCGAAGGTGACCGTTTGCACGAAGAATTTGTTTCCGAAAAGGAAAAGGCCAACGAGGTGCATGCGAAAATAGTTGAATTAATGGACCAGGTCACCGAGATTCGCGGCGAATTAGATCAGCAGAGAAAAGAGCGTAAGTCGTGGATGACCGACCACAACGCTGCGGTTGCAGCGGAGATGAAAACCGGTGCAGATGATGACGGTGTCGCCGACCAACTAGTCAGTGAATTACTTGCCAGCGGCGAATTGTCGATGGGTGGGACTCTAGCATCAGACCCTTCTGGGCGTCTTGGTGATACAGAGGGTGAATCCCGAGCCGTCAGTGCTGGTAGAGGGGGGTCGGGTCGAAAAAAGAAGAAGAAAGGCACAACCTTTTCTGCGTCCCGCCCCAATCTCGGGAAAAAGTGAATTTTCATTATTATCAACCCCAGTCTCATAATCTTCTTGCCACTACCTGCTTCAATAATCCCTTAATATTGAGATGAGCAATTTTTCCCATGCCGGCGTTTAGTTATTATACCCGTTTTTGTTGTTATTGTTAACTGGGGAATAGTGATGGTCAACGGCGAAACTCCCGAAAGGTCGTATGAGCGTACTTGGGATGAAATCGAATTGATGCTCGAGAAGGCAGAGGGCCGTATCGCACAATGGAAGGAGTGGTTTGAGCAGTGCCAACGCGATGGAGACCGAGACGGGATGAAAGAGGCAGCAAGGAATTACAAGGCACTAGAAGGTGTGGTTAAGACTCTCAAGTGGACTTTGGGAGAAGTGGGCGTAGGACACCCACTCTCGTAATTAATCATCATCTAGGTTGATGATTTCAATCGAATTCTCGTCAATTGACTCCGTGGTGTAATAAAACATCACATCCAAGTCATTATCATCTGAAAGGGGAGTTGTACCTCCATTCACATTTCCACTGATTGTAATTGTCCATGTTCCTTCTCCGGTATTTGGCCAACTGATCATTGCCCTAACAGCATCCTCTGTTTCAGCGTAAACTAATGTTTCCGGGAGGTAATAATCACCATAAAAATCAGTTTCAACATTTTGATTTCCGTTATCATTGCAGTTTAAAGTTCCTTGAACTGCCATTTCACCCATTGCCACTCCAGAAGGAGGGGAAATATCCCAATCTATGGTGTCATCTTGATCAGTTCCAAGTCCTCCAGATGCTTCGTCACACCAGAATCCAAATTCAATCCAAGTGACATGAGTAGTTTCATTACCCAAATTGATTTCAAGGATCCATTCTTCATCAGATTCGAAATTTTTGTCCTCATCGCCCCAATTTTGAATATCACTATAATTGACATACCACTCATATTCTCCTGGTGGTGCAGCTTTTTCAGAATCAACAACTAACTCTCCCATTCCTGAACCAAGTGTTGAGAGTAGTAATATGGAAACCAGTGCTGCTATGGCAGGACGTGTCTTCCACTCTTCTTGGTTAAAGTCAAAGGTAAAGGGGTTTTCTTCCTCATTCAATTTATTAATTATTCTTGGACCTGAATTGACTAGTAATCCTGCTATAATTAGCCACTGAGATAATCCTGCAGCAAAATATCCAATTCCACCCCCCCACTCATGGAGGACATAGTAGGTGTCTCCACCCCAAAAACCGCCACTAACAGACATTGATTTTCCATAAAATGAATCTTGTGCCGCCAAATTCGAGATTGACATATTTCTATCAGGTGTCAAACCAATAAGATCGTCTTCAGCATATTTCTCCATATCTTTATGGAAAGAACCAGTTCCAAAGGAAAGTATTGCAATTAATCCAACCATCATGAATAGAGACCACAGATTTTTCTTTCCATCCATTTTTTCAGAAAGCCGCTTGTTATTATTCCAAGATAAATAGAATAAGCCCAGAATAGATGCGCAAGTTAATGGCCATCTCAATTGGAGAATTATGGGTGAAATATTTGTCAACTCATTATGTTCCGAATAAGAGTCGAAACTAGTAGATTCACTTCCATTTCCAGTTTCGAGGCTAGAATCATTAGTATACCTCAGAACATATGGTGTCATTTCCCATCCTATCTCATGTGTGCTATTATCCCATGTCTCCTCACCACTATCAGGGTCAAAGTCGACTCTGTTAACTTCCCATGTTTGGTCAACACT
>Ga0302120_10000818_pt1 | contig 14408 bp, 13 predicted proteins | sample AG5_Bottom_MG_FD_203118 | JGI IMG/M metagenome (GOLD analysis project Ga0302120, IMG submission 203118) | Marine microbial communities from Western Arctic Ocean, Canada - AG5_Bottom | ecosystem: Environmental > Aquatic > Marine > Oceanic | place: Canada: Western Arctic Ocean | collected 2017-10-01 | reverse complement strand
CCTGCGGAGGGGCCCAAGCCTTCGCTGCAGTTTCCCTCTGCGATTCTTGGGGAGTTGTCCCACGAGGACTTCAAGCATCGCCTCTCTGCCCAGGATTCCCTTTTGAAGTGGGGAATGAAGGATCTCTCAGGCAGCATCGAGATGCTCTACGGAGTGTATCGTGGTGCCGATGACCCGGAATTGCGCTTTAGGAGTCGTCAAGTGCTCAAGCGGTTGGTCATCGTCCAGCAGCCCTTTGATGGAGATGGTTATCTCGGGATTCAGATGGAGCCTGCTCAATGGAAAAACCTGAGGGGACAAATGCAGCCCGTCGTGCGGGTCACAGTGGTAAGGGAGGGGACGGCTGCCGAAGTCGCAAAATTGAAGGTGAACGATCTTGTGACCGGAGTGGATCAAATTGTCTTTGACGACCTTTCTCCCACGCGGATGTTCGCTGATTACATTCAATCCAAGAAGCCGGGTGACGTGATTGCCCTTCACCTCAGGCGTGGGGAGGAGAAGCTGACCCTCAAGGCGTCCCTGCGTCGTCGTTCTCCTCTCCTTGACGAGCTCACTCGGTGGGGAGCCCAGCTAATTTTGCCAAATCAGTCCGAGCTGGATGAAAGCGACTTTCAGGACTGGCTGAAAATGCGCAGAGCTGCTGACCGGCTCCGAAGCCGGGGTGAAAAGTAAGGGCCCCACTGCGCGGAGGGGGAAAGAATTCGACAAATTGAGACAAATCGCCGATCCTAGACGAGACCTTTTCGCCCTCTTATAACGGTATTCTTTAAAATGGCTGGTAACTCCACTCTCCTCACTGCGGCCTTGTGTGCCTTGGTGGGCTGTTCCTCATTCACCCTGCAGGCCAAAACGGATTTCAATGTCGTTGGACGCGAAATGGCAGGGATGTTGCAGAACAGCCACTACGCACGCATTCAATTCAACGCCGAGCTCAGCGAGAAAATTCTCGCCGACTATCTATCGGACCTCGATCCTGCGCGGCTCTATTTCACGCAACAGGACATCGAGGCCTTTGAGAAGAAGTACGGTCGGCGGCTGCACGAATTGCTCATCAAGGGCAAGTGTATGGAACCGGCCAACGAGATTTACAAAGTCTACTCCGAGCGGGTGAAGGAACGGGTGGAGTTTGCCAACAAGCTCCTCGAAACCTCAGACTTCAAATTCACTTCCAAGGAGGCTGTGATGCGGACCAGGAAGGATGCCCCGTGGCCTGCCAGTGAGCAAGCGGCGGAGGAAACCTGGACGCGTCAAATCGAAGAGGCTCTCCTTGCCGAAATCCTTCGTCGGGATGCGGTGAAGCGACTCGCCGAAGAGCAGGGCAAGAAGAATCCGCTGGCAGAGGAAAAGGGACCGAAGGAAAAGATCGCCCTTCGCTATAAGCGGTTTCAGCACAGTATCGGCGAAGCCGATGAGGAGGATGTGGCCAACTACTTTCTCAGTGCGGTCGCGGCCGCTCATGATCCTCATACGGATTACATGAGCATGCGTGAGATGGAGCGCTTTCGCTCGGGGATGGCAAACTCCCTCGTGGGGATCGGAGCCCTCCTGCAGGCAGAGGATGATGGCGCCACCAAGATCATGGGAATCGTGGTCAAGGGGCCGGCAGACAAGCAGGGCGAACTCAAACTCAACGATCGCATCGTGGGTGTCGATCCCCTGAACTCCGGCGAGATGATCGACATCATGTACATGAAGATCGACCACGTCGTGGAGAAGATCCGAGGGAAGGAGAAGACCGAAGTCCGGCTCAAGGTGGAACCTGCCGGCGGTGCCCCCGGAGAAGTGAAGTTCATTACGATCACTCGCGGCCGGGTGGATCTCAAAGACGAACTCGCGACGGCCGAGGTGATTGAAGTTTCGCACAAATCCGGGAAGCGTCGGATTGGCTGGTTGCGTCTCCCCTCCTTCTACATGGATTTTGAAGATGGAGATCCGAGCGTCGCGACCGATGTTCAGAAATTGCTTGCCCGACTCGACAAGGAGCGGCTGGACGGTCTCGTGCTGGACCTCCGCCGCAATGGTGGGGGCTCTCTCGAAGAAGTCCGCCGGATTACCGGATTCTTCGTAGGCCGGGGGCCGGTGGTGCAGATCAAGGATACCATCGGGCGGATCGAATCGAAGGAGTCCCTCTTCAAACGCCCGCTCTACGACGGTCCTCTCGTGGTGGTCACCGACAAGTCGAGCGCCTCCGCCAGTGAGATTCTCGCAGGCGCCCTGCAAGACTACAATCGTGCGGTTTTGGTGGGAGATAGCTCCACCTTTGGCAAGGGCACGGTGCAGCAGCCGATGGAAATTGGCCGTTTTTTCCGCTTCTTTGAGGACAATGCGCGGGCCGGTTACCTGAAGGCCACGATCCAGAAGTTCTATCGGGTCTCTGGCAGCTCGACGCAGAAACTGGGAGTGACGCCTGACATCATCTTTCCCTCGCTCACCGATGCGCTCGACATAGGAGAAGCCTATCTCAAGCATCCTCTCAACCATGATTTGATCCGCAAGTCCCCGGATTTTCGACCGTTGGATCGGAAGGGGCTCTTTCTCCCCATCTTGCAGGAGCACAATGCGGAGCGGATCAAGGGCTCCAAGGACTTTCAGTACATCGTGGAGGATGTCGCCCGCACCAAGAAGCGCATCGCGGGCAATTCGGTCTCCCTCAACCGTGCCAAACGGGAAGGTGAGCTTTCTGAATCCGAGAAGCGCCGGAAGTCCCGCAATGCCGAACGCCGGAAGCGCTTTGCCACGATGGAAGAGGCGGACAAGAAGCGGCTCAAGTTTTTCCGCCTGACCCTCGATGATCTCAACTTGGAGAAACTTCCGGAAGTCGATCGGGAGAAGGATGCCGAAGCGTTCATGCGTCGTGCCAAGGATAAAGCGGAAGCTCTGGACGACACGCCTCTCTGGCCGAGCGGGCTTGATCCTGTGAAGCGTGAATCGCTGTCGGTGATGATCGATCTTGTGGATCAGCGAGACAAGGCACGCACGGCGGGAATTCTTCCCGGCGGTCGTTGAGAAACCCTCTTGTCAATGGCCATGGCGGACATCGCCACCAACTTGCGGAGGGTCGGGGCGCAAATTTCCCGCGCTGCCGCGCGCGCCGATCGAGATCCTGCCACCGTGGAGCTTCTCGTGGTCAGTAAGACTTGGCCGGTGCCGGTGCTCCAGGATGTCCTCGATGCCGGACATTATCTTCTGGGTGAAAACAAGCTGCAGGAAGCCGCGGCCAAGATTCCCGCCCTGCCGGCCACCACGCGTTGGCATTTCATTGGGCACCTGCAGAGAAACAAGGCCCGCAAGGCGCTGGAGCTCTTCGAGACAATTCACAGCGTCGACTCCCTGAGACTGGCAATTCACCTGGATCGCATTGCGGGTGAGCTCAAGCTTAAATCGAAGATCTATCTCCAGCTCAACGCCGCGGAAGAAGAGAGCAAGAGTGGTTTTTCGGAGGGCGAGCTCCGCGAGGGGCTCGATGCCCTCCTCGCCTTGGAGCACCTGCGAGTAGAGGGCTTGATGAGTATTCCGCCTGCGGTGGAGTCCCCCGAGGAGGCGCGCCTCTCCTTCCGCGAGCTCGCTGGCTTGCGGGACGAATTGCAGGATCGGTGGGGAGTGGCGCTGCCTGGGTTGAGCATGGGCATGAGCCACGATTTTGAGATCGCGATCGAAGAGGGTGCGACCATTGTACGAGTTGGGTCTTCCATCTTCGGGCCGCGCCACGTAAAGCCGGGGGCCTCCAAGTAATTTCTGGAGTGGAGTGATGATAGCGATCGAGAATATTGTGGTGGTGGGAACTGAACTGGCGATTGCGTGGGCAGACGGGAAGGAGAGCTACCTCGACTTTGAGCGTCTTCGGCGGGCCTGTCCCTGTGCGAGCTGTCAGGGCGAGCCTGATGCGGCGGGAACTGTGGTGAAACCAAAGGTGACTTACAACGAGAAGAGTTTCTTCCTGGCCCGTTACCAAGCGATTGGTGGCTACGCCCTGCAATTCCACTTCGGCGACGGCCACGGGACTGGGATCTACTCCTTTGCCTACCTCCGGCAGCTTGGCGGAATATAGTTCGAAGAGGTTTGGACCACGGGCGCCCCTGTGTAGGTGCAGGCAGGATGGAATCCTTGAGGTCCGTTCACCTCTCCGGCGTTCTCAAATCCAGGACCCTGTTCTTCAAGTGATCGGGAATGGGTTTCGAGGGTGAGGGTGCGAGAGGGGAGGCGCTCCTGAGACGGCGGGCAAAGACCTGGAGTTGGACTTCGCGGCCTTTTTTTTGGTCTTCCCGAAGAACGACCTTCCAGAGCTTGGTTTGGCCGGTACGGACGGAATGGATCATCATGAGGCTGTGGACTCCGGCATGCTTGAGGTCTCCTCTCCCGGGCTGGGCGACGCTGGAGGGATGAGAATGGAAGGAGCCGATGATGGTGGAGTTCGTCCCCTTGGCGATGCGTTGCATCCGGCGCACGCTTTTGGAGGAGAGAGTGTAGGTATGTGCGCGGATGCTCTCATTGTTTGCGAAGCATAGTTCCAGGGTGCCGTCCTGGCGTTGGAGAATTGCTCCGCAGACTTCTCGATTGCCGTCCTCTTGGGCGAGTCGAGCCTCACGTTTAAGGCGGTCGCTTTCATGTTGGGAGAGCCGATAATTGGAGTCCATCCATCCACTTGCTATCTGTGAACGCCAAGTCCCGTCCGAGACACACGAGACGCAGGCACAGGTGCACAAGACGGCCGCAAGAAAGGGTCTCAGGAGGTGCAAAGAATTCATGAGCCTCCTTGTAGCGCGAAAATTCATCCTCCTGGATTCGAGCGTTGAGCCATCGTTGGTGGGAGCTCAGTTGCTCTCGAGCACGCCGCCGCTGGATCCAGTCTGCCCGTTGTAGGCGCGGAGGTGGTATTCGGCGTGGGCACGATCTTCGGACCAGTGGCCATACCAGAAACCATTGTTGGGACGGTAAAGCATGGCGCCTTTGGCTTAACCGTAACCACCGGATTTTCCACCCTTATCGTAGCTTGGGGCAGAGGGAGTTCCGAATGGCCCGCAGATGCAGGAAGATATGAAGGTGCCGAGGGCAGGGATCGACAGGGCGAATGTTAGTTTGGAAATTACCTTCTTCACGTTTTGAAGCTACCCAAGATGGGGATGGCCCATCAACTTTGTTTTCAGATCAAATTACGCAGTTTTTCTTAAGAACTGATTAAGGGCCCGCGCGAGTACACCCACCGATAGGATTGGAGTGAAAGTTGGGCTGAAATCCTTTCTTGGAAGGGAAAACCCACCAGGGAGGACGAAAACGAAGCCTTCTCTGGGGTTGGAAGGAATGACCTCCCTGAATTTTCCCGGAATGCGGTCAAGAGTCCCGGTCCCGACGATAGGGATTAGTTATAGGTGGCCTCCTCGCTCTCGCGGGCGGATTTGGCGGCCGCGGGAGAGAGGTCGCCTTCGGGGAGCACTTTTTCGAGGAGGCGCTGGAAGCCCTCTTCGGCCATCTCGCTATCGGGATAGATCCGCTTGGCCCGGAGATACCAGGCAATGGCGGATCCCGTTTGCTGTTGTCTCCGGTTTTCGAAGTTCTTGGCGCGCTCCAGGGCGTTCACGAAGGTAGAGACCTTCGGAGTCAGGGTTTCGATCTCTCGACCAAGCTTGGGATCATCGGGAAACTCTTCGCGGAGCGTCGCTAGAGCTTCCCAGGCGGCGAAACTGTTTCCGTGGGAGGCTGCTTGAGTGGCCACCAGGATGGCACCATCGATGCGGTGAATGTTCTTGATGATCTGGGTCAAGGTGTCTTCCCGGATCTCATCGCCCTTCACGATGGGAGCGAATTCGTACTGCCGCTTGAAGATCTCGCGGTAGTTTTCCTCACTCCGCAGCCGGTCGAAGTCGTTGCGGGTGGTGACCAAGACGCTGCTTTTCTGAATGAGGTCCTTGAACTCCTCGAGCTTGGGGTTGGTCGGCCAGATTTCGGCGGCGGCCTTGAACTCCTGCGCGGCCTTCTCACGTTCGCCAGCGAGCAGGTAGGTCTTGGCAGTCTCCACCGAGAGATCGCTGGCGAGGGTGTAACCCGCGATGGCGCTCTCGGCCTTGGCGGAGGGGAAATCCTTGGCAACTTTGTTCAAACGATCGACCAGCTTTTTCGCGGTGAGGTAGTTCCGGGCCTGCATGGCTCCGTAGAGATCGTAGAGGTCGCGGACGTAGAGCTGAATCCTGCGCTTTTTCTCGCGTTCCAAAGTGGCGACCGGAGCGAGATATTCTCCAATAATGTAGGCTTCCATCAGGCGTTTGGACGCAGTGTGAATTTCCTCGCGCTCGAGGAGGAAGGTGACGGCTTCGATGGCCTTGTTCACTTCCTGGATCGCTTCATTCGCGACTGAATCAAGGGTCGAGACGGTGGGATTGACTCCCAAGCTTTCGGAAAACATCTTGGAGACATCGGAATTCTTGTCGAGATGCAGGGCAGTATCGCCGTCTTTCCAGATTTGATTGTAGAAACGGGAAGCCATGAGGACGTGCTGGTAGCGGCGCTGCATCGTCCAGAGAGCCATGTTGGCTTGATATTGGATTTTGGTCTGGAGGATCTGAACTTCGGATTGCGCGAGGTTTTTCTTCTTCATCATCTCCACTTCGGCAATGCGGCGGAGAATCTCGGCGTATTCCAACGAGTTGGCGCCCCGTCCGAGTGAGGTTGCTTTCTTGTTCTTCTGTTCAGCCCCTTGGCCAGATGAATTTGTGTCACCGGTCTTCTGATCGCGATCATGGCGGGTCTTCCAATCCCCGTCCCGGATCCGCTCTTGCTTCTCCTCCTCCAGTCCCTCGTTGATCTTGTGGAGATTGCCGTTGTCCTTGCGAGCCAACATCGCTACGTAGACCGCCTCCGCGAGGGTCATGCAGATACGGGCATCGGCCGGGAAGGCTGCGGCTGCGGGCAAGGTTCTGAAGGCGGCCCTGATATCGGGCCCCGTTTTGCGATAGGGCGAAAGGTCAGCGAGGATTTGATCGATGTTCGCGCGGTAGTCCTTGGCGCCCTTGGAGTCTTCGGAGGGTTGACTGAGGTACTTTTCGAAACGGGCGCGAAGGACACGATTGTCGCCCAGCGGGATGGTCATTCCTGCCACCGTGACGGTTTCGTCTCCCGGATTGAGGAGCGGAATCTCTTCCCCGAAGGGAGACTTGGATTGGGGCTGCTGCCGATTCACGGTGGTCGTGGTGTCGGTGGGCGTTCCCTGAGTGGCTCCGGGCTGTGGTGGGGTGTAGACTTGGGCGCAGGCGGCGCTGCTCAGGGCCACAAGGAGGCCGATTCGGATCATCTTCGTCTTCATTATGGGGATCGGGGCTGTCGGTGAGTCTAAAGGCGTTTTACTCCCGTTGCAATGGGAACTCCGCCTTTACCAAAACGAATCATAAATGCGTAGGTGACGCCCCGCTCAATGTTGATGGTGGCCACATCGTCGGGAACGATGATAAAGAGGGGCAATTTCTCGCCCTCGGAGTCGACCACGATGCTGATTCCGAGGCCGGAATCCCGGGATTCGCGCCGGTCCACCGTGCCTTCCACGGTATACTCGTTTCCGCGCAAGCTGTTGGCATTGCTATAGACCTCCTCCATGGGGAGGGTTGGGGCGTCGAAGGTCTCGCTCCGGCCCTTTCGCAGGACGAGCGCTCCTGCGAAAATGAGGAACAGAACGCCCACCGCGATTCCCACGATGGCGGTGGTGTTGAGACTGGAGCTGGCGCGGCGACCCATCTGGAGAAAATGCTAAGTTCGAAAATTGGATATCTAAAGGAGAATCAGTCCCATTGGTGACGGGCCATTCCGATCCAGGCGGCAACGATTCCCACCAGGACGTGAGCGACCAGCATGTAGAGGCAAGTGTTGTTGGCCGAGAGGCTGGTGTCGGCCACCACATCGACGGCATTGAAGATGTTTCCTCCAAGGGCATCGACGGAGCCCGACCAAGCCCAGTAGGCGGAGATGAAGGGGCGGGTTACCGATTCGATCGATTCGGGGAGGGCGAGGATGGCGCCACTGAGTGGGAGTTGGAAACCAACAAGGTAAATCGAGAGGAGAGAAGCCTGCTCGGCAGTCCTCATGAGGGAAGAGATAGCGAGACAGATCGAGGTGATGGCTGCATTGACGAGGACCAGGAAGATCACATGGTTCACAAAGGTCCCGCGGAATTCCCAGAAGAACTCCACAAAGATGCCCATCCAGAGGGACTGCGCGAGGATGAGACAGGAAAGGAAGGTGAGCTTGCTCATCAGGTAGGCAAGGGGGCGCACTCCTCCAAACTTTTCCTTCTCCATGATCTGACGTTCACCCGCCACTTCCCGCGCGGCATTGTTGGATCCCATCAAGGCGAGGAGGATGACTTCGAACATGATGATTCCGGAGACCGCGGAACCCACCCTGATTTGATCGTTGCGCACTTCGACCTTGGACTGCAACTCGAGGAGCATGTTTTCCTCCGGCAAATCGGAGAGACGTTTGATGGGGTCCTTTCCCTTTTCGGAAAAGAGGGTGACCAGGACGGGGAAGCAAATCAGAATTGCGAGTTGCAGAAAGACCTGCGCGCGATCGCGGAAGAAGATCTTCCACCGGCGGGTGAGGAGCGTGCTGAACTGGCTGAAGAGACCCGGGGCGCGAATGGGATCCGGTTCATCGATGATCATCTCATCGCCCTCAACGTCACTTTCGGGGGTGTCATCCTTCCTGGACTTGGTCTGCCGGGCATCGCGCGGAAGTTTGATCTTGCCGGCCGCGATTTTCTTTTGGCGGGTCCGTTCCAATTTGCGGTAGTAGGCTTCGCGGTGCTTTTGCCACGAGTCCTGCCAAGCGAGTCCGGATTGTTTCGCGAGGATGGGAAAAATTTCCTCAGTGTCATCGACCGAAAAGTAGTGGGTGAGTTGTTCGGGAGGACCGTGAAAGGCGACGCAACCTTCGTGCAGAACGAGGATGGAATCGTAGAGTTCGAGGTGGGCCAACGAGTGTGTCACCGAGACCACCATGCGCCCGTCGTGGCGGGAGAGTTCGTGGAGCAGGTGGACGATCTCCCGTTCGGATCGCGGATCGAGACCGCTGGTGACCTCATCGCAAAGCAGGAGCTTGGGGTCGGAGACCAGTTCCATTGCGAGGCCAAGGCGTCGCTTTTGCCCCCCGGAAAGAATCTTGACCTTGCGGTCCGCGATGGGATCAAGTCCCGTCTCTTCGAGCATGCGATCGATCCTGCGATCAAGTTGCTCGAAATTTGCGCTCTTCACGCGCAGGCGGGTGGCCGTTTCGACCGCTTCGTCCACGGTCAGTTCATCGTAAGCGATGGAAAACTGCGGGACGTATCCGATTTCCCAGGGTTCGAGATCGCCTTCCTGGGAGAGGTTGCGGCCCTCCCACCAAAGAGATCCTTCGGACTCGGGGTTGAGCCCTGCGATGGTCTTGAGCAGGGTGGTTTTGCCACAGCCTGATGGGCCGACGATGGCCATGAAGTGGCCCCGGGGGACCGCGAAGGAAGCGTGGTTCACGAGATGAACCGGATCGCCATCTTTCTGGATTGTAAAACAGATCTCCTTGAGCTCGAGCACTTGGGATTGGGATCGGTGTGGGGTTGAGAGGGGAACCGGATTCAAGCGATCCCACAATCAACTGGCGAGCACATTTCTTGCCTGATGAGGGTCTACTTTCTTGAGCGATTCCGCTAATCCGTTACGCTTTGCCAAGGAATGGCGAGATCACGACGGGCACGGCGAAAGAGCGGGAAGGGCAAGGCCCGACAAGGGAGTCGGGCCGGGGTGTGGATGGGAAGGGTTACCATCGCGATCATCGCCTTGGTTGGGATTACCCTCATTGGAGGATACCTCTGGATGCAGAGCTACCTGCGGAGTGACCGCTTTCGTGAAATGGTGAACAGGAAAGTGGGTGAATCTCTCCAGGTGGAGGCGACCTTTGACAAGTTTTTGTGGGATGGCATGGAGTTGCGTGCGCCGAGCTTCAAGGCCGAGGGCGAGAACATGATTCGACGGATCGAATTGGAAGATCTCGAAACCGAAGTCCGGTTCGCGCCGCTCTTGAGAAAGCGATTAGAGACTGGGGAGGTGCACGCGCGACGGGTGCATGTCGAAATCGATGTGACCAGGGACAGTCCTCGATCTGAGGATCGTCGCAAGGAGGCCTTCAAGTTCACCACCGCGCGTCTCGACGAGATGAGTGGCGAAGTAGACTTTGGAACCTCGGCTCTGCGATGGGACGGCATCCAGGGCAACATTTCTCCAGGATACGCTCCGGGTTCCTACGATGCCACCTTGTCGCGGGGCCTCCTCCTGACGCCGCTGACCCTTTTTCCCGAGTTGGATCTGCAGGATGCGAGCTTGCGCTACGTCGATCGAGCGCTCTTTCTGAAGAGTGGAGATTGGCACGTTTTCAAATCAGGTCGCCTGGCCACCGATGGTGAAATCGATTTTGGAACCGGTCAGTATGTCTTCAATGGGGACCTCGTGAACGTGCAGTGTGATGAAGTAGTTCCCGATGACTGGAGCAAACGACTGCGGGGGGAGCTGAGATCGAATTTCACGGTGGAGGGCGCAGGAAAGGAAGCGCCTCTCATCATCGGGGAGTTGGAGCTTGTTCGTGGGAATCTCACCGCCTTGCCCCTGCTCGATCGGATCGCGGCCTTCACGGCCACGGAACGCTTCCGCCGACTCGATTTTCGAATCGCCAGGCTCAAGTATCGTCAAGAGGGCGACAAGTTGGAACTCACCGAAATCGTCATCGCCACGGAGGGCTTGCTGCGCCTGGAGGGAGATCTCACCATCGAGGATGGCCGGCTTGAGGGCTTGATTCAGCTGGGAGTCACTCCGGGAACCTTGGACAGCATTCCTGGTGCTGCAGATCGACTCTTCGTCGCGGGCAAGAATGGGATGCACTGGACGCCGGTAAGGATCACCGGGACCACAAAGTTTCCGCGTGAAGATTTGAGTGAGCGCTTGATCGCAGCCGGCTTTGAATGGATGTATGAGATGGTGGATGGCCAGCTTGTTTTCAGAGAGAGCGGCAAGGTGGCCGGAGATTTTGCGCTGGGACTATGGGAGACGGGTGGGAAGGGTGCCAAGGTGGGCATCGATCTCATTGGACAAGGAGTGGATCTGCTTAACAGGGTGCCCAATCCGGTGGGCAAGATCCGCAACGGAGTCGGAAGTCTTATTGAAGGAATTCTGGGTAATCCGCAGCGTCCGCAGGACCGAGAGATGCCTCCCCAGCCCAAGAGTCCCGGGGAGGAGCGGAAGGATCAGGAGCGCGAACCTCTCGAGGAAGAGAAAGGCGTTGAGGAAGAAACGGAGAAGGATGCCGGGAAGGAAGGCAAGGAAAAGGGCAACGACTCAGTCGACCAGCAGGAAGGGAAGTCCATCCTGGAGCGGGCGCAAAAAGCTCTCGAAAAAGAACTCGGTTTCGAGAATCCCTGAGGGCCCTGCTGCTCAGGGAGCGCGTGCGGGAGGGGGACTACTCGTTCACCACGAACTTGCGGCCCTTGCCGTTGATCCACGCCGTGCGCACGCTGCTGAGGAGAGCGTCCAGAGTGCCGAGGTCCTTCACGCGAAACTCGATGTTCTTCGAGTGGGTGGTGATCCCATATTGCTTGTGCACCATGTTGTTGATGTCTGCGCCGGTGCGTTGGCCCGCGCGATCCAGGAGATCCCTGCCGCGCTCCACAATCTTGCGCCCCGTGGCGAGAGTTCCGTACTGGGCGGCCGGGGTGATCTGGTAGACGCGTAAGGTGGTATCACCGAGGGTGTCGATGGTCACCTCCGTCACGATGAGATTTCCCTCGAGGAGGTACTCGTGCTTGCTGATCGAGGTAATCCGACTGAGGGCCACGAGGTAGCTGCCGCCGGGCATCGTGCCCTGCCAAAAGCCTTTCAGGTCGGGAGAATCCTTATAGGTCTTGTCCTCGTCCTTGCTGGTGGTGGAATTTGGATTGGCGGTATCCTGGGCCAGGGCGAGGGGCGCGAGGGCTAAGATGGCGAGAATGCTCAGTATTTTCATGGTCTGCGAGGTGTTACCTCGCGAGTATTGTCCCAAGCTTCGCGCTCGTCAAAGGATCGTTGCGGAAGATTGGCGGTTGAGAGTGGGCCCCGGATCCGCTTGGTTCTCAGCATGCCGAGCTATCGTCCCAATGTTGCACTTCTCCTCCTCAATCGTGATGATCACCTGCTGATCTGCGAGAGGATCAAGATCGACGGGTCCTGGCAGTTTCCCCAAGGGGGGATGGATGAGGGGGAAACGCCGCTCCAGACTCTCCATCGGGAGGTGGAAGAGGAGGTCGGCCTCCCGCCGGAGTGTTACGAGGTCCTCGAATCGCGCGAGGGCTATCGCTATCTCTACCCGGAGGGCGTCAAGAAGAAGAAGAAGGGTCACTTCGATGGGCAAACACAGACCTACTTTCTCTGCCGTTTGAAGGATGGCGCGCCGCCCATCAATGTCGATCAGAAGCCCCGCGAATTCAGCAGCCACACGTGGGTGAGTCCTGCGCAGTTTGAACTGGAGTGGCTTCCCGAGTTCAAATGGGAGGTTTACCGCAAGGTTATGCGGGACTTCTTTGGGGTCGAGCTGGTCCCGGGAGGATCCGAGAAATAGATCCCCTTTCCTCCGTCATGGCGCCGACGGCGGCTGAGATCTCGGGATCTTCGCCAAGGTCTTGATGGCCTCGAACATTTCGGTCCAGCCCTTGTTCCAAATGTTGTTGTGCCCGGCGCCCTTGATTTCCAGGAAGGTTTTTGGTCCACGGTGTTCGTGATAGATTCGCTGGCCTTGGCGAAAGGGGATCGCGCGATCGGAAGTGCCGTGAATGACGAGGAGAGGCGCTTCGATTTTCCTGATTCGTTTCAAGTTCTTGAACTTGTCTCCGGGGATGATGGGAAAGTGGGTCAGGGTGCGATAGACGGAGAGGAAGGGCGCAATCAAGACGACGCCATGGACCTGGTGACGCTCCGCCAACCAACAAGTTGGGCCCGTGCCCACGGACTGTCCGAGCAGGATGAGGCGGGCAGGGTCGATCTTCTGTTCCTCCACCAGGAACTGGTAAGCGCGCTCTGCGTTGCGATAACAGGAGCGCTCCCCCGGCGAGCCGGCGCTGTGGCCGTAGCCCGGGTAATCGTAGCCGAGGACGCCCAGACCTTGCATCTGGAAGGCCTCAAAGAGTGGCTTGAGTGAACCAATGTCCTCCGCGTTGCCATGCGCCCACAGGAGAACGAACTGATTCTCCTTCGGAGGAAGGTAGAAACAAGCGACCTGCTGCTCGCCCGGATCGAGAATCTCAAGATCGGCTCCATATTCGGCATACTGCGGAGGCGGGGGCAGAAAGATGATCTTGTTGGAGAGCGAGCAGGTCATGATCGTGAGGGAGAGGTAGATCAAGCCGAGGAGTCGGGGGATCCTGTTCCAGCCCCATTTCCCAATCATCCAGCGAGGTGGCTTCATATATTTATAACGATCCCTCCTGAAGTCTTCTAGGTGAAATAGCGAAGATTTAAAACCCGGCTTGATCAGCCAGGATCTCCACTTCGGGATCGAGATAGGCTTCATCGATGAGGTTCTGTGCCCACGGCTCGGGTGCGAAATGGCGGAGAAGGCGAAGCGCCATTGCCTGCACGATCGGGATGTCGGACCAAATGAGCTCGGAGAGATGACGCCACTCATCCGCGCGCAGCTTGGATGGTTTGTTCAACTGGGCGAGAACGTCTTCACTCACCAGGAGACAGCGTTCGAATTCGGGATCGTCTGGGGCGGGAGGAAGCTCGTAGGTGACGAGGGGGACCCCGCTCGCCTGCGTGAGTTCACACTTTGACTTGGCGCGGCGGGCGAGATCCTTGCCGAGCAGGGAGAGAGCCTGTTTGCGTTCTTGGTTCGTGTCGTAGCCCCTGGCCATGCCGGGTGCTATCCTCAGGAAGGGCGCGAGGCAAGCCGATGCTGTGATCCCATCCACGGAATTACCCGTTCATCCGGTTGCCCTCCCTCCAGTTCATGTGGTAAGTCCGGTGTGTGAGTTGCCGACCAGCCCCCATCACCCTCGCCCTCACCGCTCTCGCTGCGGTGATCATGTGCGTGGGATGTGCCTTGCAAACCAAACCCGGATCGTCCGCTGCGATCTCGGTGCGCAAAGCTCTCGCCAGTTCGCTCCTGGACGATCCCAAGGTGGGTCTCGCGAACTTCCATGTCAGTGGGCGTCACGACAGTGCGACCGCGATCGACAACATCCGGCACGCCGCGGCGGGGAGACGATCCCATCGGAGTCGTTACCAACGAGCCCCGGGGGGGGCCGTCTATCTCGATACCCGCATGTTGCGGACCCTGAAGATTCTTGCTCGGGAGGGATATTCCTTTCGGGTGACCGAGTTGGCGGGCGGTTCGCACAGTCCCAAGTCCGGGCACTATGGCGGCACGGCCTT